>Ga0209883_1000072_pt1 | contig 26238 bp, 26 predicted proteins | sample GWRWT4_21May14_FD_187196 | JGI IMG/M metagenome (GOLD analysis project Ga0209883, IMG submission 187196) | Sand microcosm microbial communities from a hyporheic zone in Columbia River, Washington, USA - GW-RW T4_21-May-14 (SPAdes) (version 2) | ecosystem: Engineered > Artificial ecosystem > Sand...
GTTCCTTTCTTTGCTTGCTAGGCACCTGGATGGTCTCATCCAGGCGAAAGGAGCCGCCACCTTCAGCTCAAGCGTTCAACAGAACTCGGGACATCGCCCAGGTCAGGGTTGCGGTCATGGGGTCCACCGCGAGTACCGCGACGACCGTCATCACTGCGGCCACGATCGCAAGTCCTTCTGGAAGGCGTTGTTCGATTGAACGCTTTACCGCTGGGCCTTGCGCCTGCGACTTCGATCGGGCAACCGGCGCGGCGCGCGATAGATGCACCGTCTCGGCGACGCGGCGAAAGTCGTCTTGATGCAGCCCCAGGCTTGTCGCCAGACCTTCGAGCGAGAGAGGCTGAGTTCCCGCGACCAAACGCGCGGTTGACAACTACGGCGCGTACACCGAGGCCCATGTGGAACGGCTGGCCTTCATCCGCCACTGCCGCAACTTGGACATGACGCTCGACGAGGTGCGCACGCTGCTTCAACTGCGCGATCAACCGGCGCAGGACTGCGGCGAAATCAACGCCCTGCTCGACGAGCATATCGGGCACGTGGTGCAGCGCATTCCAGAGCTGCGAGCGCTCGAGGAGGACCTGAATGCGCTTCGGGCGCGCAGTGAAGTGCCGCATGCCCTCGACGACTGCGGCATCATCAGCGGCCTGGGCGGGCTGGTCGAGGAAGGCAGCGTCAAGCGCACTGGCACCGAGATCGAGTTCGTCGCCACCGACACGGCGCAGACGATCCGCATGCATTGCACCGGCATCCTGCCCGACCTGTTCAAGGAGGGCAAAGGCGTGGTGGCCCAGGGCCAGCTGCGCGACGACGGCATCTTCGTCGCCCGCGAGGTGCTGGCCAAGCACGACGAGAACTACATGCCGCCGGAGGCGGCCGAAGCCTTGAAGCGCGCGCAGCAGACGAATCATAAGATCGCCAACACCGTCGCACCGGGAGCCGCGCCATGATCGCCGAAATGGGACAACTCGCGCTGCTGCTGGCGCTGGGCGTGGCATTGGTGCAGGGCAGCGTGCCGATCGTCGGCGCTGCGCGCAATCGCGCTGCCTGGATGTCGCTGGCGCGGCCAGCGGCCCAGACGCAGTGCCTGCTCGTAGTTCTTTCATTCGCCTGCTTGACGGCTTCGTTCGTTCAGAACGATTTTTCAGTGCTCTACGTCGCCCAGAACAGCAACTCGGCGCTGCCGCTGGCTTACCGCGTGGCCGCCGTGTGGGGCGGCCACGAAGGCTCGTTGCTATTGTGGATCCTGATGCTCAGCGGCTGGACAGTCGCCGTGGCGAATTTCAGCCGGCACCTGCCTGCGCCCTTCATTGCGCGCATCCTCGGCGTGATGGGTTGGATCAGCGTGGGCTTCCTGCTCTTCACCCTGATCACCTCCAACCCCTTCGAGCGCCTGCTGCCGGCCGCTGCCGACGGGCGCGACCTGAACCCGCTGCTGCAGGATCCGGGCATGGTAATCCACCCGCCGATGCTCTACATGGGCTATGTCGGCTTCTCGGTGGCTTTCGCGTTTGCCATCGCGGCGCTGATCGGCGGCAACCTGGACGCCACCTGGGCCCGCTGGACACGACCTTGGACCACCGCCGCATGGTGCTTCCTCACGATCGGCATCGCGCTGGGCAGCTGGTGGGCCTACTACGAGCTCGGCTGGGGTGGCTGGTGGTTCTGGGATCCGGTCGAGAACTCGTCCTTCATGCCCTGGCTCGTCGGCACGGCGCTGATCCACTCGCTGGCCGTGACCGAGAAGCGCGGTGCCTTCAAGGCCTGGACCGTGTTGCTGGCGATCATGGCGTTTTCGCTGTCGCTGCTCGGTACCTTCCTGGTCCGCTCGGGGGTGCTCACGTCGGTGCATGCCTTCGCGACCGATCCGCGTCGGGGGCTGTTCATCCTGGCGTTGTTGGTGGTGGCGATCGGCGGCTCTTTGGCCTTGTACGCCTGGCGGGCACCCAAGGTTGGTGTGGGGTCACGCTTTGAGCTGGTGTCGCGCGAGTCCATGCTCCTGGGCAACAACGTGATGCTGGTGGTGGCGATGGGAACCGTGCTGCTCGGCACCCTGTACCCGCTGGTACTCGATGCGCTCGGACTGGGCAAGATCTCGGTCGGCCCGCCGTACTTCGACAACGTGTTCGTGCCGATCATGACGCCGATCATCTTCCTGATGGGTGTGGCGCCGCTGGCGCGCTGGCGCGAGACGGCCCTGCCCGATCTGGCACGGCGGCTGCGCTGGGCCGCAGGGTTGACGGTGATCGCGGCCCTGCTCACCGGCTGGCTGGCCGGGCGCATTTCGCCGCTGGCCACGCTGGGTTTCGGGATGGCCTGGTGGATCGTGTTCTCGCTTGCCACCGATCTGCTCGAACGCCTGCGCCCCGCCGAGGGCCGCAGCGTGGGCGCACGCGTGCGCATGGTGCCACGCGCGATGGTGGGGATGATGGTGGCCCACCTGGGCATCGCGACCTTCGCCTTCGGCGTCAGCATGGTCAACACCTTTGGCATCGAACGCGATCTGAAGATGAAGCCCGGCGACCGCACCGAGATGGCCGGCTACGTCTTCACCTACCGCGGCGTGCGCGACGTGCAAGGCCCGAACTACATCGCCGCGCAAGGCCTGGTCGAAGTCACGCGCGACGGCCGGGCGGTGGCGACCATGAAGCCAGAGAAGCGTGTTTACCGCGTGCAGCAGAACCCAATGACCGAGGCGGCCATCGACACCGGCTTCACGCGCGATCTGTACGTGTCGCTCGGCGAGGCGGTCGAAGGCGGCGCGTGGATCGTGCGCGTGTACTTCAAGCCCTTCGTAGTCTGGATCTGGGGCGGCTGCGTGTTGATGGCCTTGGGCGGCGCGCTGGCCGCCTCCGATCGCCGCTACCGCGGCGCGCGCCGAGAGGCGACGACGGGGGCCGGGATGGCGCGGGCCACGGCGGGCGCATCTTGAAGCTGCGCTACCTGCTACCGCTGGCGCTGTTCGTGCTGCTGGCGAGCTTTCTGGCGGCGGGCCTGAAGCTCAATCCGCGCGAAGTGCCGTCGCCGTTGATCGGCAAGCCCGCGCCGGCGTTTGCGCTGCCGCGCCTCGATGATGCAGCGCAGACGATGCGCCGCGACGACTTGCTCGGCAAGGTCTGGGTGCTCAACGTCTGGGCCTCGTGGTGCGCGCCCTGCCGCGAAGAGCATCCGCACATCGTGGCGTTGGCGCGCAGCCAGCCGGCGCCCGTGATCGGCCTGAACTACAAGGACCAGCGCGACGCCGCGCAGACTTGGCTCGCACGCCTGGGCAACCCCTACGCGGCCTCGGTGTCCGACGCCGACGGCCGCGTCGCCATCGACTTCGGCGTGTACGGCGTGCCCGAGACCTTCGTCATCGACAAGAAGGGCGTGATCCGCTTCAAGCACACCGGCCCGGTCACCGCGGACATCGTCGAAAAGCGCATCAAGCCGCTGCTCAAGGAACTCGATGTCTAGGTGGGGCTGGTGCCTGTGGTTAGCCTTGGCATTCGTTGCCGCTCGGGCGCAGGAGGCCGCACCCGCTGCCGCCGACCCCGCGCTCGAAGCGCGCATGCAGCGCATCACCGCCGAGCTGCGCTGCCTGGTGTGCCAGAACCAGACCATCGCCGACTCCACCTCGGGCCTGGCCGACGACCTGCGCCGCGAAGTGCGCGAACAATTGCGCCGCGGCGCCAACGATGAACAGGTGGTGCAGTACATGACCGACCGCTACGGCGACTTCGTGCGCTACCGCCCGCCGCTGAAGGCCAGCACCGTCGTGCTGTGGGCGGGGCCGGGCTTGCTGCTGGTCGGCGGCCTGGCAACGCTGGTCGTCGCCTTGCGCCGCCGCTCGCGCCTGGCGCCCGAGCTGTTCGATCGCGACGACGGAGCCGAGGCTGAGCCATGACGCCCTTCGTTGTAGTGGCTGTGGTCCTCGTCCTGCTGACCCTGGCCTTGCTCACGCGCTCACTATGGCGGGCGCCCGCATCGAAGTCGCTGATCGCGGCCGTGGCTGGATTCGTCGTCGTCATCGCGGCGGGCGGCTATGCTGGGATCGGCACGCCGCAGGCCCTGCTGGCCGAGCGCCACACGCCGTCGCAGATCACCCCCGAGCAAGTCGAGGCCCTGGTCAAGGACCTTGCGGCGCGCCTGGAGCAGCAATCCGACGACGGCGAAGGGTGGGGCATGCTCGCGCGCGCCTATGCCGCCCTCGACCGTTACGCCGAAGCGGTGCCGGCTTTCCAGCGCGCGCTCGCACTGCTGCCCAAGGACGCCAGCTTGATCGCCGACTACGCCCACGCGCTGGCCATGGCCGGCGGCGGCAGCCTGGCAGGTGAGCCGAGTCGCTTGATCGATCGGGCCTTGGCCTTGGAGCCGGAGAACCCCAAGCTGCTTGCGCTGGCCGGCACCGCAGCCTTCACGCGGAGCGACTTCGCAGGCGCCCTGCGCCATTGGGACCGGCTGGCCCAATTGGCGCCGGACAGCGGCTACCTTGAACAGCTGCAGACGGGCATCGACGCCGCGCGGCAACGCCTCACTGGCCCGCCAGCGGCGCCGGCGGCGGCAGCATCAGCCTCAACACCGCCGACGGCAGAGACATCAATAACTGGCGAGTTGCGCCTGGCGACGGCGTTGGCCGGCCGGGTCGCGCCAGATGACACCGTTTTCGTCTTCGCCCGTGCTGCCGAAGGCCCGCGCATGCCGCTGGCGATCCTGCGCAAACAGGTCAAGGACTTGCCGCTGCGGTTCACACTGGACGACAGCCTGGCGATGTCGCCGGCGGCCAAACTGTCGTCGGCCTCGCGTGTGGTGGTGGGCGCGCGCGTCAGCAAGAGTGGTGATCCGATGCCGCGTGCCGGCGACCTGCAGGGTTGGTCAGCGCCGGTGACACTCGGCACCAGCGGCTTGAAGGTGGAGATTTCTGAGGTAGTCGGGCCGTAGCTGCTGCTGGGCTTGATCAGTTCCCAAAGGCATGCCGGCGACAAACAGCGTCCTCTGGAGCGCCGCGTTGATTGAACGCGGCACCCGCTTGCCATCGATGAGCACATTGCGCACCGGCAACTGGCGGGTTTGCAGCCAAGCGCTGACCTTCTCAGCAGACTCGCCATGGTCGATGAACACGGAGTTCACGCCGGGACGCTTTGACTGAGCAGGGTGGGGCCGGCCGGCCCTCGGTTTGACATCAAGCCGAGCGCATCTCTTGCATTGCCGTGGTGGGTGAGCCGAGCCGGTGCCGTCGCGGTAGCAGCCTCGCACACAGATAATCCGCGCTTGGCTTGTGACCTCGCTTGAAAGAGCAAAGGCAAGACTCAACACTACCCTGAAAACGCGACTGGGCCCGCCCAGTCACCCAACCGCCATGCGAATCCTGCTCATCGAAGACGACGCCATGATCGGCAAGGCCGTGTGCGACGGTATGGCCCGGGCCGGATTCGCGGTGGACTGGGTGACCGACGGGAGTGCTGCGGAGTTGTCCTTGTCTAGCGGCGACCACAACCTGGCCATCCTCGATCTGGGGCTGCCCAATAAGGACGGCATGGACATTCTGGGCGCGCTGCGCAGTCGGGGCAATCAAATGCCCGTGCTGATCGCATCCGCGCGCGATACCGTGGAGGACCGCATCGCAGGACTTGGCGCCGGAGCCGACGACTACGTCCTCAAACCCTTCGATCTGGACGAACTCGTGGCGCGCGTGCGCGCCCTGCTGCGGCGCCACGCGGGCAGCGGCTCACCACTGCTGATGTGCGGATCGCTGAGCCTCGACCCGGCGCGCCGTTCGGTGACTCAGGATGGACATCCGGTCCAGTTGTCGGCCAGGGAGTTCTCCGTGCTGGAAGCATTGATGCAGCGCCCCGGGGTAGTCGTTTCGCGCCGAAAGTTGGAGGAAGCCGTATACGGCTGGGGAGACGAGGTTGGCAGCAACGCCATCGAGGTCCACCTGCACTACTTGCGCAAGAAGCTCGGTGCGGCCGTGATCAAGAATGTACGCGGCGTCGGCTACCGCGTCATGGAGTGCTGATGCAGTCGATCGAGCGCACGCTGCTGCGCTGGATTCTGGGGGCCCTTGCGCTAGGGGCCTTGCTCGTCTCGCTCATCACCTACTTCGTCACGCTCGCGGAGATGCACGATGTCTTCGACGCCCATCTTCAAAATGTGGCGAAGGCCGTGGCGACCTACCACCGAGCGGGTCACCGCCTCGGCCAGACCGACGACATCGAGCCAGGCACGCGAACCGACATGCCCGACGACTCGGAGATCGTGACGATCACGTGGTCGCCACAGGGCCGCCGGATATTCTCGTCTGACCCGCGCGTCGCTCTGCCGTTCTCGAGCGCGGAAGGATTGTCGCAACCCGTCATCGAGGGCGAGGCATGGATCGTGTACTCGAGTGTCAGCGCCGAGGGCGTTGCCCAGGCCGCACAACGACGCGCGGCCCGCGAGGAGATGGCCGGCGAGTCGGCTGGCAAGGTCCTTCCGCCGCTGATCGGACTCACGGTGGTGATTGGCGGTCTGCTCGTGCTCGGGCTGCGACGTGGCTTTGGCCCGCTGGCCGGCGCGGCGCAAGACATCGCGCGCCGCAGTGCCCGCTCGCTGGAGCCGGTTTCGCTCGAGAAGGTCCCCAAGGAGATCGTGCCGCTGGTGTCGTCCATCAACGACCTGATGAGCCGGCTGGCCGAGTCGTTTGCTGCGCAACGACGCTTTCTTGCCGATGCAGCCCACGAGTTGCGAACCCCGGTGACCGCGCTGCGCCTGCAAGTGCAGTTGCTTCAGAAGTCGAGCAACGAGAGCGACCAAGCACGGGCCTTGAGTGAGCTCGAAAGCGGCGTCGCCCGGTCGCAGCGCCTCGTCCAGCAGTTGCTTCATGTTGCACGCACCGAGCCGGATGGCGAGATATCGCGCGTCGTGCCCGTCGATCTCGCCGATCTCGTCCGCTGTGTTGTCGGCACATTCAGCATCAAGGCTGAACGCAGGAGCATCGACCTGGGCGCGACCACGCCAGCCACCCACGGCGGCATCGTGGTGGCAGGCGATTCCGCGCAGTTGACCGTGTTGCTGAACAATCTGGTGGAGAACGCTCTGCGGTACACGCCTGCGGGCGGCGTTGTGGATGTCGAGGCCCGCGTACACGACGGGGCGCCCGAACTGCGGGTGGCCGATACCGGACCCGGCATTCCAGACGCCGAGCGAGCCCGCGTGTTCGATCGCTTCTATCGCGGCGCCAACGCCACGGCGCTAGCGCGTGACGGCAGCGGCAGTGGCCTCGGCCTGGCCATCGTGCGCGCGATCGCCGATCGCCATGGTGCGCACGTCAGCCTGCAAACGCCCGCCAGTGGCAAGGGCCTGGTGGTGCTGGTGCGCTTTGGTGCGTACGTGCACCAGCCGGGCGTCCAGCATCTGGCCGCTGCCGATCAAGGCTCGACGACCAGCCATCGCGAAGTGTATTGACTTCAGAATAGTTCCGTGCCGAGGCTTGGCGTCGTGCACGACTGCATAAGCACGGCTTAAGCGAGCGCGCACCAGTATCGACGCTTCTCCCGAACCCGGCCCATCGATGAGCGGCGGGCGTGCCGAGCCGCGACAATTAATTGCCATGCAGCCAAACGAACCCTATTACGCAGACGACACCCACGGAGTGCACTTCGAAGTCTACGTTGATGGACTGCCCGTGCAGGCTTATGTTGCCGGCACCGTGCTTGCTGGCGCCTATGGGCCCATGTCGTCAGGTCCGGACTGCGTGTCTGCCTACCTTGCGCATCGAGCGCTGATCGACGCCATCGTGGTGCGCAGGGTCCGCGTCGAAGGCCGGGACACGATCCTGCTTCGCCCGAAAGATCTCTTCTGAGCCCCGCAGACTACCTCAGAAGCTCAGCTTGGTCTTCACCAGCAGCTGAACCTTTTTCACGTCATCCGTTGCATTCATCGGGAACGCGACATCCACATGCAGCACGTTGCTGAATGCGGCGCGCGCGCTGACGATTCGCAGGCCGACTCCCACGTTGCCAAGCCAGCCCGGATTGCGGGAGTTCACGTTACTGCCACCCCAGGCGCGGCCCACGTCGAGAAAGGCGGCGCCACCGACGCGAAAGAGTTGCCACACGTACAGGTCCGTGAACACGCGCTCCTCGACCGTGAGCAGCGCCCGCCGGTGCCCACTTTGGTAGCGCAAGGGGTAACCGCGCAGCCCACTGTCTCCACCCAGCAGCAGCGTGTCGTTCGGGTCCGGGTTGTTCAGCATGTCGCCGCTGGCGCCGGCGTAGAAGAGCCATTGCGTGCTTTGCGGAAGGTAGTACTGGGCCTGAACGCCAAGATGCTGCCGGCGCACCTGGCCCCTGGCGTATTGTCCTGAGATCGCGGCCGACGCGACCAGCGTGTGCTCGGGCGCGGGCTGGAAACCGCGACTGATCGTTCCCGAGTACAGCAGCGTGTCGCGACTCGAACCCAGCGCGGTGCTGGCCCAGCCCAAACTGACCGTGGAAGCCAGGCCCAGCGCGAAGAACTCGGGCCTCGCGATCAGGTTGCGGTTCTGCAGCTTCTCGAAACGATCCTCGATCAACTCGTAGCGGAAGAACGGCGCCACCAGGTGCTCATCCTCGGGCAGCCTGGTCGGCGCCACCCGCCCCGGCTCGGCCTCAAACGCGTTGTCGATCAGCCCGACGCCCAAGGAGTAGCGCTGCACCCAGCCATCGACACGCCCGCGCGACCAACCGCCGAAGACCTCGGCCTTCTTCTGTCTTTGGCGATACTCGCTGACCACTGACCCCGCGTTGTAGATGGCTTCGATGCGATCGTCCCGCGATGCTGTGGCGCCTGCGGACCAACGGGTGTCGAGCGCATAGAAGGGACGGACGACCGAGACCGCATCGCGCCGGCCGTCGCTGTTCTGCGCCACGCTCAGGTTGACCGCGGTCCAGGTGCCGAACGCGCGATCGTTGGAGAACTGGAACTCGTTGCCCGACCGATCGACGTTCTTGGACCGGCCGAAACTGAGCGACGTGCCGGTGCCGAACAGGTTGTACTCTTTGAGCCGGATGCCGGTCGAGTTGACGCCACCGGACCGGCCGGCGCTGAAACCCGGATCGAGCGACCAAGTGTCACGGGTGTGGACTTCGATATCGACGATGCCATCGCGATAAGCCAGGGGCCGAATCTGCACGTCGTACAGATACCGACCTCGGCGCAGCAGGCGCTCGGTCTCTTCGATCACCGCGACCGAGACCCGATCGCCGCTCTTGAAGAGCAGGGCGCGTTCGATGACTTCGGTCTGCGTTCGGATGTGCAGCGCGTTCGCCCCTCGGAACAACAGCTGGTCTTCCTTCGGATCTTCGGTATCGAAGATTTCGCCGGTGCGCACACGCACCTCGCCAATCCGTGCACCCGCAGCTTCCAGTTCGGCGAACTTCAGCGAGCCGTCAGCGACCGGTGTGGCGAGAACCGCATCGGGTGAGATCAGGCTCATCGACACGACGATGGACAGCGCCACCGCATGTGCTGTACGTCGAAGCACTTGCATGCGGCCGAGTCTCTCGGAGCACGCCTTAATGAGCCCTTAACCGGCCGTCGATTTCGGTCGTACGACTTCACCGTCCCGGTCCGCTCACTCACCATATCGGTGCCGCTTCCATTTTGGCGCCGCACAACGCCCCGGCTGCTGGGCAATCTGGAGCGGCTCTACAGCTTCTACGATTAGCAGGGGCCCGACTGCAGCCCCTTCGAACCCGAGGCGTTGCGCGAGCGCCAGCTCATCGTGCATGCGGCAACGCGGCGCCTATCAAGTCCACCAGTTCGCGCACGATCGGTCCGGGTGCCGAGTAGCGCCGCGCGCGCTGGTGAAGCCGGGCCAGCCCAGGGGTCTGCAGCGAGGCGATGGCGCTGGCCAGTGCGGCCGCGATGCTGTCGGCATCGCTGGGATAGGCACGCGGGCAGTGGTCGCCGAAGTTCAGCGCATAGGCCTCATCCAGTGTGTGCTCGGTGATCGCGCCGATGCAGCCGCCAAAGCCCAGGCCCACCGCCGCGCAGCCGCGCATCAGCCCCTCCATCAGCGCATAGCCGGCGCCGGTGATCACATCGATGCGCTCCTGCAGCGGCGCCGGATCGGCCACCATGCCGCTGAACTCCGCGTTCAGGCCCAGCGCGCCGGCCTTGGCCTGCAAGGCCTTGAGGTGACTGCCGCCGCCGATCACCAGCACACGGTAGCGCTCGCGTCCGGGTAGCCGCGCAATAGCTTCTAGCCAGGCCTCGCAGCGCGGGCCCTTGTGGCCGCTCAGGCGCGAGCAGTACCCCAGCGTAATGGGCGCCTTGGCGGAACGCTCGCGCAGCGCCGGCATTTCGATGGGAAGGCGGCTGCCCAGCACCGGGGGCTGGTGGGCCGCGCCGCCCTCCGCGATCAGCTTGGCATAAGCGGCGCGCAGCGTCTCGCACATCGTCACGACGGCATCGGCATTGCCGAACAGCCGCAGCCACTGAGCCATGCGCTTTGGCGCATGGCCGTTGTGCATGCAGGCTAGCCAGGGGATGCCGGCGCTGGCCTTGAGCCGGTGGGCGAAACGGGCCTGGGTAAAACTGTTGACGAAGAGCAGATCGGGCTTGAGCCCGTGCTTGAGCCAGGGCCGGGCCAGCGGCTCCAGCAGCGGATGGGCCGGCGGCAGGCGCAGCGCCCGGCCGGCGCCAAAGTCGCTGCCGGCCGGCCAGACATGGACCTCATGGCCCCGGGCCACCAGTTCCCGCGCCAGGATGCGGTTGTAGGTGGTGATGCCGTTGGGAGAGGTGTCACGGAGCAGGAGGAGGATGCGCATGGTGCACGGCGGCCTTGGGGCACGCCTCAAGGGGGACCTGACCTGGACCTGACCGCCAGTCGATTCCGCTTTCTTTGCCAGACGCTATGCGCAGCGCTCGGCCTCGGGATCGGTCGTCGCGCTCAGAGTCGAATGACGAACCCTGCCTGGCAAAACCTTAAGTCCGCCTTACGACTGCCTCGATCAAGGCCCGGCGCCGACTGCGCTCATAAGTTGCCGTTAAGTCGCCATCGTGACCATGCGGTTGGATGCGCTTCTCAGATTGCATATTCCGACGGTCCGGCGTCTGCGGCGCTTGCGCCACATGAGCTTGGCGCTCGAATCGGATGGCGTCGACTCGGCATGGTGGCGAGTTCGCCTCGAAGTCACGACCGAGACGCTCGCGCTGGCGACCAGCCTGTTCTTCGCGGTCGCCTGCAACACCGCATTCATCGGTGCGGTTACGGCCGACCGTTCGTGGTCGGACACCGGAACCTGGCTGTTCGGTGGTGCGATGTTGTCGATGCTGACCGCCTTGCACCTCTTCCTGCTTTTGCTGGTGCTGCACCGCCGCTTCGCACGGCCGCTGCTGGCGGTGCTGATCGTCGCGACTGCGTTCGCCACCTACTACATGCAGCGCTTCGGCGTCTATCTGAATCCGAGCATCCTGCGCGCCGTGTTCCGCACCGACGTGGCGGAGGCGGGCGAGTTGTTCACTTGGGGCATGGTGCCGCACCTGCTGCTGTATGCCCTTATGCCGCTGGCACTGCTGTGGCGCGTGCAGATGACGCATCGAACCCTGGCGCGCGCGGTCGTCGTGCGCGCGGCCACGCTCGTCGGCGCTTTTGTCTTGCTGATCGGTTCGGTGCTGCTGGTGTTCCAGGACTTCTCGGCCCTGATGCGCAACCAGAAAGACCTGCGCTATCTGATCACGCCGGCGAACGTTCTGTACTCGAGCGGACGCGTTCTGGCCGCCGACACGCGCCGGGCCAGCAAGCCGCGGGCGGTGGTCGGTGCCGATGCGCGACTCGGCGCCTCCTGGGCCGCGCGCACCCGGCCGGCGCTGGTCGTGATTGCGGTCGGAGAGACGGCGCGCGCAGCGAACTGGGGCCTCAGCGGCTACGCACGCCAGACGACTCCGGAAATGGCCCAGCTCGACGTGCTGAACTTTCGCGACGTGAGCGCATGCGGCACCGACACCGAAACGTCGCTTCCGTGCATGTTCTCGGCCATCGGTCGCCGCGACTACGACGAGGACCGCATCCGTGGCAGCGAGTCACTCCTGCACGTGCTCAAGCGCGCGGGTTTCGACGTGCTGTGGCGAGACAACCAGTCCGGTTGCAAAGGCACCTGCGACGGCCTGCCGCTGCAGCAGATCGATGCGAAACAACTACCCGAGCTGTGCGCTGACGGGCGCTGCTTGGACGAGGCCCTGCTGCGCGGTCTGGACACCGTGGCGCGCGATGCGCAGGGCAACCTGGTGGTTGTGCTGCACATGCTGGGCAACCATGGGCCGACGTACTTCAAGCGCTACCCGGATGCGTTCCGTCGATTCACGCCCACCTGCGACACTGGCGAGCTGCGAAAGTGCAGTCGCCAGGAGATCGTCAACGCCTACGACAACGCCCTGCTGTACACCGATCACATCTTGGCTCGCACCATCGCGTTCCTGAAGGAGCGCGAGGCGAGATTCGATACCGCGATGCTGTACGTGTCGGACCACGGCGAGTCGTTAGGTGAGAGCGGTCTCTACCTGCACGGGGTGCCCTACGCGATTGCGCCGAAGGAGCAGACCAGGATTCCGATGGTGTGGTGGCTGTCTGCGGGTTTCACGCACAGCTTCGGCCTAGACGCCGGATGTCTGGCTGCACAAGCTGCCAAGCCGTGGGGACATGACCATCTATTCCATTCGGTGCTCGGGCTGCTTCAGGTGGAGACCAGCGTCTATGACCGCAGGCTCGACATCTCCTCCGCCTGCCGACGCTGATGGCAGCGCCCGTGTCATTGCCGATGGGCTCTCAGCAGGCGTGGAGTGCAGCGCTTCGCGATGCGGCGACGGTCTGCGCCGGCCTCGTGTTGCTCGCGGCTTGGGAGTTCGGCGGGCTCGACCTGCCGCTGGCTCGCCTGTACGGCAGCGCACAGGGCTTCGCATGGCGCGACCATTGGTTGGTGGGAGGCGTTCTCCACGGCGGCGCGCGCGCATTGGCCTGGGTCTGGTTCGGGGTGCTCGTGCTCGGTCTGTGGTGGCCCCTGCCGTTCGCGAGCAGGCTGCCGCGCCGCGAGCGGGCGTGGTGGCTGGCGACGACGCTTTTGTGCGTGTCGTTGATTTCTCTGCTCAAGCGAACGAGCGCGACAAGTTGCCCATGGTCGCTGAGCGAGTTCGGCACCGGACTCGCTCAGTACGTTCCACATTGGGCGTTTGGTGTGCGAGACGGCGGCCCAGGAGGATGCTTCCCTTCGGGACATGCGTCGACGGCGTTTGCGTTCTTGACCGGGTGGTTCGTGCTGCGCGACCGAGCACCCCTGGCCGCCAAACGGTGGTTGATCGTCACCATCACCGTTGGCCTGGGTCTCGGGTGGGTTCAGATGATGCGCGGTGCGCACTACCTGAGCCACACGCTGTGGACCGCTTGGGTTTGCTGGACGGTTGCAGCGCTGGCCTTTCACCTCGCCCGAACGTGGCGAACCGCAGCGATGCCTGACTCTCTTGTTGCGAGACAATGAACGATGAACCTGCTTGACCGCGGCCCGAACAACGGGATGTCACCGACTTCGGCGGCGATCCTGAAGAGCACAGGCGGGGTGAGCCGTGTCTGGCGGGCGTGCGGCTACTCGGCGCGCGGCTTTGCCGCAGCTTGGCGGGTGGAAGCCGCGTTTCGGCAGGAAGTGGTGGTCGGCGCTCCGCTGATCCTGATCGCGTTTGCCTGGGCACCTGATCGGTGGCAGTGCCTGTTGCTTGTCGCCAGCGTACTTCAAGTCTGGGTGGTCGAACTCATCAACTCCGCCATCGAATCTCTGGCCGATGCCGTGTCCTGCGAAATCCACCCCTTGCTCGGCCGCGCAAAGGACATCGGAAGCGCTGCCGTTGCGATCAGCTTTCTCGTGGCAGCCATCGCTTGGTTAACCGTCTTCTGGCCCTGAATCGCGGCACTGCGAGGGCCCTGAGGGGCGCCAATGGCTCGCACCTATGCTCGGGTGGATGGTCGAGGACAAGGGAATCGCACCGCACGAAAGGACGGCACGCGTCGAGCAGCGAGTTCGTCTGCAATGAGCAGGCCAACGAGTACCGCCGCCCGCAAGGACTTGCGCAAGTGAGCGATCGACGCCAGTTCACCAATCCACGCAACCTGGCCGGCGTCAGGATGCCGTGGGCGCGGCATGCCTGGCACGCTAGCAACTCAGCGTAAGACTGAAACCCGCAAGCGCGGCAGAGCGCGTGAGGGTGTCCGACTGGCGCAAGTCCATCAACGAAGGAGAAAGTCATGTACCAGCTCACAGACGCGCAATTGCGGCAAGAGCAGCGAGGTGTGCTTCGCGGCGCTGCAGCTGCCGCCGCCGTGTGTGCCATCGTCCTCGGTGCATCGCACCTCCTGCTTCCGCGAGTCGTTGCGCTTCCGGGTGACGATCTCGATTCGGCATTGAGGTACTGGGTCGGCACCAGCCTGCTCATCGTGATATGGCTCATGGCCGGCATCAGGTTGGTGTCCAGCGGCAGGCGGCGTTCCGCCGAAGACATTCGCGGGTCCGCCTATGGACAACCGAGCCCGCGAATCGCGGTGCAAGCGGCATATCTTCAGAACACGCTGGAGCAGGTCGTGGTCATGATGGTGACCCAGTTCGCCATGCTCATGCTGCTGCGCAGCGCAGCCATGCCGCTGGTCGCCGCCTCCGTGGTTCTCTTCGGTGTCGGCCGGCTGTCCTTCTACCGCCAGTATCCCAATGGCGCAGGGGCTCGCTCGTTCGGGATGGCCCTCACCGCGCTGCCGAGCATCGGCGCGTTCGTCGTGTCCGTTGCAGCGCTGCTGTCGCAAGTGTGGCGTTGAACGCGCTGGCGGACCCGATAACGAGCAGCATGTGCGCGACGTACACGATGCCGCCTCATGGAGGCTCAAGGTAATTCAGGGGTGGGACAATAAGATGCCGGCGCGGAAGGACGAACCATGAAGATCGGAGAAGTTGCAAGGGTGACGCAGACCCAGGCCGAGACCATCCGCTTCTACGAGCGCGAAGGCCTGCTGCGGGAGCCGCCGCGCACGGACGGCAACTACCGCATGTACGGGCCCGAGCATCTCGAGCGGCTGGCATTCATCCGTCACTGCCGCTCGCTGGACTTGACCCTCGACGAGATCCGTGCGCTGTTGCGCTTCCAGGATTCGCCACGTGAGAACTGCTACGCCATCAATGACGTGCTGGACGAGCACATCGAACACGTGGCCCGTCGCATCCGGGATCTCAGGGAACTGCAGCGGCAACTCAAGGCGCTGCGCGAGCAGTGCGACGGCATGGCGAAGGAATGCGGGATCCTCGACGGGTTGAAGAGGGTGGACCTTCCGAAGCCGGGCGACCGCGTCGGCATCCACTCAGTGGGCCGCCGCCGGCCTTCCCAGGGTACACGCCGAGCCGGACACTCCACGAAGTAAGAGGACGACGCCAAAGCCGCAGCCCGAGAAAGGCATACGGGCCTCGGCGGCATCGCCGCGCCGCGCGCGCCGCCTGGTAATGCATGCCTGGCAAGGTGGCCGTTGCGGCCGAAGGGCAGCAACCACGCCGGTTCATGCGTGTCCCGCCGTCTTGATATTGCGCAACCGACAGGAGCGCTCGAGAACCTATCTTTGCTCCCACGGATGGCTGCGGCCCCCGATCCACTGATCCGCCCTCGAGGGCCAGCGAAGGAGCAATGAGCATGAAGCGTTCGATTCTTACAGCGGCCGTTGCCGCGATGGTGCTCGCGATTCAACCCACGGTTGCGCAGACATCGAAACCCGGTGACCAAGCAGCGCAGGCGCAGCCGCCGACGCTGAATCCTGCAGAGTTCGACAAGCAGCTCGGCCAAGTGCAGGAGCACATGAAGCTGATGCAGGCGCAGATGGACCGGATCGCCAAGACGCAGGATCCGCAGGAACGCCAACGCCTGCTGCAGGAGCACTGGACGTCGATGCAGGGCGCGATGTCCACGATGCACGGCATGTGGGGCCACGGCGGCGCTGGCTGTTGCAGCGGCGGGGCCGGCATGATGGGGCCCGGCATGATGATGGGTGGTCCGATGATGGGCTGGGGTCAGATGCGCGGCTACTACTCCAGCCTGACGCCGGAACAGCTCAAGCAGCGCCAGTACATGATGGACCAGTACCTACCGATGCAACAAATGATGATGGACCACATGATGTGGCACCAGCGCTGGATGGCTCAGCCGCCGGCCACGACAAAGTAGCCGCCGGCCATGAAGCCGAACGCGCGGATCCATCGGCCCGCTGCAGGCCGGAGCAGGACGACCCGGCCCATGGCGCCGCCCGACGCGGAGATTGGAATCGAAGCAGGTGTTCAGAGGCCCCCCGACGCCGACACGGCGCTGGAGCTTGAACTCGATGGGGCCCTGGCCGCGACGTTTCCGGCCAGCGACCCGGTCGCCGTGGCTCCAGCCTCGGCGACGCGAGCGCGCGACCGCGTCAAGGCGGCACCGCGCGGATGAGCCCGGCGAAGATCAACAACACTAAGTGCGGGCATTTCGCCGCAAGCTTGCCGATGACCCACGTCGTGACCGAAGCCTGCATCAACTGCAAGTACACGGCCTGCGTGGGCGTATGTCCGGTCGATGCCTTTCGCGAAGGGGCCAACTTCCTGGCAATCGATCCGGATGACTGCATCGACTGCGCCCTGTGCGTGGTGGAGTGCCCGGTGGAGGCCATCCTCGCCGAGGCCGACCTTCCCGCGGATCAGCGCGACTTCATCACCCTGAATGCCGAGTTGGCTGCCGGGTGGCCGACCATCACCCGAGAGAAGCTCGAATTGCCGCAGGCCGCGTACTGGGCGACGGTGAAGCACAAGCGTCACCTCCTGCTGCGCCAATGCGGCACTGTCCCACCTGCGAGGCCGGATGTTGCGTCCGGCCCTTAGACCACGCCATTGCTTCATGCGTTGCTGGCCGCATCGGCGCGGACGCGCGTGATACAGCGATTCATCACGTGCCGGAAGGCATGGTGTAGAGCGAGCGCCTCACGCCGCAGAGGTTCGGACCGTGTCGGGCGTAGAACTGGTCCGGGCCGTCGAGCAGGCCGAAGTCGTCGGCAAGGCCGTCCTTCTGGATCAACGTGGCGTCGCCAGTCCATTCGACACCGGGCTGGAAGGATCGGCGTCGCGGTCCCGTAGCCGCAGAAGCGCTGCGCTGCGGGGAATCGCTGGAAGCCGGCAGTTCGTCGCCTTCGTTGTAGTCGAAAGCGATCGCATTGCGGACGAATTCGTACCCGATGCGCTCGTAGGCCAGCGGGTCGCGCCAGTTCCTGTCGGCAATCAGCGGCAGGTGCGCGAAATCGAGCAGCGGGTCAGCGACAGCCGGAGCGGCCATCGAGTTGGTCATGCAGAGGGCCCCGGATTCACAGGTACTTGGTGACTTCCATCTGCTCGAGACAGTGGTCGATGTGATCGAGAGATCGGTATCGGCATCGTCTGTCTCTATGGTGGTCGATAGGATCCCAAGCCAAGGCATGGGGGACCGACGGCGGGTTCGACTGGACTCCTCGCCGGAGCAACAAAGGAGACTGATCCATGTGCGAAGCATCAAGACTCCGCCTCGAGCTCCCGCTGATTGGGCCCGGTGGGCCGGACCTGGAGGATCGCTGCGTGGGGCGGCTGACCAGCACTCTCGCCGGCCGACCCGGCGCAGCGCACGATTCACACTCGTGAACTGCACCGGCCCAACAACGGATCCAAATGAGCGACTCCCCTCTGCCATCGCCACCCCCGGGGCCGGCAGGCGTTCCCATTCTCGCGGCAGCCGCGCGGCAGAGCGGCTGGGCTCGGTGGCTCCCGGGGCTGCAGACGCTTCGGCACTACGAGGTCGCTTGGCTGCGCCACGACATCGTGGCGGGTCTATCGCTGACCGCGGTGCTCGTACCGGTCGGCATGGCGTATGCCGTGGCGTCCGGCGTCCCCGCGATCAGTGGCCTGTACGCGACCATCTTCGGACTGCTGGCCTATGCAGTGTTCGGGCCCAGCCGCGTGCTCGTGCTGGGGCCGGACTCCTCCCTCGTGGCCCTCGTTCTGGGCGTCGTCCTGCCGCTGTCTGCCGGAGACCCGCAGCGCGCCATCGCACTGGCCGGGATGATGGCGCTGGTCTCGGGCGGCCTGTGTGTCCTGGCAGGTGTCGCGCGGCTGGGCTTCGTCACCGAGCTGCTCTCGAAGCCGATTCGCTACGGCTACATGAACGGCATCGCACTGACTGTCTTCATCAGCCAGCTGCCCGCCCTGCTCGGCTTCTCTGCCGGTGGCGAAGGCCTTCTTGACGTGGCACGGGGCTTCGCGGTCGGCGTCCTGGCAGGCAGGACGAACTGGACCTCGCTCGCCATCGGCGCAGGCACGCTCGTGGCGATCTGGGCGTTGCGCGGCCACAAGCGGTTTCCTGGCGTCTTGATCGCCGTGGCCGGCGCCACGGCGACCGTTGCAACACTGGATCTCGCACAGCGCGCCGGCGTGTCGGTCGTGGGCCCATTGCCCAGGGGCTTGCCCGCCCTTGCGTTCCCGTCGATCGGTTCGCACGACCTCGCCCAGGTGTTGCTCGGCGGCTTGGCCGTGGCGCTGGTCTCCTTCGCAGACACCAGCGTCCTCTCGCGCGCCTTCGCCACGCGCGCCCGCACCCGGGTCGATGCCAATCAGGAAATGGTCGGCCTGGGGGCGGCCAACCTGGCTGCCGGGCTGTTCCAGGGGTTCCCAATCAGCGCGAGCACGTCACGCACGCCGGTTGCAGAGGCAGCGGGTGCCAGAACCCAGTTGGCGGGCGTGGTGGGCGCGCTCGGCGTCGCCTCGCTGGTGATGTTCGCACCGAACCTCCTGGAGGAACTGCCTCGGTCCGCCCTGGCGGCGGTGGTGATCGCCGCAGCCATCGCGCTGCTCGAGGTCGATGACCTCCGCCGGATCTACCGCATCCAGCGCTGGGAGTTCTGGTTGTCGATGGTCTGCCTTGCCGGCGTCGTCGTATTGGGACCCATGCAGGGCATCGCCCTGGCAATCGTGATCGCGGTCATCGAATTCCTCTGGGACGGCTGGCGCCCGTACTCCGCCGTGCTGGGTCGCGTCGACAGCCTCAAGGGCTACCATGACATCACGCGGCACCCGCAGGCCCGCCTCATTCCAGGCCTGGTGCTGTTGCGCTGGGACGCCCCGCTGTTCTTCGCGAATGCGGAACTCTTCAGGGACCGTGTGCTCGCCGCTGCGGCAGCGTCGCCAACGCCGGCGCGCCGACTGGTCGTCGATGCCGAACCGATCACGAGCGTCGATATCACGGCTGCCGACATCGTGGACGAACTCGACGCCACCCTGCACGCAGCGGGCATCGAGCTGTGCTTCGCCGAACTGAAGGATCCGGTCAAGGACAAGCTCAAGCGCTTCGGGCTCTTCTCCCGATTGGGCGAGCAGAAGTTCTTTCCGACCATAGGCCAGGCCGTGAACGTCTATCTCAAGAACCACCCGGTGGACTGGGTGGATTGGGAGGACCGGGATGCCGGGCCCTCAAGCGGAGCGAACAGCATTCCACTTGAATTGCATCGTCTCCGCCCCCATTTCCATTCGACAAGGAGTTCGACCATGACCATGCCCGTGACCTACGCATTCGGAAAATCCACCCCGCTGAAGCACGACGAAGCCGTCGTGCGCGTGACCGAGGAGCTTGCCAAGGAGGGCTTTGGCGTCCTCACCGAGATCGACGTCGCCGCGACAATGAAGAAGAAGCTCGGCGTGGACATGCCGCCGTACCGCATCCTCGGCGCATGCAACCCGCAGTTCGCGCACCGCGCACTCGCCGCCGAGCCGCAGATCGGCGCTCTGCTGCCCTGCAACGTGGTGGTGCGCACCGACGCGGCAGGCGCCACGGTGGTCGAGGTGATGGACCCGGACGCTGTCCTCGGCCTGGTCGGACGGCCGGAGATTGTCCCGATCGCGGCAGAGGTCCGCAGCCGTCTCGAGCGAATGCTCAAGGCGGTGTAGCAGTCTGCGTGCCGGGCATGCCCGGCGCGCAGAACGCCTGTTCGTCCCAGGTGGTCCGGCGAGGCTTCTCCCTTCACCGCCTGCGCCGCTCGGTCCGGCACCAACCCTTCAGGAGAATTGCCGGCGGAAGCGGCGCATGCCCAGCGCCAGGATCAGTACCCCGAGCAGCGCAATCGCCAGCACGGAGTCCCACAGCACGTCGAGGCCGGCGCCCTTGAGCAGGATGCCGTAGCCGAGATCGACGAAGTGCCGCATCGGTGAAGCCAGCGTGGCCCAGCGCATCCAGACCGGCATGGCTTCCGGCGGTGTCCACAGCCCCGAGAGCAGCAGGATGGGGCCCAGGACGAGCATGCTGAGCAAGCCGACCTGCGCGAGGTTGCGTGCGACGGTGGCGATGTACAGGCCGATCCCCGCGTTCGTGAAGATGTACAGCGTCGTGACGATGTAGAACAGCGACAGGCTGCCGCGCATAGGCACCTCGAACACCGGTCCGAGTATCGCGAACAGGCTCAGGCTCGCTCCCAGCAGAATCACCAGCGTCATCGCGAGCACCTTGGGAAACATGATCTGGAACGGCGTCAGCGGCGAGACCAGCAGTTGCTCGACCGTGCCACGCTCCTTCTCCTTCACCATAGCCGCAGCCGGCAGCAGGATGGCGAACAGGGTGATGCCCTCCAGCAACTCCGAGATGGGCATGAACCAGGTGTCCTTCTGGTTCGGGTTGAACCAGGCGCGCTGGTCGTTGACGACCGTCGGCAGTTCGTCCAGGCTCTCGATCGACAGGCCCTCGCGCTCCAGCGCGGCGGCCAGGCTGAACTGACCGACGATCTGTGCCGCATAGCTGGTCGCCAGGTAGGCAGGCATCGGGTGCGTCGCGTCGACCTGAAGCTGCACGGCGGTGGTTTCGCCGCGCTGAATGGCCTCGCCGAAGCCCGGCGGAATGTCGAGCGCCAGCATCACCTGGCCGCGATCCAGCAGCCCGATCGCTTCGCGCGCACTGCCGATCTCGCCGTCGAGCCGGAAGTATGGCGGCCGGAAGCGGTGGATCAGTTCCCGGGACTGCGCGCTGTGGTCGGCGTCCAGTACCACCATGGCGGCACGGTTGAGCTGCATGCTGACGCTGCTGCCCTGCAGGTAGATGTTGGCCGTGAAGACGAAGGCCATGAACCCCAGCAGGATCGGGTCGCGCAGCAGTTGCCGGATCTCCTTGGTGGTCATCACGCCCAGCCGGCGCCACCATGCACTGCCCAGAACGCCATTCCTGTGCAGGCTGATCATGCCCTGGGCCTCTTGCTGAACAGCAGGTAGCCGGCGACGAACAACGCGACGGTGTAGCCCGCCAGCACCAGCAGGTCGACCCAGAGCACCTCCAGTCCGACCCCCTTGAGGAAGCTGCCGACAACGATGTTCGTGTAGTACATCGCCGGCAGCAGGCGGGCCTCGAGGCTGCCCTCGGCGCCCATGGCCTCCACCGGCATGAGGAAGCCGGAGTAGTCCAGCGCCGGGATCATCGTCGCCACCAAGGTCACGACGACGGCGGCGAGTTGGTTGCGCACGAGCAGCGACACCAGCAGGCCGATGCCGGTGGTGCAGATCACGAACAGCACCGAGGCGAGGAAGAAGAACAGCGCAGCCCCTTTGAACGGCGCACCGTAGTGAAGCGTGGCGATCAGCCACAGCACGAGAACGTTGCCGATGGCCACCGCAACGTAGGGCGCCAGTTTGCCGAGCAGGAACTCCCCGCGGCTCACGGTAGAGGCGTAGATGTTGTAAATCGAGCCCGTCTCCTTCTCGCGCACGATGCCCACGGCGGTGAGAAGCGGCGACACGAAGATCATCACGAGCATGATCAGCTTGGGTGCGAGCGACCAGATGCTCTTGGCGCTCTGGTTGTACAGGTAGCGCACCTCCAGCCGCACGGCCTGCGTGCGCGCACGAGCCTCGTCCGCCGACAAGCCGCGCACGCGGGAGAGGTGCTGAGCCAGCATCTCGGTGCTGAAATGGCCGTTGATTGCGGCGACATAGCCCTTGGTGGTCTGTGCGCGGGACGGGATCGTGCCGTCGACGACGGTCTGGACCTGGGCTGCCCGACCCGCGCGCAGAGCCTTGTGGAAGCCTGGCGGGATGATGATCGCGGCGCGGATCGTGTTGTCCTCGAGCAGCGGCTCGAGCTCGCGGTCGCTGGCCGCATAGCCCTTGAAGTCGAAGTACCGCGACCCGATGAAGGCGTAGGCGTAGTCGCGGCTGAGCGCCGAGCGGTCCTGGTCGACGATCGCGAAGGGCACCCGCTCGACGTCCAGCGACAGCCCATAGCCGAAGATCAGCATCAGTGCGGGCGAGACCACGAAGGCGAGCGCGAAGAAGAGCCGATCGCGCACGATCTCGCGCCACTCCTTGTGAGCCACGGCAAGCACGCGCCGCATCTTCATGCGACGGCCTCCTGCCGTTTCTGCGCCTCCAGCGCCTCCAGTGCGCTGACGCGGACGACGAAGACGTCTTCCATCGACAGCGGCCGACGCTCGATGCGCGTGACCTGCACGCCACCTGCGCCGAGCAGCATCGGCAATCGTGCGAGATCGGCCCCGGGACTCCTGGAGAGCACATGCACGCGCCGGCCGTAGAGCGCGGCGTCGCCGAACCCGGCCGCACGCAGCATGACGATCGCCCGTGAGGGTTCGGACACCTCGAGCTCGAGCAGCACGCCGGCATCCGCCTCGAGCTGCCGCTTCATCTCGGCGGGTGTGGCATCGGCGACGATCCGGCCGGCGTACATCAGCGCCAGGCGGTCGCAATGCTCGGCCTCCGACATGTAGTGCGTCGTGACGAGCACCGCGACACCCTCCTCGCGCGAGAGCCGGAACAGCAGGTCCCAGAACCGACGGCGACCGACCGGATCGACGCCGGACGTGGGTTCGTCGAGGAACAGCACGCGCGGCCGGTGCACGAGCGCGCAACCCAGCGCGAGGCGCTGCTTGAGCCCCATCGGCAGGCTCGCGGCACGGTCCGCCTCATGCCCCTCCAATCCGGCCATGTCCAGCACCCAGCGGCGTCGCGCTATGGCCTCACCCCGGCGCAGCCCGTAGATGCCCGCGTACAGGTCGATGTTCTCGGTCACGCTCAGGTCGCCGTACAGAGAGAAGGCCTGCGACATGTAGCCGATGCGTTCCTTGAGGCCCTGCCCGGCCGCACGCATGTCGGCCCCCGCGACGCGGCCCTCACCGGCGCTGGGCTTCAGGATGCCGGTGAGCATCTTGATCACGGTGGTCTTGCCCGCGCCGTTGGCGCCCAGCAGCCCGAAGATCTCGCCCTGTGCCACCTGGAACGACGCCGCGTCGACGGCACGAAATGCGCCGAAGTCGCGGGTGAGGCCGGTGGCATCCACGGCCACCCCGCCGCGCGCAGCCGCAGCGCGCGTCACGGCGACGTCAGCCTGCGCGTCCGCGCCGAGCAGACCCCGCTGCCGCAGGATGGCGATGAAGGCGTCCTCCGGATCGGCCTCGCCGGCCAGCACCTCGTCCACCGCGAGGCCGTCCAGGGCCTGCCGCACCTGGCGCTCGGCAGGCTCCGGGTCGAGCCCGTCGGCAAAGACGCACAGCCTCGGTCCGAGCGTCTCGACCTGGGCAAAGCGCGCACGCAGCCGGGCAAAGGCCTCGGCCTGCGGCAAGGCGTTGACCAGCACCGTGCTGCCCGCCGCGAGCGCCTGGACCTCGGCCGGCGTGCCCTGCGCCAGGATGCGGCCCTGGTACATCAGCACCATGCGATGGAAGCGGCTGGCCTCGTCCATGTAGGCCGTCGATACGAGCGCGATGATGCCGCGATCGGCCACCAGCTCGGACAGGATCGCCCAGAAGTCACGCCTCGAGACCGGGTCGACCCCCGTGGTGGGCTCGTCCAGGATCAGGAAGCGCGGCTCATGGATCAGCGTGCAGACGAGGCCGAGCTTCTGCTTCATGCCGCCCGACAACTGCTTGGTCGGCCGGTCGCGGAAGCGAGCCAGCCGCGTCATCGCGAGCAGCTTCGTCTTGCGTTCGGCCAGGTCGTTCTCGGGCACGAGTCTCAGCCGGGCGAAGAAGTCGACGTTCTCGTCGACCGAGAGCTCGGGATACAGGTTCAAACCGAGACCCTGCGGCATCAGGCCGATGCGGTCCTTGATGCGCTCGCAGTCCGCTTCCGTGTCGAGCGGAATGCCGAAAACTTCGACGTGCCCCTCCTCGAAGGCGAGCACGCCGGCGATGGCCTTCATCAAGCTCGACTTGCCTGCGCCGTCAGGCCCGATGAGCCCCAGGATCTCGCCGCGCCGGACGTCGAGGTCCACCCCCGCGACCGCGACGCGCCTGCCGTATCGCTTGCCGAAGCCTCGCACCTGGGCGATCGTCGCCGGCGCGGACGGACCTACCAGCGTGGCTTCGCCCATGCCACGCCCTCCTGCCAGCGGATCACGGCGTCGGCCGGCACCCCGGGGCTGAGCCGGTGGTCCGGATTGGCGCTGAGGTAGAGCTTGACCGCGTAGACCAACTTGACCCGCTCGTCGGGGGTCTGCACCTCCTTGGGCGTGAACTCGGCGCGTGCGGCGATGTAACGAACCGTGGCGTCGTAGGGCTGGTCGGGGAAGGCATCGCTGTAGACCTTCGCGGGCAGGCCGAGGCGCAGCTTGCCGATCTGCGCCTCGGGCACGTAGACCTTGAGGTAGAGCTGGTCGAGGTCGATCAACTCCAGCAACGGCGCGCCGGCCGCGACGACTTCGCCCGGCTCACGCATCCGGCTCGCCACGACGCCCGGAGCCGGCGCCAGCAGGGTCAGGTCGGAGAGCACGCTTTGCGCTTCGGCGAGCATGGCCTGGGTCTGCCTGAGTTGGGCCTGCAGCGTGAGCAGGTCGGCCTCCTTGACCCGCACCCGCTCGCCGCCGAGATCGGCCAGCGCGAGTTGTTTGCGGGCCTGCAGCGCGGCCGCGGCCGCCGCGCCGAGTTCGCTTGCCGCGGCATCGACGGCCAGCTGCGCTCGCTCGCTCTGCTGGCTGCTCGTGAATCCCTTGGCGATCAGGTCGTTGGCGCGCTCGGCATCGCGCCGCGCCATCCGCTCGGCGGCCTGCGCCGCCGCCACCGACGCCTCGGCACGATCGACCGCGGCCCGCGCGGCCTCCACGGTCAGCGGTGTCTCGCGCCTGAGCAGCGCGACGCCCAGTCTTGCGCTGGCGATCTGCGACTCCAGCGTTTCGGCAGCGGCCCGTGCCTGGTCGACGCGCGAGCGGACCTGCGCGTCATCGATCCGGACCAGAATCTGCCCGGCCTTGACGGCCTGGCCCTCACGCACATCGACCGCTGTGATGCGCCCTGCCACCTTGCTCGACAAGGTGATGCCGTCGCCCTCGATGCGTCCGTTGGCCTGGATCAGGCCCTGCGGGAGTGATCCTTGTCGGGTGACGAACCGGTAGCCGCCAAAGCCCGCAGCAAGGACGGCAAGGCCCACACCGAGCAGGACAACGTGGCTCTTCCGGGTGTTCCGCAGTCTCTCCAAGGGCATGGGGTCTTCTTCGTGTTGCTGGTCGCGAGCCTTGCCCCGGTGCGACGTCCGATTCACCATGACCCTGGCCAACTGCGCGACCAGGGCAAATGCCGTGGTGGCTTCAGCCTATTGAGGCAGCGCGGGAGACTCGAACCCACTCATGACGCCATTCCTGTCGATCGGCCTCGCGCCGAAGCGGCGCCGGCCTTGCACCTGCTCCCGCGCTGTCGGGTCCTCAGGCGCGGGTCGGCAGTTTGCGTCACTCGATGTCGCGCTTGACGCGTGTGAACTCGTCGTTGCTGATTTCGCCCCGCGCATACCGCTCCTTCAGCAGGTCAAGGGCGGACTTGCCCGCAACCGCAGGCGTGCCCGAGGAGCGCGCGGTCCGCGCTATCCAACGAACCACAGCGACGGCAGCAACAACCGACAACACGAACCACAGGATGCCCATCAACCCCATCCCCCAGCCATGCCAACCCCACCCCCAATCACAACCATCCCACCACATGTCATCGGCTCCTACACGATCGATTCAGCGCTCGTTGAGGGGGCGTTCACCATCTTGCACCGCGGCGCCACAAGGCCCGCTGCTCTGGCGTCAGCAGCGCATCGACCTGTTCGACCGTCGAGCGCACCACTTCAGCACGCGATCGGTGAAGTTCTGCCAAGCGCTGGGCCGTCGCCGCTGTCTTCGCGCAATCGGCTGCCGGGTCGGAATACATTTCGCGAAGGCGACCCTCCTGCGCGACTCGGTCGGTGTCCAGAGCGGTCAGCCGCTGGTTGAGTTCCC
>Ga0209883_1000074_pt1 | contig 25965 bp, 25 predicted proteins | sample GWRWT4_21May14_FD_187196 | JGI IMG/M metagenome (GOLD analysis project Ga0209883, IMG submission 187196) | Sand microcosm microbial communities from a hyporheic zone in Columbia River, Washington, USA - GW-RW T4_21-May-14 (SPAdes) (version 2) | ecosystem: Engineered > Artificial ecosystem > Sand...
GACCGCCTGGGCGACATCGACGAAGGCTTCGAGCAACTGGGCTATGCACCCCGGCCCGACCGCGTCACCCAGCAGGACTGGGACACGCTGATCCACCCCGACGATCGCGCGGGCAACCACGAGGCCTACCTGCGCCACGCCCGCGGCGAGCGCGACTACTACGAGCATGCCTACCGCGCCCGCACCGCAGATGGCCAATGGCGCTGGATGCAGGAGCGCGGGCGCATCGTCGAATGGGCGGCCGACGGCACGCCGCAGCGCATGGTGGGCACCCAGGTCGACGTCACCGAACGGCGCCGCGCCGAGGCCCAGGCGCTGGGCAACAACGAGCCGAACTCGAACACACCGGCGAGGTTCAGCCCGATCAGCGTGAACAGCGCGGCCAGCGCGGCCACCACCGGTGGCGACTGCAGCTGGAAGCCCCAGCCGAGCTGTTCGCCCCCGGCGCGCAGCGTGAGCAGCAGACCGGCCAGCGCGACAAACGACACCAGCACGCCAGCCGTGTAGGCCAGCCCGGCCGCCACCCGATGGCGTCGGCGCTGGCCGGGTTGCGCGAAGCTCAGCAGCTTGAGCGACAGCACCGGGAACACGCAGGGCATCAGGTTCAGCAGCAGCCCGCCGAGCACGGCCAGGCCCAGCGTGGCCAGCAGCGAGCTCGAGGGTTCGGCGGGCATCGGTGCCACGCTCGCGTTGGCGGCGTTGACCGGCACCGCACCCGGCCACGGCCCGGTGATGTCCATGCGCACCTGAAGGCCCATGGCCGCGCCGGCGACCAGCACCGCCTGCATCTGCGACGGGCTTTCGCTGCGCTGTGCCGACAGCGGCACCCGTGCCGACCAGGTGCTGCCGTTCCAGGCCTGCTGGATCGGCGCGGCGGGTTCGATCACGCCGCCGGTTTCGGGGAAGAAGACAAACGACTTGCCCTGATCCGCGGCCGCCAGCCCGTTCACATCGATCACCAGCGCCTGGCCTTCGACGCGGCCCTTGGCGACGGCCTGGGTCTGCGCCTGCGGCACACGCGCCAAGGTGGACGTGAACTTGTCCTGGTGCTCGTTCACCGATGCCGCGCCCGGCAGCGTGAGCGTGAACTCGCCCGACTCCGGAATGCACACTTCGCGGCAGACCAGCCAGTCGGCGCGCAGCTTCACCGCCAGCGCCGGCGCCGAAAAGTCGCTCGATACCGAGACAGGCACCGGCAGCAGCACCGTGTCTTCGTAGCCGTAGTTCATCAGCGGGCCGAGCTTGAGCTGCTTCGGCGTCGGCCAAGCGATCTCGCCGGCCTGCACGCCGGCCGGCAGCTGCCAGCTCATCGTGGTCGGCAACCCGGAGTCGCCGGCGTTCTTCCAGTAGGTGTGCCAGTGCGGCGCGTGCTGCAGCGAGAGCCCGAGCCACACCGGCTTGCCGGGGCCGACGCCTTCCGGTGCATGGGCGAGCAACTCGGCGCGCACGTGCGGCGTGGTGACGACTGCCGTCTGTGCGGCAGCCAGGAGTGGCAGGCACAGCATCAACGCCGCGGCAAGGCCGCGACGGCTCAGCACAGCATCACCCCGTCATCATTTCGCATTTTTTTGTTGCGCTCGGTGTTCAGCGTGCTGCCGGCACATCCAGCACGCCGCGCTCGATCTGGTCCCGCTCCAGCGACTCGAACAGCGCCTTGAAGTTCCCCTCGCCGAAGCCGTCGTCGCCCTTGCGCTGGATGAACTCGAAGAACACCGGGCCGAGCATCGTGCCCGAGAAGATCTGCAGCAGCAGCCGGTTCGACCCGCCTTGTGTCGTGCCGTCCAGCAGGATCCCGCGCGCCTGCAGCTCCGCCGGGTTCTCGCCGTGGCCGGGCAGCCGCTCTTCGAGCATGCGGTAGTAGGTCGCGGGCGGGGCCTTCATCAAGGGCACGCCGGCTTTTCGCAGGCTGTCCACGCTCTTCATCAGGTCGTCGCTGAACAGCGCGATGTGCTGGATGCCTTCGCCATTGAAGGCCATCAGGTATTCCTCGATCTGCCCCGCACCGCGTGACGACTCTTCGTTCAGCGGGATCCGGATCTTGCCGTCGGGGGCGGTCATGGCCTTCGAGGTGAGCCCGGTGTACTCGCCCTTGATGTCGAAGTAGCGGATCTCGCGGAAGTTGAACAGGCGTTCGTAGAAGCTCGCCCAGTACGCCATGCGGCCGCGGTAGACGTTGTGCGTCAGGTGGTCGATCAGCGTCAGGCCGTGGCCGACCGGGTGATGGTCCACCCCTTCGATGAACTCGAAGTCGATGTCGTAGATCGCCTTGCCTTCTTCGAAGCGGTCGATCAGGTAGAGCGGGGCGCCGCCGATGCCCTTGATGGCGGGCAGGCGCAGCTCCATCGGGCCGGTGTTCATCTCGACCGGCTGGGCGCCGCGCGAGAGCGCCAGGTCGTAGGCCTTGTGCGAGTCCTTGACGCGGAAGGCCAGCCCGCAGGCCGAGGGGCCGTGCTCGGCGGCGAAATAACCCGCCGGGCTGCGTGGCTCGCGGTTGACGATGAAGTTGATCCCGCCCTGGCGGTACAGCACCACGTCTTTCGAGCGGTGGCGCGCCACGAGGCTGAAGCCGAGCTGCTCGAACACGGGCTCCAGCGTGTTGGCAACGGGCGAGGCGAACTCGACGAACTCGAAGCCCATCAAGCCCATCGGGTTGTCGAAGAGGTCGGCCATGGTCGGCTCCTGCGGATGAATGAGTCGAGAGTTTGCCGGATACCGGCGCGTCAGGCCGGCACGCTGCGTTGGTAGTGGGTGAAGCGGTAGTGCAGGCCTTCGGGCGTCGCGTGGTCTTCGCGCGAGACCTGCTGGAAGTGGCTGCGATCCCATTCCGGGAAAAACGCGTCGCCGTCGAAGTCGGCGTCGATCTCGGTCAGCGCCAATTCGTCGGCCAGCGGCAGAGCCTGCGTGTAGATCTGCGCGCCGCCGATCACGAACACTTTCGGCTCGGCCGCCACGAACGCGAGTGCATCGGCCAGCGACCCCGCCGCTTCGGCGCCGTCGGCCCGCCACGCGGCGTTGCGCGTGATCACGATGTTGCGCCGCTGCGGCAACGGCCGGCCGATCGAGTCCCAGGTCTTGCGGCCCATGATCACCGGGTGGCCGAGCGTGAGTTTCTTGAAGCGTGGCAGGTCGCCGGGCAGGTGCACGAGCAGCTGGTTGTTCTTGCCGATCGCGCGGTTGCGGGCGACGGCGGCGATCAGGCACAGGGCAGGGCGGTTCATGCCCACGATTGTGGCAGCGGCGCCGGCCGCTTTCAGCTCAGCGCGGCCGCTTCCTTGCCACGCGCGAAGTGCTGCTGCATCAGCTGCAGCACCCGCGGCCCGTTGCGTGACTTGAGTGCCGCCATGATCTGGCGGTGCTCCTTCAGCGAGGCTTCGAGCCGGCCCTGCTTGAAGAGCGAATGGTGGCGGTTGAGCTTCATCACTTTGCGCAGGTCGGCCACCAGCTGCAAACGCCAGCGGCTGTCGGCGATCTCGAGCAGGCGCATGTGGAACCGTTCGTTCGCGGCGAAGAAGCGGTCGCGGTCGGCGACGCTGGCCTCGAGCTTCTGGTGCAGTGCGTCGAGCTCGGCCAGTTGCGCATCGGTCGCGTTGTCGGCGACCACGACCGCGGCGTCGCTCTCCAGCAGCGCGAGCAGGTGGTAAACCTCGGCGAGATCCCGCTCCGACACTTCGGTGACGTAAGCGCCGCGCCGCAGTTTCATCGTGACCAGGCCTTCGGAGGCCAGCACTTTCAGCGCTTCGCGCAAAGGTGTGCGGCTGATGCCGAACTCGGCCGTCAGCAGCTGCTCGTCGATCCAGCTGCCGGGCGCCAGGCTGTGCGACATGATCCGGGTGCGCAACTGCTCGGCCACCTGCTCGTAGAGCGCGCCCTGCGGCAGGCGCACGGCCGCGGCGGCCGTGCCACGCGGGGCGCTGGCGGGTGCTGCGGTCTGTGCTCTGGGTGCGGCCATCGGGTGGGTCGGTATCGGGTCGGTGCTGATTGCCAAGCTCGGCGAAAGCCACTGGCCGGACAATGCATCTGAAGATATAATTCAATTTTGCATTATGGCTGACGCCGGCCAAGCCGTCCAGCCCCGCGAACCCGAAGCAATTGACGCGGTGCCGCCGATGCGCGCATCCTCACAGGCCCGAAAGGGGCACCATGGCTGACGAACCTCTGCTCAACTCCGAATCGCTTTCTGCCTGGCAGAAGGCGGCCGCCAAGTCGGCGCCCGGCGCCGACGTGACCGCGCTGAACTGGGTCACGCCCGAAGGCATCGCGGTCAAGCCGCTCTACACAGCGGCCGACCTGACCGGCTTGCAGTACACCGACACCTTGCCCGGCTTCGCGCCCTTCCTGCGTGGCCCGCAGGCCACGATGTACGCGGTGCGGCCATGGACGATCCGCCAGTACGCGGGCTTCTCCACCGCCGAAGCCTCGAATGATTTCTACCGCAAGGCGCTGGCCGCCGGCGCGCAGGGCGTGAGCGTGGCCTTCGACCTGGCCACGCACCGCGGCTACGACAGCGACCACCCGCGCGTGACCGGCGACGTGGGCAAGGCGGGGGTGGCGATCGACAGCGTCGAAGACATGAAGATCCTGTTCGGCGGCATCCCGCTCGACAAGGTGAGCGTCAGCATGACGATGAACGGCGCGGTGCTGCCGGTGCTCGCCGGCTACGTGGTGGCGGCCGAAGAGCAGGGCGTGTCGCAAGACAAGTTGAGCGGGACGATCCAGAACGACATCCTCAAGGAGTTCATGGTTCGCAACACCTACATCTTCCCGCCCGAGCCGAGCATGCGCGCCATCGGCGACATCATCGAGTACACGGCGAAATACATGCCGAAGTTCAACTCGATCTCGATCTCGGGCTACCACATGCAGGAGGCCGGTGCGAACCAGGCGCTGGAGCTCGCGTTCACGCTGGCCGACGGGCGCGAGTACGTGAAGGCCGCGCTCGCCAAAGGGCTGGATGTGGACGAGTTCGCCGGGCGCCTGAGCTTCTTCTGGGCCATCGGCATGAACTTCTACCTCGAAGTGGCCAAGATGCGCGCGGCGCGGCTGCTGTGGTGGAAGATCATGAAAGGCTTCGAGGCGAAGAACCCGAAGAGCCTGATGCTGCGCACCCACTGCCAGACCTCGGGCTGGAGCCTGACCGAGCAGGACCCGTACAACAACGTCGTTCGCACCACCATCGAGGCGATGGCCGCGGTGTTCGGCGGCACGCAGTCGCTGCACACCAACGCGCTCGACGAAGCGATCGCGCTGCCCACCGAGTTCAGCGCGCGCATCGCCCGCAACACGCAGCTGATCATCCAGGAAGAGACGCACATCACGAACGTGGTCGACCCGTGGGCCGGCAGCTACATGATGGAAAAGCTGACGCAGGACATGGCCGACAAGGCGTGGGCCATCATCGAGGAAGTCGACGCGCTGGGCGGCATGGTCAAGGCGGTCGACAGCGGTTGGGCCAAGCTGAAGATCGAAGCCAGCGCGGCCGAGAAGCAGGCCCGCATCGACTCGGGCAAGGACGTGATCGTCGGCGTCAACAAGTACAAGCTCGGTAGCGAAGCGGCGATCGACACGCTGGACATCGACAACGTGATGGTGCGCGAGAACCAGGTCGCGCGATTGAAGGCGCTGCGTGCGGCGCGCGACATGAAGGCCACGCAGGCGGCGCTCGATGCGCTGACGGCCTGTGCCGAAAGCGGTGAAGGCAATTTGCTCGACCTGTCGATCAAGGCCGTGCGCTTGCGCGCGACCGTCGGCGAGATTTCCGACGCGCTCGAAAAAGTCTGGGGGCGCCACCGCGCCGATACACAAAAGGTGACCGGTGTGTATGCAGCAGCCTATGACAGCGCGGAAGGTTGGGACAAGCTCAAGGGCGAGATCAGCGAGTTCGCCGAAGCGCAGGGTCGCCGCCCGCGCGTGATGATCGCCAAGCTCGGGCAGGACGGCCACGACCGCGGCGCCAAGGTCGTGGCCACCGCGTTCGCCGACCTCGGCTTCGACGTCGACATGGGGCCGCTGTTCCAGACCGCCGAAGAGTGCGCCCGCCAGGCGATCGAAAACGACGTGCACGCGGTCGGCGTGAGCACGCTCGCGGCCGGGCACAAGACGCTGGTGCCGGCGATCATCGAATCGCTGAAGGCGCAGGGCGCCGACGACATCATCGTCTTCGTCGGCGGCGTGATCCCGCGCCAGGATTACGACATGCTCTACGCGGCCGGCGTGAAGGGCATCTACGGGCCGGGCACGCCCATTCCGGCGAGCGCGAAAGACGTGCTGGAGCAGATACGCAAGGCCATCGCTTGATCCGAGCAGAACAGTTGTGATACTGTAATACAGTATTCAGGAGGTCAACAATGGTCATGTCTGTCCGCATGGATCCGCTGCTCGAGCGTGAACTCGAGCTCGCTGCGCAACGCAAGGGTGTCACGAAATCGCAGTTCGTGATCGAGGCCGTGGAGCGTGCGCTGGGGCGCAAGAATCCCTACGAGTTGCTGCTGAAGTTGCAAGCCGAAGAGGCGGTGACTCCGTACAAGCTCGGCACGACCGAATCGCCTTACGACACCGACAAGTCGAAAGCCAAGCTGCTTGCGAAACTCAAAGCCAAGCACGGTGTCGGCCGCACTCGTTGATGCCGGCCCGCTGGTCGCGGTGTTCGGGCGCGAAGAGCCGGCGGCTGCGCGGTATCGGGCGCTCTTTCAGCAAGCAGCCGAAGAGCTGTGGTCGCTCGCAACGACATGGCCTTGTGTGGTCGAGGCCAGCCACATGCTCAACGCGCAACATCGGCAGACGATGCTGCGCTGGGTCGCGGCCGGCGCATTGCCCGTGTTTCCGTTTGCGGTCGAGCACCTGGAGCCGATGATCGAGTTGATGGGTCGTTACACGCAATCACCGCGCACGGAGATGGACCTGGCCGATGCGTCTCTCGTCTGGCTGGCCGCCGACACAGGCATCAACACCATCATGACGATGGACGTGCGTGACTTCTCCCGCTACCGCCTGCCCGACGGGCGGGCCTTCGATATCCTGTGATGAGCGTTGGCCACGAGTCGTTGCGCGCCGCGTTGATGGGTTCCGCGCCCGATGCGAAGCGCCGCGCCTTGGCCAAATCGATCACCTTGCTGGAATCGACCCGCGTCGATCACCGGCTGCGCGCCGATGCGTTGCTCAACGCTGTGTTGCCAGAGACCGGCAAGGCGATGCGCCTGGGCATTTCCGGCGTGCCGGGCGTCGGCAAGTCGACCTTCATCGAAGTGCTCGGTCTGACGCTGATCAAGAAGGGCCACCGCGTCGCGGTGCTCGCCATCGACCCGTCGTCGAGCCTGTCGGGCGGCTCGATCCTCGGCGACAAGACACGCATGGAAATGCTGTCGGTGAACGAAGCGGCGTACATCCGCCCGAGCCCGGCGTCGGGCACGCTCGGCGGCGTGGCCGAAAAAACGCGCGAGGCGATGCTGGTGTGCGAAGCCGCCGGCTACGACGTGGTGATCGTCGAAACCGTGGGTGTGGGCCAGAGCGAAACCGCGGTCGCGAGCATGACCGACATGTTCGTGCTGCTGCAGTTGCCCAACGCCGGCGACGACCTGCAGGCGATCAAGAAGGGCGTGATGGAGCTGGCCGACCTGGTCGTCATCAACAAGGCCGACATCGACCCCGATGCGGCGAGCCGCGCCGAGGCCTATATCAAGAGTTCACTGCGCCTGTTCGGCGGTCATGGCGACGACACGCACTGGTCGCCACAGGTGATGCGCCTGAGCGCGCTGAAGAGCCAGGGCATCGACACGTTCTGGGGCCTGGTCGAAGAATTCCATCACAAGCGCCACGCCACCGGCGAGTTCGCCGCACGCCGCAAACAGCAGGCACTGGCCTGGATGTGGGACATCGTGCACGCCCGCCTGAATGCCGACTTTCGCCAGCACCCGGTGGTGCGCCATGCGCTGCCACAAACGGTGCGCGATGTGACCGAAGCGCGTGTTGCGCCGTCGGCGGCGGCGCGCGCCCTGCTGAGCCTTTTCGAGAATCCAACGAGGTAACCCGACCATGCACGACATCATCCAGCAGCTCGAAGAAAAGCGTGCCCAGGCGCGCCTGGGCGGCGGCGAAAAGCGCATTGCCGCACAGCACGGCAAAGGCAAGCTGACGGCGCGTGAGCGCCTCGATCTGCTGCTCGACGAAGGCACGTTCGAAGAGTGGGACATGTTCGTCGAGCACCGCTGCCACGACTTCGGCATGCAGGACAACCGGCCGCCCGGCGACGGCGTCGTCACCGGCTACGGCATGATCAACGGCCGCCTCGTGTTCGTCTTCAGCCAGGACTTCACCGTGTTCGGCGGCGCCCTGAGCGAAGCCCACGCCGAGAAGATCTGCAAGGTGATGGACCAGGCGATGAAGGTCGGCGCGCCGGTGATCGGCCTGAACGATTCCGGCGGCGCGCGCATCCAGGAAGGCGTGGCCTCGCTCGGTGGTTATGCCGAAGTGTTCCAGCGCAACGTGATGGCCTCGGGCGTGGTGCCGCAGATCAGCATGATCATGGGCCCCTGCGCCGGCGGCGCGGTGTACTCGCCGGCGATGACCGACTTCATCTTCATGGTGAAAGACAGCTCCTACATGTTCGTCACCGGCCCCGAGGTGGTGAAGACCGTGACGCACGAAGAAGTGACGGCCGAAGACCTGGGCGGCGCCTCGGCCCACACGACCAAGAGCGGTGTCGCCGACCTGGCGTTCGACAACGATGTGGACGCGCTGGCGATGCTGCGCCGCTTCTTCAACTACCTGCCGCTGAACAACCGCGAGAAGGCACCGGTGCGGCCGAGCAGCGATCCGGCCGAGCGCAGCGACCTGTCGCTCGACACGCTGGTGCCCGACAACCCGAACAAGCCCTACGACATGAAGGAGCTGATCAACAAGACCGTCGACGACGGCGACTTCTTCGAACTGCAGCCCGACTATGCGAAGAACATCGTCATCGGCTTCGGCCGCATGGACGGGCAGGCGGTGGGCATCGTCGCCAACCAGCCGCTGGTGCTGGCGGGCTGCCTCGACATCAAGAGCAGTATCAAGGCGGCGCGCTTCGTGCGCTTCTGCGACGCTTTCAACATCCCGGTGCTGACGTTTGTCGACGTGCCCGGCTTCATGCCCGGCACCGCGCAGGAATACGGCGGCATCATCAAGCACGGCGCGAAGCTGCTGTATGCCTACGCCGAATGCACGGTGCCGAAGATCACCGTGATCACGCGCAAGGCCTACGGCGGCGCCTACGACGTGATGAGCTCCAAGCACCTGCGTGGCGACGTCAACTTCGCCTGGCCGAACGCCGAGATCGCAGTGATGGGTGCGAAGGGCGCGGTCGAGATCATCTTCCGCGAAGAGAAGGGCGACCCGGCCAAGCTCGCTGCGCGCGAGGCCGAATACAAGGCCAAGTTCGCCAACCCCTTCGTGGCGAGCGCGCGCGGCTACATCGACGACGTGATCCAGCCGCACGAAACCCGCAAGCGCATCTGCCGCTCGCTCGTGATGCTGCGCGACAAGAAGGTCGACGACCCGTGGCGCAAGCACGGCAACATCCCCCTCTGAGCTTTCAGGAGAACAAGAAGATGTTTACGAAAATCCTGATCGCCAACCGCGGCGAGATCGCTTGCCGCGTGATCAAGACCGCGAAGAAGATGGGCATCAAGACGGTGGCGGTCTATTCCGAAGCCGACCGCGATGCGCTGCACGTCGAGCTGGCCGATGAAGCCGTGTTCATCGGCCCGGCGCCGAGCCGCGAGTCGTACCTGGTGATGGACAAGATCATCGCGGTCTGCAAACAGACCGGCGCGCAGGCCGTGCACCCGGGCTACGGATTCCTCAGCGAGAACGCCGAGTTCTCGCGCCGCGTCGAGGAAGAAGGCATCGTCTTCATCGGCCCGAAGCACGCGTCGATCGCGGCGATGGGCGACAAGATCGAGTCGAAGAAGCTGGCGGCTGCTGCGAAGGTCAACACGATCCCCGGCCACAACGCCGCCATCGACACGGCCGAGCACGCGGTCGAGATCGCCAAGGGCATCGGCTACCCGGTGATGATCAAGGCCTCGGCCGGCGGTGGTGGCAAGGGCCTGCGCGTGGCCTTCAACGACAAGGAAGCCTTCGAGGGTTTCACGTCGTGCCGCAACGAAGCGCGCAACAGCTTCGGCGACGACCGCGTGTTCATCGAGAAGTTCGTCGAGGAGCCGCGCCACATCGAGATCCAGCTGCTCGGCGACGGCCACGGTCACTGCGTGTACCTGTGGGAGCGCGAGTGTTCGATCCAGCGCCGCCATCAGAAGGTGATCGAAGAAGCCCCGAGCCCGTTTCTCGACGAGGCCACGCGCAAGGCGATGGGCGAGCAGGCGGTGGCTTTGGCCAAGGCCGTGAACTACCAGTCCGCTGGCACGGTCGAGTTCGTCGTCGGCAAGGACAAGAGCTTCTACTTTCTGGAGATGAACACGCGGCTGCAGGTCGAGCACCCGGTGACGGAAAGCATCACGGGCCTCGACCTGGTGGAGCAGATGATCCGCGTGGCCGCGGGCGAGCCGCTCGCGTTCACGCAGGCGCAGATTCCGCGCAAGGGCTGGGCGATCGAGTGCCGCATCAACGCCGAGGACCCGCTGCGCGGTTTCCTGCCGAGCACCGGTCGCCTGGTCGCATTCGAGCCGCCGTTGCAGACGATGCACGCGTCGCAGCCTGTGCCTGCAGATGGGGGCGTGCGTGTCGACACCGGCGTCTATGAAGGCGGCGAGATCCCGATGTTCTACGACTCGATGATCTGCAAGCTGATCGTGCACGGCGCCGATCGCGCGCAGGCGATCGCGAAGATGCGCGACGCGCTCGACGCCTTCGTGATCAAGGGCATTTCCAGCAACATCCCGTTCCAGGCCGCGCTGCTCGCGCACCCGAAGTTCGTGTCGGGCGACTTCAACACCGGCTTCATCGCCGAGAACTACCCGAAGGGCTTCACGCGCGCTTCGGTGAAGCACGACGACCCGTCCTTCCTGCTCGCGCTGGCGGTCGCCACGAACCGGCGCTTGCTGGCGCGCTCGGCCGGCATCAGCGGTCAACTGCCGGGGCACGAATTGCAGGTCGGCGAAGACTTCGTCGTCGTGCAGACCGATGCCGACGGCACGCGCCATCATACCGACGCCACCGTGACGGTCGAGGGCGAGCTGTTCAAGGTCACGGTCGCCGGCCACCCGTACCCGATCCGTTTCACCGGCCCGCTGCGCGACGTGGCCGTTCACGGCTTCCTCGGTGACGTGCCGTTCGGCGCGCAGGTCGAGCGCCTGACGCTCGCCTACCGCGTCACGCACCACGGCGCGCAGGTCGAGGTGCGGGTGCTGTCGCCACGCGCGGCCGAGCTGAACGCGCTGATGCCGTTCAAGGCGCCGCCCGACCTCTCGAAGTTCCTGATCTCGCCGATGCCGGGGCTGCTCGTCGATGTGGCGGCGCAGCCGGGCCAGACCGTGCGCGCCGGCGAGAAGCTCGCGGTGATCGAGGCGATGAAGATGGAGAACATCCTCGTCGCCACGCAGGACTGCGTGGTCGCCCGCGTCAAGGCGGCCAAGGGCGAGAGCCTGTCGGTCGATCAGGTCATCATGGAATTCGAGTGAGGTGATGTGATGAGCGCAAGACCGTTCAAGGTGCTGGGCATCCAGCAGGTGGCGATCGGCGGCCCGAGCAAGGCGCGGTTGCGCACGCTGTGGGTCGAGAAGTTCGGGCTCGAGGTCACCGGCAACTTTCGCTCCGAGCGCGAGAACGTCGACGAAGACATCTGCGCGATGGGCGCGGGCGCGTTCAAGGTCGAAGTCGACCTGATGGAGCCGATCGACCCGAACGGCAAACCGGCCGTGCACACCACGCCGCTGAACCACATCGGCCTGTGGATCGACGACCTGCCACGTGCTGTCGAATGGCTCGTGGCCAATGGCGTGCGCTTCGCGCCGGGTGGCATCCGCCAGGGCGCGGCGGGTTTCGACATCTGCTTCGTGCACCCGAAGAGCAACGACCAGTTTCCGGTCGGTGGCGAAGGGGTGTTGATCGAGCTCGTGCAGGCCCCACCTGCAGTCATCAAGGCCTTCGCGGAGCTGGCGGCATGACGGTTCGAGAAATTCTGAAGATGGGTGACCCGCGGCTGCTGCGCGTCGCGCAGCCGGTGCGCGCCTTCGACACGCCCGAGCTGCACGCGCTGGTCGATGATCTGTTCGAGACCATGCACGCCGTCAATGGCGCCGGCCTGGCCGCGCCGCAGATCGGTGTCGATCTGGCGCTCGTGATCTTCGGCTTCAGGCAGAACACACGTTACCCCGACGCGCCCGCGGTGCCGGAAACCGTGCTCATCAACCCGGTGATCACGCCGCTGTCGAGCGAAGAAGAAGAGGGCTGGGAGGGTTGCCTGTCGGTGCCCGGCCTGCGCGGCGTGGTGCCGCGTTTTGCACGCATCCGCTACAGCGGCTTCGACCCGCTGGGGCGGCCGATCGAGCGCGAAGCCGAGGGATTTCACGCCCGCGTGGTTCAGCACGAGTGCGATCATCTGATCGGCAAGCTCTACCCGATGCGCGTTCGTGATTTCAGCCGCTTCGGCTTCACCAGCGTGCTGTTTCCCGGTCTCGACGCCGGCGACGACGACTGAGGCGCACGTTGCTGTGGTGTAAACGGGCGTTTTTCCTACGGCCTGCGGGTCGGCCGGATGATCGGCAGGGGCGTTGAAACAAGGCAGCATGCTGCCGCAAGGTGGCGTTGCCAGAAGCAGAGCGCACGCCGCGCCTCACAGGAGTTCAGCACCATGACGTTCAAACCGCCACGATTCCTCGGCCTGATGGGCGCGATGCTCATCGCCGCCGCCAGCCTGTCGGCCGCTTTCAACGCCAGCGCCCAGTCCACCACCCCCGAGGCCGATCCGCCCGGCCGCGTGGCCCGTCTGGCCGACCTGAACGGACAGGTCTGGTTCTACAGCCCCGACAGTGCCGAATGGGTCGCTGCCGACCGCAACCGGCCCCTCACCAGCGGCGACCGCCTGGCCACCGACCCCGGCGCGCGCGCCGAGTTGCAGGTGGGCTCGACGATCCTGCGGATCGACGCCTCTTCCGAACTCGAAGTGGTGGAACTCGACGACGACACCATCTCCCTGCAACTGCACGGCGGCAGCATGACCGCCCGGGTGCGCAACTTCAACGAGGCCGGCGAGGTCGACATCCAGACCGAAGAAGGCCGCTTCGTGCTGCAGCGCGCCGGCCGTTACCGCATCGACCGCGACCGGCCCGCGAGCCACCTCACGGTTTACACCGGCGAAGCCGTCTACGAAGGCCCGAACAGCGCGTTGACGGTCACGGCCGGTCAGCGCGCCGAGTTCTGGCTCGACTCCGGCAACGCCGCGCAGTACAGCCTGAGCTCGCCCGTCAACGACGAGTTCGCCGGCTGGAACGGCGAGCGTGACCGCGCCGCCGACCGCGTGGTCGCACCCCGTTATGTGTCGGCCGAGATGACCGGCGTGGAAGAGCTCGACCGCTACGGCAGCTGGGACCAGAGCTCCGACTACGGCGCGCTGTGGTACCCGCGCGGCGTGGCCGTGGGCTGGGCGCCCTACAGCACCGGCCACTGGGCCTATGTGCGGCCCTGGGGCTGGACCTGGGTCGACGACGCGCCCTGGGGTTTCGCGCCGTTCCACTACGGCCGCTGGGTCTACCACCGCGATCGCTGGGGCTGGGCGCCGGGCGCGCGGGTGGCGCGGCCGATCTATGCGCCGGCGCTGGTCGCCTGGGTGGGCGGGCCGAACGTCAGCGTGTCGGTCAACATCGGCGGCGGGCCGGCGGTCGGCTGGTTCCCGCTCGCGCCGCGCGAGGTCTACGTGCCGAGCTACCGCTACAGCCAGCGTTATGTGCAGAACATCAACATCACCCATGTCACGAACATCACCACGATCAACACGGTCGTCAACAACCCGCGTGCGCCGCGTGACTTCGGCAACCGTCGTTACCCGAACGCGCTGACGGTCGTGCCGGGCAGCGTGTTCACGGCGCGTCAGCCGGTGGCCCCGGCCGCCGCGCAGATGCGCAACACGCCGTGGGTGCGCGACATGAACCGCGAACCGCGGCGTGGCGAAGCGCTGGTGGTCGCACCGGTCGCCGCCCCGATCGCACCCGGGCGGGCACAGATGAACGACCGCCGGCCGGTCGCGCCGCCGCCCGGCGTTGCCGGCAACCCGCGCCCCGTGCGTGATGGCTTTCCGCAGCGCGGTGCAGACTCGGGCCGCGGGCCGGGTCAGGCGCAGGACGGTGGGCGGGGTGGTGACCGCGGCGACCGCCGGCCCGGCCAGCGTGACGAGGCAGGGCGCCCTGACGCGCCCGGCAATCGCCCCGGCACCGTGACCGCTCCCGCTGCGCCGCCGGCCGCAGAAGCCCCTGGGCGCCGGCCGGGCCCGTCGGGCGCGGGCGACGACCGGCGTGGGCCGGCGCGCGAGCCGATCCCTGCGCCCGCCGTTGCGCCCGCCCCGACTCCGGCCGCCGTGGCGCCGGCCCGTCCCGTGACGGCGCCGCAACCCGTGGCGCCGGTGAACCGGCCGGCACCGCAGCGTGATGGGAGTGATCGCCCGGGAGGTCAGGCGCCAGGCGTGGACGCCCCGGGTCGCCGCCCCGCGGTTCAGCCGCCCCAGGTGCAACCGCAGGCCCAACCTCAGGCGCAGCAGCCTGCGCCGGTTGAACGTCGCCCCGCACCTCGCAGCGAAGCACCCGCGGTGGCTCCGCGGCCGCCGCAGCGGGCCGAGCCGGCCGCTGCGCCCGATGTGCGGCGCCCCGAACCACCGCAACGTGCCCGCGCCGAAGCGGTGCGTGGCGACCGCCGTGAAGACCGGCGCAACGACGCCCGCGACCGCGGCGACAGGAAGGACTGATCCACGCCGCTGCCGCGAAGGCAGCGGCTCACCGCTTCAGCGCAGCAGCGGCTCCAGCGCCGGCCACACGTTGTCGAGGATCAACGGGTGGGCTTCGGCCTTCGGGTGAATGCGGTCCGGCTGGAACATCTCGGCGGCCTGCGGGCCGTCGGCCACGCCCTTGAGCATGAAGGGCACGAGGGCCGTGCCTTCGGCCTTGGCGACGTTGCCGAACACCGCGAAGAACTGGTCGCTGTACTGGCGCCCGTAGTTCGGCGGCACCTGCATGCCGAGCACCAGCACCTTGGCCCCGGCGGCCTTGGCACTGCGCGCCATCTGCGCCAGGTTGTCGCGGCTGGTGTTCAGGGGCAGGCCGCGCAGCGCGTCGTTGCCGCCGAGTTCGAGCACCACCACGGCGGGCCGGTGCTGCTTCAGCAACTGCGGCAGGCGCGAACGGCCGCCCGACGTGGTGTCGCCACTGATGCTGGCGTTGACAACGCGGGCAGCGACCTTCTTTTGCGCCAAACGCGCTTCGAGCAAAGCGACCCAGCCCGTGCCGCGCGTGAGGCCGTATTCGGCCGACAGGCTGTCGCCCACCACCAGCACGAGCTTGCCTGCGGTGGCGGTGGCCGCCGCTGCATTCGCCTGCGCGCGCGAGGGCTGTGGCAGCGCCAGGCTCGCGCCCACGGCAAGCACGCTACAGTGCGCCAGCCACTGCCTGCGCGTGGCGCTGCCCGGTGTCGAAACCTTCGAAGAAAACAGAACCTCATCCATGTCTGAACCCATCATTGCGGTCGAGCGTGTCACCAAACAAGTGCAAGACTCCACCGGCACCTTGACCATTCTCCATGAGATCGATTTCACCCTGGCGGCGAGGCAGTCGGCCGCGATCGTCGGCGCTTCGGGCTCGGGCAAGAGCACCTTGCTGTCGATCATCGCCGGGCTCGACACGCCGACCACCGGCACCGTGAAACTGGCCGGCACCGACCTGTTCACGATCGACGAAGACGCCCGCGCCGCGGTCCGTGCAGCCAAGGTGGGGTTCGTGTTCCAGAGTTTCCAGTTGCTCGGCAACCTGAATGCGCTCGAAAACGTGATGCTGCCGCTCGAATTGCAGGGCCGCAACGACGCCCGTGCGATGGCGACCGAGATGCTGCAGCGGGTCGGCCTGGGCGAACGCCTGCGCCACTACCCGAAAGTGCTGTCGGGGGGCGAGCAGCAGCGTGTGGCGCTGGCCCGTGCCTTCGTCGTGCAGCCGGCGGTGCTGCTGGCCGACGAGCCCACCGGCAGCCTCGACTTCGCCACCGGCGAAACCGTGATGGCCTTGATGTTCGACCTGAACCGCGAAGCCGGCACGACACTGGTGCTCGTCACCCACGACCGCAGCATCGCCGCGCGCTGCGACCGCCAGCTGCGCATCGAAGCGGGCAGGGTCATGTCCGAAGTGGCAGCCTAAAAACCGAACAAGGGCGCCAACGTCGCCCTTGTCGCTGTAGCGAAGCGTTCAATTACTGAACTTGTAGTCCGTCTTCGCCTTCGCCCGAATCTCGTCGCGGAACGCCGTCATCTTCTGCTGTTCCAGGCGCTGCTTGATCTGCGCTTTCACTTCTTCAAGCGGCGGGAAGGTGGCTTCGCGCGTGTCTTCGAGCTTGATGATGTGGTAGCCGAACTGCGTCTTCACCGGCTCCTGCGTCATCTCGCCTTTCTTCAGCTTGACCATCGCCTGCGAGAACTCGGGCACGAAGCCGCCCGGTGCCGCGAAATCGAGGTCGCCGCCATTGGCGCCCGAGCCGGTGTCCTTCGAGTTCTTCTTGGCCAGGTCTTCGAAGTTGCCGCCGGCCTTGATCTGCTTGATCAGCGCGGTGGCTTCTTCTTCCTTCTCGACCAGGATGTGGCGCGCACGGTACTCGGTGCCGCTCGACTGCGCCTTGAACTTCTCGTACTCGGTCTTGATCTCGGCGTCGGTCACCTGGTTCTTCTTCGCCTGGTCGGCCATCAGCGCCTGCATCAGCACGGCCTGGCGCGCCTGCTCCATCTGCTGCTTGTATTCGGCCGAGCCGGCGAGGCCGCGTTTCTCGGCTTCCTGCGTGAAGATCTCGTCCATCACGAGCTTGTCGCGCACCCGCACGTCGAGGTCGGGCGGCAGTTGCTGGTTCTGCGCTGCGGCCTGGGCCTGGATCTGCTTGATGAACGCGTCGGCCCGCGCCTTCGGCACGGCCTTGCCGTTGACGATGGCGATGTTCTGGGCCTGGGCTGCCAGCGGCAGCGCGAGCGTGGCGCACAGCAGCAGCGCTGCGCCGGCGGAAAAACTCTTCTTCATGGGCGAATGCCTTTCAACGAACAAAAACGGTGCGGGAGGGTTCACGCTGACGCCGGGCCGGGAGGCGAGGGCGGGCGGAATCGGTGAGGGTGGATCAGGGCTCGCCCGGGGCGCGGGCGTCGATGGCAAGCGCGTGGATGCCACGCTGCATGAGCAAGTTCAAGGAATCATATACGAGGCGGTGGCGGGCAAGACGTGACAAACCGTTGAAGCGTGCGCTGACCACGCGCACGCTGAAGTGCCGCCCTTCACGAGCCCCGGCGTGGCCGGCGTGCAGGTGGCTGTCGTCCTGCACCTCGAGCGACGCGGTCTGCAATGCGGCGCTCAACTGTTCTTCGATCTGCGCGGCAGAAACGCTCATCGATGTGTCCTCATGGCACCTGGTCGGGCGCCGCGGCGTTTTCGGGTTCGGGCTTGATGTGGCGGCTCAGGTACAGGCCCTGGGCCAGCATGAAGACCAGCATCAGGCCGGTCGCGCCGAAGACCTTGAACGTGGCCCAGGTCGAGGTCGAAAAACTGTAGGCCACGTACAGATTCAGCAGGCCCATGAAGGCGAAGAAGCCGATCCACGCGAAGTTCAGCCGCTGCCACACAGCGGGCGGCAGTTCGAGCTGGTCGCCGATCAGCGACTGCAGGAGGTTCTTGCGGAACAGCGCCTGGCTGATCCAGAAGGCCAGGCCCATCGCCCAGTACAAGACGCTCGGTTTCCACTTGATGAAGGTCGCGTTGTGGAACCAGACCGTGGCGCCGCCCAGCAACACCACCAGCACGAAGGTGATCCACAGCATCATGTCGGGCTTCTTGCCACGCGCGAAGATCACCGCGATCTGCACCAGCGTGGCGAAGATCACCACCATCGTGGCCAGCAGCACCGGCGCTTCGTCGGGCCCGACCACGCCACCGGAGACGATCGCGCCAAAGTGGTCGGAGGCGAAGGTGGCGGCCCAGTCCTTGTTCGCTTCGGCGTACTTGAAGGTGCCGAAGAACAGGACGAGCGGCAGAAAGTCGAGCAGCAGTTTCATGAAGGGTCCGTGGAGCGCGGGCGCGGGTGCGCCCGGCAGCTTATTTCGGGGCGAAGTCTATCGCGGCCGAGTTGATGCAGAAACGCTCGCCGGTGGGCTCGGGCCCGTCTTCGAACACGTGGCCGAGGTGCGAGCCGCAGTTGTTGCAGCGCACTTCCACGCGCACCATGCCGTGGGTCTTGTCGACGACACGTTCGACAACTTCGCTGTTGATGGGCTCGAAGTAGCTCGGCCAGCCGCAGCCGGCGTCGAACTTGGTGTCGCTCTTGAACAGCGGCGTGCCGCAGCCGACGCAGTTGTAGTTGCCGTCGCTCCAGTGGTCCCAGTACTTGCCGCTGAAGGGTCGTTCGGTGGCGGCCTTGCGCGCCACCTCGAACTGCATCGGGTCGAGCTGGGCACGCCACTCGGCGTCGGTTTTCTTGACCTTGTAGTCACTCATGATGAACACGACACCTCGATCGTCTGAGCCCATTCGGGCGGGAAGCCGGCGTCGCTCGCGGTCGCCCCGGCGGGAGATTCGTCGAACGGCTGCTGCAGAACTGTCAGCAGGCGGTCGACTTCGGCGAAGTCACCGGCCTGGGCGTTCTGGATCGCCACTTCGGCCAGATGGTTCCGCAACACGAACTTGGGGTTGATGCGGTTCATCCGCAAGGCCCGCTCGCCATCGAGGCTCGCCTCGAAGCGCAGCCGTTCGGCATAACGCAGGCCCCACGCGTCGAACGCCTCGCGGTCGAGGAACAGGTCCCGCAGCGCGGTGTTCGGCGCACCAGGCGCGCTGTCGAACGAGGCCAGGCGCCGGAACGTGATCGTGAAGTCGGCCTTGTCGGCGGCCATGCGCTTGAGCAGGTCGTCGACCAGCACCTGGTCACCCGCATCCCGCGTGTGCAAACCGAGCTTGCCCGACCAGCGCTGCAACATCGCCTGCGCGTAGGCCGTCTTGTAGGTTTCGAGTGCCGCCAGCGCCAGGTCGGAGTCCCCGATCAGCGGCAGCAACGCCTGCGCCAGCGCGTGCAGGTTCCAGAAGCCGACGTTCGGCTGGCGCGCCCAGGCGTAGCGGCCCTGGTGGTCGGAGTGGTTGCAGATGTGGCCGGGGTCGAAGGCATCGAGAAACCCGAACGGGCCGTAGTCGATCGTCAGGCCGAGGATCGACATGTTGTCGGTGTTCATCACGCCGTGGCAGAAGCCGACCGATTGCCAGTCGGCCATCAGTTCGGCGGTGCGCAGCGTCACCTGCTCCAGCAGCGCCACCACCGGGTGCGCGGCGTCGCGGCAGGCCGGGTAATGGTGATCGATCACGAAGTCCACGAGCCGCTGCAAGTCGGCGTGCTGGTCGTGGTGCGAGAAGTGCTCGAAGTGGCCGAAGCGGATGAAGCTCGGCGCCACGCGCGTCAGCACCGCGGCGGTCTCGATCTGCTCGCGCCGCACTGGCAAGGGCGAGCCGGTGACACACAGCGCACGCGTGGTCGGAATGCCCAGACCGTGCATCGCCTCGGAACACAGGAATTCACGGATCGACGAGCGCAGCACCGCGCGGCCATCGCCCATGCGCGAGTAGGGCGTGCGGCCGGCACCCTTGAGCTGCAGCTCCATCGGTCGGTTCGGGGTGGCCATTTCGCCGAGCCAGAGCGCGCGGCCGTCGCCGAGCTGCCCGGCCCACACACCGAACTGGTGTCCGCTGTAGACGCTGGCGAGGGGCTGCATGCCGGGCCAGAGCGCGTTGCCGCTCAGCACATCGAGCGCGTTCAGGTCGGGGCGCTGCCACCAGTCGGCCGGCAGGCCGAGCTCGTCGGCGCAGGCGTCGCTGCGTGCCACCCAGTGCGGATCGGGCAGGCGATCGGGGGACAGGGCGGTGAAGAAGGCCGTGCCCAGTTCGAGGAAGCGGTTCGGCCACGACGACCCTGCATCGGCGCTGACGGATTCGGCCATGTCGGCCTGAAGTGCGATGCTCATTGTTTCGAGTTTAGCGAGCGGCGCGGGATTCGCCGTCGCAGGGATTTGGTGCACCGGAATGCCCCTGCGCGTGACCGGGTCAGGCGTTGTGGCCCGCTGCTGTTGTCGCGGGTGCGACAAAGCCTTCGGGGTAGTCCCTGTAACTCCACGCACCGCGCATCCGTTACCGTTGCGGCGTTCACTTTTTCGTCCCAGGAGACATCGCATGAAGTTCAAGACCAGCTTGCTGACCCGCAGCCTTCTCAGCCTCACAGTGGGCGCCGCGTTGGTCGCCTCTGCCGGCTCCGCACTGGCCCAGGCCAAGCCGCTGGCAGGTCAGACCGTCAAGATGATGTGGATCGACCCGCTCACCGGCCTGATGGGCCCGGTCGGCACGAACCAGTACAAGAGCTGGCAGTTCTTCCAGGAAAAGTTCAACGCATCGAACCCCGCCGGCGTGAAGTTCGACGTGATCGCCGTCGACAACAAGCTGAGCCCGACCGAAAGCCTCAACGCGCTGAAGTCGGCGATCGACCAAGGCATCCGCTACGTCATTCAAGGCAATGGCTCGTCGGTGGCGCTGGCGCTGATCGATGCGATCAACAAGCACAACGAGCGCAACCCGGGCAAGGAAATCATCTTCCTGAACGAAGCCGCGGTCGACCCTGACCTGACCAACAGCAAGTGCAGCTTCTGGCATTTCCGCTTCGACGCCGACACGACCATGAAGATGGAGGCCATGACGACCTTCATGAAAGACCAGGCCGACGTGAAGAAGGTCTACATGCTGAACCAGAACTACTCGCACGGCCAGCAGGTCGCGAAGTTCGGCAAGGAATACCTGGCCCGCAAGCGCCCCGACATCCAGATCGTCGGCGAAGACCTGCATCCGCTGGCGCAGGTGCGTGACTTCGCGCCCTACATCGCCAAGATCAAGGCCTCGGGCGCCGACAGCGTGATCACTGGCAACTGGGGCTCCGACCTGGCGCTGCTGGTCAAGGCGGCCAACGAAGGCGGCTACACCGGCAAGTTCTTCACCTACTACACCGGCGTGACCGGCACGCCGTCCGCGCTGGGTGCCACCGGCGCCGGCAAGGTGTTCCAGGTCTCCTACGTGCACTACAACATGGGCGGCCAGATGGACGCCTGGGGCAAGGAGTTCAAGGCCAAGACCAACGACGACTTCTACACCGGCTCGATCATCCGCATCTACGAGACGCTGGGTGCTGCCATGCTCAAGGCCAAGTCGACCGACCCGGTCAAGGTGGCGTTCGCGCTCGAAGGCCTGAAGATGAAGAGTACCTTCGGTGGCGAGATCGAGATGCGCAAGAGCGATCACCAGCTGCAGCAATCGCTCTACATGACGGTGTGGCAGAAGGCTGACAAGAAGTATTCGTACTCGCCCGAAAACACCGGCATGACGCTGGCACCGGTCGCCGAGTACGCGCCGTATGTGTCCAGCACGCCCACCAGCTGCCAGATGACCCGCCCGGCCGGCGGCTGAGCGACACTCGCACCCTCGCGAGCAGGCCCGGTGGGATGACCCGCCGGGCGTTTTCACGTCCACTCTGAGAAGCGGCCTGATGGAGTTCTTCACGATATCGATGCTCAACGGCCTGAGTTACGGGCTGTTGTTGTTCATGCTGAGCTCGGGCCTCACGCTCATCTTCAGCATGATGGGCGTGCTGAACTTCGCCCACGCCAGCTTCTACATGGTCGGTGCCTACGTGGGTTATTCGATCACCCGGGTGACGGGTTTCTGGCCCGGGCTGGTGCTCGCGCCCCTTGTTGTGGCGGGGTTGGGCGCCGCCTTCGAGAAGTACTGCCTGCGCCGCGTGCACAAGTTCGGCCACGTGCCCGAACTGCTGATCACCTTCGGGCTGTCGTACGTGGCGCTCGAGCTGGTGCAGCTGATCTGGGGCCGCAACGCGGTCGACTTCCAGCCGCCCGAAGTGCTGCGCGGGCCCTTGTTCACGCTCGTCACCTCGTCGGTCGACGGCATGCGGCTGCTCTGGGGTGCAGCGCCTTCGGCGATGTGCGCGAGCGCCGACGCCGCGGTGCGCATCGTCTGCTCGCCGTTCCCGGCGACGCGTGGTTTCATGATGTTCATCGCGCTCGTGATGCTGGTGGCCTTGTGGCTGATGCTCACGCGCACCCGCATCGGCCTGGTGATCCAGAGTGCGCTCACCCACCCCGACATGGTCGAGGCGCTCGGCCACAACGTGCCGCGTGTCTTCATGCTGGTGTTCGGCGCCGGTGCCGGCCTGGCCGGGCTGGCCGGCGTGATCGGCGGCAGCACCTTCGTGACCGAGCCGGCGATGGCCGCCACCGTGGGCTCGGTGATCTTCGTCGTGGTCGTGGTCGGGGGCATGGGATCGCTCGCCGGGGCCTTCGTGGCCTCGCTGCTGATCGGCGTGTTGCAGACCTTCGCCGTCGCGCTCGACTATTCGGTGCTCAGCGCGCTCAAGGGCGCGGGCTTCACGCTTTCGGCCGGCGCCGCCGACAACTCTCTGCTCAAGCTCACGCTGTCGCAGGTGGCACCGATCCTCCCGTACCTGTTTCTGGTGCTGATCCTGATCTTCAGGCCCAAGGGCCTGATGGGCACACGCGAGGGTTGACGCGCATGAACAACTCGGCCAAACAATTCGGCGCCCTCGGGCCGCGCGACCTCATCGTCTGGGGCGTGTTCGCGCTCGTGCTGCTGGTGGCGCCGCAAGTCTTCACGAGCGGCCTGGCCGTCACGATGCTCTCGCAGATCGGCATCGCCATCGTCGCCTGCCTGTCGTTCAACATGCTGCTCGGGCACGGTGGCATGCTGAGCTTCGGCCATGCCGTGTACTCGGGCCTGGGCTCCTACGTGGCGATCCACGCGCTCAAGGCGGCCGGTGACGGCAGCTTTCCGGTGCCGGTGAGCCTGATGCCGCTGGTCGGCGGCGTGGCCGGCCTGGGTTTTGCGGTGCTGTTCGGGTTCGTCACGACCAAGAAGTCAGGCACCACGTTCGCGATGATCACGCTCGGCATCGCCGAGCTGGTGTTCGCGATGTCGCTGATGATCCCCGAGTTCTTCGGCGGCGAAGGTGGCGTGTCGGCGAACCGCGTCATCGGCAAGAACACGACCGGCATCACCTTCGGGCCGCAGATTCAGGTGTACTACCTGATCGCGCTCTACACCATCGTGTGCACCGCGCTGATGTACGCCTTCACGCGCACGCCGCTCGGCCGCATGCTCAACGCGGTGCGCGACAACCCCGAGCGGGTCGAGTTCATCGGCTACAACACGCAGCGGGTGCGCTACATCTCGTTCATCATCGCCGGCTTCTTCGCCGGCATCGCGGGCGGCATGTACGCACTGAACTTCGAGATCGCGACGGCCGAAGTGGTGGGTGCGGCGCGCTCCGGCGCCTACCTGCTGTTCACCTTCCTCGGTGGCGCCACCTTCTTCTTCGGGCCGATCATCGGTGCGGTGCTGATGATCGTGGCCTTCGTGCTGCTGTCGGAATTCACCAAGGCCTGGCTGCTCTACCTCGGCCTCGTGTTCCTGCTGATGGTGATGTACGCGCCTGGCGGCATCGCCAGCCTGATCATGATGAACCTGAGGGTCTACATGTTCGGCAAGCTCAAGGGGCTGCTCGGTTGGTACGTGCTTCTGGCCATCACCGGCATCGCTACCTTCTGCGGCGTGGCCGCGATGATCGAGATGGTCTACCACCTGCAACTCAATGAAGCCATGGGGCCGGTGATGGACTTCATGGGCGTGAAGCTGAATGCCAAGTCGCTCGGCAGCTGGATCGGCGCGCTGGCGGTGAGTGGGGTCGGCTTCGTGCTGTTCGAGATCACGCGCCGGCGCTTCGCCGGGCACTGGGGCGAAGTGCAGGGCCAGATCGAAGCGGCGATCCGCGCCAGGGAGGCCGCATGAGCCAGTACGCGGTAGAGCTCAAGGACCTGCGCAAGTCCTTCGGCAAGACCGAAATCATCCGTGGCACCAACCTCGCGGTGGCGCCGGGCGAACGCGTGGCGATCATCGGGCCGAACGGCGCCGGCAAGTCGACACTCTTCAACCTGATCAGCGGCCGCTTCGGCGCCACCAGTGGCGAGATCCTGTTGAACGGGCAGAACATCGCTGGTCTGGCACCCTTCGAGATCAACCGCCTCGGCCTGTCGCGCAGCTTCCAGATCACCAATATCTTCGGGCGCCTGTCGGTGTTCGAGAACCTGCGCTGCGGTGTGCTCTGGTCGATGGGCTACAAATACTCGTTCTGGAAATTTCTGGCCGGCCTGCGCGACGCCAACGAACGGGCTGAGCAACTGATGGAGATGATCAAGCTCGGCCGCAAGCGTGACACGCTGGCGATGAACCTCACCTACGCCGAACAGCGCGCGCTCGAGATCGGCCTCACGATCGCCGGCGGCGCCGACGTGGTGCTGCTCGACGAGCCCACCGCCGGCATGAGCAAGAGCGAGACGGCGCGATTCATCGAACTGATCCGCGAAGTCACGGTCGGCAAAACGCTGCTGACCGTCGAGCACGACATGGGCGTGGTCTTCGGCCTGGCCGACAAGATCGCGGTATTGGTCTACGGCGAAGTGATCGCCTTCGACGTGCCCGATGCAGTGCGTGCCAACGCGCGTGTGCAGGAAGCCTATCTCGGCTCGGTGCTCGCCGATGCCCAAGCCGCGGAGGCCGGGCACTGAGCCCGGGGAATCACATGCTTCAACTGCAAGGCCTGCACGCCTACTACGGCAAGAGCCACATCCTCCACGGTGTCGACATGAAGGTCGGCGAGGGCGAGATCGTCGCGCTGCTCGGCCGCAACGGCTCGGGCCGCTCGACCACCGTGAAGACGATCATGGGGCTGGTGACGGGCGAAGGCTCGGTCAAGTTCCGCGACCAGGAGATCCTCGGCCAGCACGCTTTCGACATCGCTCACCGCGGCATCGGCTACGTGCCCGAGAACCGCGACATTTTTCCCAAGCTCACGGTCCACCAGAACCTGCAGCTCGGTGAAAAGCGCGGCAAGAAAGCCCCGCGCTGGTCGTTCGACGACATGTACCGCATGTTCCCGCGCCTGAAGGAGCGCGAGCACACCGAAGCCGGCGTGCTCTCGGGCGGCGAGCAGCAAATGCTCACGCTGTGCCGCACGCTGATGGGCGACCCCGACCTGATCATGATCGACGAGCCGACCGAAGGCCTGGCGCCGAAGATCGTCGAGCTCGTCGCGGAGTACCTGAAGACGCTGAAGGAGCGCGGCGTGTCGGTGCTGCTGGTCGAGCAGAAGCTGACCATCGCGCTGCAGATTTCAGAGCGCTGCTACGTGATGGGCCACGGCAGCATTGTTTTCGAAGGCACGCCGGCAGCGCTGCGCGCAGACGCCTATATTCGCAAGGAGTGGCTCGAAGTCTGAGCCCAAGCACCACCGACACACGGGGCGTTGTCGCGGTCGGGACAGCGCCCTTTTTTCGTCACGGCCTAGAATCGAACGATCGTTCTTTTTTGTGATTCTGCAGACCCTTTTCCGGAGAAAACGCATGAGCGCCACCTTTGAGATACGCGGCAACGTCGCAGTCATCACGATGAACAACCCGCCGGTCAACGGCCTGGGTTACGAAACGCGCCTGGGCATCACCACCGGCCTGGAACGCGCGCTCGCCGATGCGGCGGTGAAGGCGATCGTGATCACCGGTGCCGGCAAGGCATTTTCGGGTGGCGCCGACATCCGCGAGTTCGGCTCGCCGAAGGCGCTGGCCGAGCCGAACCTGATCAGCGTGATCCTGGCGCTCGAAGCGTCGACCAAGCCGATCGTCGCCGCCGTGCACAGCGTCGCGATGGG
>Ga0209883_1000076_pt1 | contig 25204 bp, 27 predicted proteins | sample GWRWT4_21May14_FD_187196 | JGI IMG/M metagenome (GOLD analysis project Ga0209883, IMG submission 187196) | Sand microcosm microbial communities from a hyporheic zone in Columbia River, Washington, USA - GW-RW T4_21-May-14 (SPAdes) (version 2) | ecosystem: Engineered > Artificial ecosystem > Sand...
CCTTGATTGCCCGCATGCGTGATCGCTGGGCACGGAGCCAGCCGTTGAAGCTGGCAGCTTGAAAAATACGTGTGCGAACTTCTGAAATGGACTACTAAGAGGCCGCGCTGGCTGCGCTGGTTGTGGCCACCGAACCCGGCGGATAGACTGAAACTGCCCCGCCCTGCAAATGAAGGAGAGCCTCATGTTCAAGACCATCGCCCTCGTCGTTGCCGTGCTGATCGCCGGCGTGCTGGTGTTCGCTGCGACACGGCCCGACGCCTTTCGGGTCGAGCGCTCGGTGAACATCAAGGCGCCACCGGAAAAGATCTACCCCTACTTCGACGACTTCAACCGCTGGGCCGTGTGGTCGCCCTGGGAAAAGCTCGACCCTGCGATGAAACGAACGTTCAGCGGCGCACCCAGCGGCAAGGGCGCGGCCTACGCGTGGGAAGGCAACAGCAAGGTCGGCGCCGGGCGCATGGAGATTCTCGAATCCACGCCCTCGGCCAAGCTGCTGATCAAGCTCGACTTCCTCAGGCCCTTCGAAGGCCACAACACCGCCGAATACACGCTCGTGCCGACGGCCGACGGCACCCGGGTCACCTGGGCCATGTACGGCCCCGCGCATTTTGTGAGCAAGCTGATGGGTGTGTTCGTCAGCATGGACAGCATGATCGGCAAGGACTTCGAAGCCGGGCTGGCCAACCTGAAGGCGGCGGCAGAGAAGTGAGAAGGTGTGTCAAGCACTGGCCAGGCGGCGCGCGGCCAGCGCACGTGTCTGCTGCGTTCTGCCGCCGTAACCCCAATCGGTGGCGGGCACTTCGCGCACGATCACGTAGCTCGCTTCTTCGAGCGTGCCGCCCGGCGCGAGCTGGCGTTGCAGCTCGTCGAATGCCGCTTCGACGAACGCGGCTTTCTGCGCCATGGTGTTGGTGCCCGCAGTGACGCTGATCTCCAGCAACGCCGTGGGTCGCTGCACGGCGCGCGCACCGATGAACCAGCGCGCCGCCGGCAGGTCTTCGATCAACACGGCAGTGACTTCGGCGCGCTTGCCGAGCGTGGCCGCGGTGATGCCGGTCAGCGCGGTGGCGAGCGCCTGGTCACGCTCGCGGTCGGGCGGTGCGGTGATCTTGAGCGTCAGCGTGGGCATGCGGAAGCCTGCGTTGCGGCGCGAACCCGCGCCTTGGATGCGCTGCGCCACAGCGTTCGCCACGCGCTTCGAAGGCCTGCGGCGAGCCGGGCCCAGAACGCGTCGATCGCTTCGGCGCGCAGTACCAGTGCCTGCGCCTTGGCCGCGTCGAGCAGGGCCGCGTACGCCTGCGGCGACAGCGGTTCGTTGAAAAGTTGGGTGTTCATCGTGAGGCCCTCGTTGCTGCGGTGAAGGCACTCTAGGCAAGCGCGTGCGAGCCGGAAACGGCACGCCGCACAAAATCGTTTTGCGCGCCACGCAAGACGGCCGCCCTACCATCGTGCCCATGAACGACCTCGCCTTCGACGACCTGAAACTGTTCGCGCGCGTGGCCGCGCTCGGCACGCTCTCGGCGGTGGCGCGTGAGCGCGACGTGCCGGTGAGCCAGGTGTCGCGCGCACTGGCCCGCATCGAAAAGACCTGCGGCGCCCGCCTGATCCACCGCTCCACGCACGCGCTGGCACTCACGCCGGAGGGCGAGACCTTCCTCGGCTACTGCCGGCGCCTGACCGGCACGCTCGAAGAACTGCAAGGCGAGTTCGACACGCGGGCCGGTGAAGCGAGCGGGCTGGTGCGCGTGGCGGCCAGCACGGTGATCGCGCAGTACCTGCTGCTGCCGAGCCTGGCGGCACTGAGCGAGCGCCACCCGCAGGTGCGTGTGGAGCTCGAAGTGAGCGACCGGCTCGTCGACATGGTGCGTGACGGCATCGACATCGCGATCCGCACCTCGACCGCGTTGCCCGAAACGATGGTGGCGCGCCAGATCGGCCGCCTCGGCCGCGCCTTGTACGCCGCGCCCGGCTACCTGGCGCGTGCCGGCGTGCCGGCCCACCCCGACGACTTGCGCCGGCACCGGCTCGTCACCAACAGCGCGGCCACGCACCTGAACCACTGGCCCTTCGTCGTCGACGGTGGCGCACTGGCGCTGCCGGCCGAAGGTTTCTGGCGCTCGAACGACACCGGGCTGGCCGCCAGCATGGTGCTGCAAGGCCTGGGCATCGGCCGGCTCGCCACCATGGTGGCCGAGCCGCTGGTGCAAGCGCAGCGGCTCGTCGCGGTGTTGCCGGGCTTCGTGGACCCGCAGCCCGTGCCCGTCTACGCGGTGATCGCCAGCACCCGGCAGCGCCTGCCCAAGATCAGGGCCTGCATCGAGCACTGGGCCGACTGGTTCGGCCGGGCGCAAGCCACACGCGCCTGACGCTCGAGGCCCGCGGCGGGCGCCTATCCGCGCACCGTCTCCGGCAGCTCGATCTTGACCTCCAGCACCTCGAGGTTGTCCTGGCGTTCCAGGTGGACCTTGATGTCCTCCGGCTTGATCGACACGTACTTCGAGATCACCGCGACCAGCTCACGCTGCAAGGCCGGCAGGTAGTCGGGGCGGCTCCCGCCACGCCCGCTGCGCTCGTGCGCGAGGATGATCTGCAGCCGCTCCTTGGCGACGTTGGCGGTCTTCTTCTTTTCACCGAGCAGAAAGGAGAACAGGGACATCACGCTCACCTCCCGCCGCCGAACACACGCTTGAGAAAGCCGGGGCGCGTGGCCTCGGTGAAGCGCATCGGCCGGGGCTCGCCGAGGAAGCGCCGGATCACGTCCTTGTAGGCCTCCGACACGTCGGAGCCTTTCTGGTGGATCGCCGGCACCCCCTGGTTCGAGGCATCGAGCACCGTGTCGGACTCGGGGATCACGCCGATGAGCTCGATGCGCAGGATGTCCTTGATGTCGTCGATCGACAGCATCTGCCCGCCCTGCACCCGGTTCGGGTTGTAGCGCGTGATCAGCAGGTGTTCCTTGATCGGCTCCTTGCCGTCGATGGCGCGCTTCGTCTTCGAGGCCAGCATGCCGAGAATGCGGTCGGAGTCGCGCACCGAAGAGACTTCGGGGTTCGTGACCACCAGCGCTTCGTCGGCGAAGTGCATCGCCATCAGTGCGCCGGTCTCGATGCCGGCCGGCGAGTCGCAGACGATGTACTCGAAGCCCATGTCGGCGAGGTCGTTCAAGACCTTCTCGACGCCGTCGCGTGTGAGCGCGTCCTTGTCGCGGGTCTGCGAGGCGGCCAGCACGAACAGGTTGTCGCACTGCTTGTCCTTGATCAGCGCCTGGTTCAGGTTCGCTTCGCCCTGGATCACGTTGATCAGGTCGTAGACCACGCGGCGCTCGCAGCCCATGATGAGGTCGAGGTTGCGCAGGCCGACATCGAAGTCGATCACGGCCGTCTTGTGGCCGCGCAGCGCCAGGCCCGAGGCAAAGCTGGCGCTGGTGGTGGTCTTGCCCACACCACCCTTGCCGGAGGTCACCACAACGATTCTTGCCATTGGTTCCAGGTCCTTTCGAAGACAGGTCGGGTTCAGTGCGTGTTCAGAACTTCAGGGCTTCGACGACGAGGCTGTCGCCGTCGAGCCAGACCTGCGCCGTCTTGCCCAGCACGTCCGCGGCCAGCTCGGTCTCGGTGGTGCGGTAGATGCCGGCGACGGACAGCAGCTGCGCTTCCATGCAGGTCGTGAAGATGCGCGCCGAGGTGTCGCCGAGCGCCCCCGCGAGCGCGCGGCCACGCAGCGGGGCGTACACATGGATGTTGCCGTCGGCGATCACCTCGGCACCGAAGCTCACGACCGCCAGCACGATCAGGTCGCGGCCCTTCGCGTAGACGCGCTGGCCCGAGCGCAGCGGCTTGTCGACGATGAGCGCCGTGCGCGGCGCGGGGGGCGTTTCGACCGCCACCGTCAGTGCAGCGGCCGGTGCCGGCGCGCTCGGCTGCGCCGAGCCGTGGGCTTCGGTCAGGCCGGCGGCGAGCGCGGCTTCCATCTGCGCGGCGCTGCCCGCCTTCGCAGCGATCGGCTGCATCTTGTAGCGGCGCAGCAGCGTGACCAGGGCCTCGAAATCGATCGCTTCGTCGGCCTCGCGCAGCAGCGAGAGGTCGATCGCCACCGGGTCCTGGTCGAACAGTTCCGGGGCGTCGGCGAAGCGTGCGTCCAGCGCCAGGGCCAGCAGTTCGAGATCGGTGGTCTTGAGTTGCACCGCCACCAGCGTGAGCGCGGCGCTTTTCAGCTCGAAGATCGGGGACGTGTTCGTCTGTCGGGCAACGACCATGGGCAGCAGGCAACGTCAAAGGCCGCGAGTTTAGCGGCTGCACCCGAGGCTTCGGGTTGCCAAGGCTGGCCGGGCCGTTTCGCATTTCGACCGCGTGGCCCGAAAGGCGGCGCGCGTGCTGCCAGAATCAGTGCATCGCACACCCCGCCCGAAGGAGCAGCACATGACACACCGGCTCGCAGAAGCACCCGACACCCCCGCCACCAAGGGCGACAAGGCCAACCGGCTCGAAGAACAACTCGTCTTCAAATCGCGTTACGTGCTGATCTTCGGCGAGATCGACGACAAGCTGGCGCGCGCCACCTGCCAGCGCCTGATCGCGCTCTCGGAAGAGTCCGACGCGCCGATCACCGTCACGATCTCGTCACCCGGCGGCCACGTGGAATCGGGTGACGCCATCCACGACATGATCCGTTTCGTGCGCGCGCCGGTCACGGCGCTGGGCACCGGCTGGGTCGCGAGTGCCGGCGCCCACATCTTCCTGGCGGTGCCGAAAGAGCGCCGGTTGTGCCTGCCGAACACCCGCTTCATGATCCACCAGCCGGCCGGTGGTGCGGGCGGCCAGGCGACCGACATCGCGATCCAGGCCAAGGAAATCCTGCGCACGCGCGAGCGCATCGCCAAGGTCGTGGCGCGCGAGACCGGCAAGCCGCTCGCGACAGTGATGCTCGACATGGAGCGTGACTACTGGATGAACGCCGAAGAGGCGGTGGCCTACGGCATCGTCTCGCGCATCGTCGAACGCCAGCAAGACCTGGCGTAGTTCAAAGGCGCGCCAGGGTGCGTGACGCCGCGCTCGCCCGCATCCGGCTGCGCCACCTGCAGTGTTTTCTCGCGGTGGCGCAGTTCGGCAACTTGCGTCGTGCCGCACAGGCCTTGTCGATCACGCAGCCGGCGGTCACCAAGACCGTCAACGAGCTCGAAGCACTGCTGGCCAAACCGCTGTTCGTGCGCGGCCGCCACGGCGCCACGCTGACAGTCGAGGGCGAAGCCTTCATGCGCCACGCCGGCGACAGCGTCAACGCGCTCGGCTCGGCCGTCGACAGCGTATTGCGCCAGCCCGACGCCGCGCCGCTGCGCATCGGCGTGCTGCCGACTGTCGCGCCCTCGTTCCTGCCCGGCGTGCTGCAAGCTTTCGCGGCGCGCTGGCCGCTCGTCGCGGTGCGCGTGGCGACCGGGCGCAACACCGAGCTGGTCGCGCAGTTGCGAGCCCGCGAGCTCGACGCCGTGATCGGCCGGCTCTCCGACCCCGAGCTGATGGCCGGGCTGAGCTTCGAGTCGCTCTATACCGAGCCGATGGTGATCGTGCTGCGGCCGGGGCATGCGTTGGCGCCCGATGGCAAGGCAAAAGCGCGCAGCGCCAGGGCCGCGCCCGCGCTCACCGCCATCGGCGGCTACCCGTTGGTCCTGCCGGTGGCGGGCACGCTGATCCGCCAGGTGGCCGACGGTTTCCTGAGCCGCCACGGCATCAGGGCGCAGGCCGGGCTGGTCGAAACCCTCGACACCTCGCTGGCACGCGCCCTCGTGCTGCAAGGCGATAACCTGTGGTTCACGCCGGCGGGTGCCGTGCTGCCTGACCTTGCATCGGGCGCCTTGCGCCGGCTCGGCGTCGCGCTGACGCCCGAAGAACCGGTCGGCCTGATCCTGCGCACCGAGCCGGGAACGAGCGCCACCGTGCTGACCTTCGTGAGCGCGGTGCGGGCGCAGGCCGCGGCCGGCCGCACACCGCCGAAGCGCCGGCTTCGATAACCTGCGGTGATCGAACGCGCGACGACAAATCAATTGTCGGGCGCGCTCCGGCGTTCTAAAGTGGCGTTCACAACAGCACCGGAGACCCCCATGGGAAGAGCGCCCGCGCCCGACGCCGAATTCATGATGCGCGACACCACGTCGCATCCCCCGGCGCTCGCGCCCACGTACAAGACCAGCGTGTTGCGCAGCCCGCGGCTGGCATTGATCTCGTTGCAGAACTCGCTCTCGGAAGTGACGGCGCCGGTGTTCCGCGCCGACGAACTGGGGCCGCTCGACCACGACCTGATCATGAACGCCTCGAAGGGCGGCCTGCCGGTCGGCGAGCGCATCGTCGTGCACGGTTATGTGCAGGACCAGCTCGGCAAGCCGGTGAAGAACGCGCTGGTCGAAGTCTGGCAAGCCAACGCCAGCGGCCGCTACCGCCACAAGAAAGACCAGTACATCGGCGCGCTCGACCCGAACTTCGGCGGCTGCGGGCGCGTGCTCACCGATGAAAACGGCTACTACGCCTACCGCACGATCCGGCCCGGCCCCTACCCGTGGCGCAACCGCGTCAACGACTGGCGGCCGGCCCACATCCACTACGCAGTCTCGGGCGACGGCTGGGCGCAGCGCCTGATCACGCAGATGTACTTCGAGGGCGACCCGCTGATCGCGACCTGCCCGATCCTGCGCATCGTGCCGAGCGAAGAGCAGATCCGCGGCCTGATCGCCTTGCAGGACACGAGCGCCTTCATCCAGCTCGACAGCCGCGCCTACCGCTTCGACATCGTGCTGCGCGGCCAGCGTGCCACGCTGTTCGAAAACGCCGTGCAAGGAGCCGCGCAATGAGCCAGCAGCAAATGAAACCCCTGATGCGCGAAACCGCGTCGCAGACCGCCGGCCCTTACGTGCACATCGGCCTGGCGCCGCAGCAGGCCGGCTTCGAGATCTTCGAGAACAACTTCGGCAGCGTGCTCACCAACGCGCAGACCAAAGGCGAGCGCATCCGCATCGAAGGCCGCGTGACCGACGGCATCGGCACCGTGCTCAAAGACGCGCTGATCGAGATCTGGCAGGCCAACGCCGAAGGCAAGTACGCCCACCCCGGCGACCGCCAGCCGGGCAAGGCGATCGATCCGAACTTCCGGGGCTGGGGCCGCAGCTGCACCGATTTCGACAGCGGCGTCTACAGCTTCGACACGATCAAGCCGGGCGTGGTGACGGGCCGCAACGGCCGTTTCATGGCGCCGCACATCAACGTGTGGGTGGTGGCGCGTGGCATCAACCTCGGCTTGAACACGCGCATGTACTTCAGCGACGAACCCGAGGCCAACGCCAAGGACGCGGTCTTGAACATCATCGAGTGGGAAGCGCGCCGCAAGACGCTGGTCGCGCAGCGCGAGGTGAAAGACGGCGTCGTGACCTACCGCTTCGACATCCGGCTGCAGGGCGAAGGCGAGACGGTGTTCTTCGACATCTGAACCGGCCCGCTGTTCGGGCATGAAAAAGGGGGCCCGAGGGCCCCCTTGTCGTTCAGCCGATCAAGGCGCCGGGCAGGGCGCCGAGTTGGCCAGCGTCGCCGGCCGCAGCGCGTTGGTCGTGCCACTCTCGTCCGGCCCGAGCGTGTTGCGCGTGAAGGTGCAGCCGTAGGTCGAGGCGGCCACGGTCGCGGGGGTCACCACGTCGTCGCCGGCCGGCTTGATGCCGTCGCGTTCCCACTTGATCATGTCGTCGAAGGCCTCGGCCTGCTCGGCCACCGTGAAGTCGCAATGGCTCACGCCGCGGATCGCGCGCTGCACCAGCCAGGTGCCGTTGCCCTTGGCGGCGGTGCGCTTCTGGTAGGTCTGCTGCATGCTGAACGGCACGAACAGGTCGCCCAGCGTGTGGATCGAGACCACCGGGATCTTGAACTCGCCGTTGACCTTCGGGATCCAGCGCAGGCCGTCGCGGCGCAGGCGGTTGGCGTCGGCCGTGGGGCTGATCTTCAGCACCGACGCGTTCAGCGCGGTGGTGCCGGCCGTGTCACCGTTGATGGTGTAGGTGTAGGCCGTGGTGTCGAGCACGTTCTTGTTCAGGATGCCGGTCACCGTGCCGTCGGACCCGAAGGTGCCGTAGGCCGACGGGAAGCTGCCGCCGAACGCGATGCCCAGGTCGAACATCGGGCGCGGGCCGCCGGTGATGTTCTGCACCACCGACAGGTACTTCGCGCCCTGCGCCGTGGGCGCCGACGGGAAGGTCGTGAACAGCGTGCTGGTGACCAGCGCGGCGATGTCGGCGAACTTGTCGGTCGGGTAGGCCGGCAGCCCGGCCAGCGCTTGCGCGGTGACCTGCATCGCGGCGAACTGGTTGAACAGCTCGGTGTCGCCGACCACGCCGCACATCGGCACGGCGCCGGCGTACTTCACCTTGTGCACGGCCGTGGCCGCGGCTTCGTCTTCGATCGCCGCGGCGGTGATGTGCCCGCCCATCGAGTGGCCGGTGATGTAGGTCTTGGTCGGCGCGGTGAGCGTGCGCCCGTTCGCGGCGGCGATCTTCACGAACTCGAGCGCCAGCGCGTTGGTGTCTTCGACACCGGCGCGCACGTCGTAGTAGTTCTTGGCGTAGCTCGACGCGGCCCAGGCGTAGCCGTTCTGCACCAGGTAACGCCGGATCGACGGGTTCTGCACGCCCAGCGCGGCGCCGGTGCCGGCGTAACCGTGGGCGTACATCACGAGCTTGCCGTTCCAGTTCGGCGGCACCTCGACGCGGTACGACGCGCCGCCCAGCACGCCGGCCCAGCGGCTGGTCGTGCTCATGTCGGTCACGTCGCCGGTGGCGGCCGCCATCGCGGTGAAGGTGGTCGCGGTCGGGGCGGCCGGGGTGAAGGTGCGCGTGTCCTGGGCGCGGGTTTCTTCGGGGGCGGGCGGGTCGTCGCTGCCGCCGCAGGCCACCAGGAACGCCGTGCTGGCGAGGGCGAGCGCGGTCAGGCGCAGGGGTTTGTGATACTTCATGTCGATGTCTCCAATGGGTTGGTCTGGGCGCTCTGTGGCGCATTGATCCCTCTTGCGAACGCGAGAATAGTCCGGCGTTCGAACCGCTGCGAGGGGAGCTACCCGCAGAACCTGTCGCGTCCGGGACAGCGCGTGAAACCGCGCCGTAACGGCAGCCGCGGTTTTGGGCGCGAGAATGCGGCCAGGCAGTGCACGCATGGAGGGTGTGGCGCACCGCAGCAAAACCACATGGGGACAGACCCGATGCAACCCGTCATCAGCAGCCTGCTCGACACCGACCTGTACAAGTTCACGATGTGGCAGACCATGCTGCACCGCCACCCGCAGACGCAGGCCGAATACACCTTCGTGTGCCGCAACGAGCCGGCCTATCCGCTGGCCGAGTTGCTGCCCGAGGTGAACCAGCAGCTCGACCACCTGTGCCGCCTGAGCTTCGGGCCCGAAGACCTGGCCTATCTGGGCGGGCTGCGGTTCATCCGCTCCGACTTCGTCGACTTTCTGCGCATCTTCCACTTCCAGCGCGAGTTCATCAGCGCCAGCGCGGTTAACGGCAAGCTCGAGATCGTGGCGAGCGGCCCGCAGGTGCATGTGATGGCCTTCGAGATCTACGTGCTGGCGATCGTCAACGAGCTGTACTTCCGCCGCTTCGACCAGACCGCGGCCTTGCAGGAAGGGCGCAAGCGGCTGCTGGCGAAGATCGCGCGGCTGCGCGAGTTCGAAAAGGAACCGAAGCGCCGCCACCCGTTCGAGTTTTTCGACTTCGGCGTGCGCCGGCGTTTTTCGGGCGACTGGCAGCGCGAGGTCGTGGCCACCTTCAAGCGCGAGGTGCCGCAGTATTTCAAGGGCTGCTCGAACGTGCTCTATGCGCGCGACCTCGACCTCGTGCCCATCGGCACCATGGCCCACGAGTACCTGCAGACCTACCAGACGCTGGGGGTGCGGCTGCGCGACTTTCAACGCGCCGCGCTCGAAGACTGGGTGCAAGAATACCGCGGCGACCTGGGCACCGCGCTGACCGACGTGGTCGGCATGGACGCTTTCCTCGGCGACTTCGACCTCTACTTCGCCAAGCTCTTCGACGGCCTGCGCCACGATTCCGGCGACCCGGTGGTCTGGGGCGAAAAGGCGCTGGCGCACTACGCCAAACTGCGCGTCGATGCGCAAACCAAGCGGCTGGTGTTTTCCGACGGGCTCGATTTCGACAAGTCGATCGCGCTGTACCGCCACTTCGCCGACCGCACGCAAACCGGCTTCGGCATCGGCACCAACCTGACCAACGACATGGGCCTGCGCACGCTGCACATCGTGATGAAGCTGACACACGCCAACCGCCAGCCGGTCGCCAAGCTCTCCGACAGCCCGGGCAAGCTGCTGTGCGACGACGAGACCTTCCTGGCCTACCTGCGCCAGGTGTTCAAGGTCGCGAGCTAGGCAGGAGCGCGCGCTTCAGTTCACCTTGACCGCCGCGCCGGCCGCCAGCGCCTGCTGGCGCTGCACCTCGCGCCGCTTCATCGCCAGGTACTCGTCGCGCTCCATCTCGTGCAACTGCAGCGGGTGTTTTTCGATCGCCGTGAACCAGTCGCGCAAGCGCTTTTCGAGCCGTTCGGCCGGTGGTGCGGCCAGCGCACCGAGGTAGGCCTCGACGGCCAGGTAGTAGCGCATCGTGTTGCGCTCGGCCACGCCGCGCAGGCCGCCCACGTACACCGGTTGGCCGCTGTCGCCCTGGCCCACGACGCTGAAGCCGACCTTGTCGCGCGCCACGGTCGAGAGATACGCCTGCATCGCGACACGTGCCGCCATGCCGTAGGAATACGAGTACGACAGGTGGATGAAAGTGCGCTTCGCATCGAGCGGCGTCGCCTCGACCGCGATCTGGTAGTCGCGGGTTCCGAGCGGCCCGTTCTCGGCCGCCATCTTCACGCGCAGGTAGTCGGCTGTCGCGGCCGGCACGCTGTAGCGGAAGGCCATCTTGTGCGCGTCGGTCAGCGGCTGGTCGAACTTGCGGCCGACCACGAGCGTGAGCACCTCGGCGGGTGCGGCGCCGGTGGCACCGCAGTGTTTCACGTTGAGGTGCAGGATCAGCAGGTCGCACCACTGCGCCGTGCCCTGCAGGGCTGGCGAGACCACCGCGAACGGCTGCTCGACGACCGCGTAGACCTCACCCTTGAGGCTCACGTCGCCCTGTGTCGATTCGAGCACCAGCGGGCGCTTGAAAGGGTTGTTGGCGAGCCGCTCGCGCAGTTGCGCGTGCGCGGCGCGCAAGGCCCCCGCGTCCTGCGGAAAGGCCGGCGCGGCGAAGACGCTGGCAAGCGCCACGCACGCCAGCACCGAGGCCAGGTGTCGCAGGGTCGTGTTCACAGCCAGTACTGCCACAAGCGACCGAACATCTCTTTCACACGCAGGTCGAGCCCACGGCCTTGCCACGCTTCCAGCGTGATCTGCTGCGACTGCGCCACGTCTTCGTCGAAGGCCTTGCGCATGCGCTGGCCGAACTCGGCGCCGAGCACCACGGCGTTGAGCTCCTGGTTGTGCAGGAAGCTGCGCCAGTCGAGGTTGGTCGAGCCGACCGTCGACCACACGCCGTCGATCAGCGCGGTCTTCGCGTGCAGCAGGGCATTCTTGCGTTCGTAGATCTTGATGCCGCCCTGCAGCAGGTCACTGTAGTGCGAGCGCCCGGCATGGAACACGAGTGCCGAGTCGGTGCGCGCCGGCAGGATCAGGCGCACGTCGACGCCGCGCGCCACCGCGTCTTTCATCGAAGCCACGAGCTGCGGGTCGGGCACGAAGTAGGCGTTGGTCAGCAGCACCTCGCGTTCGGCCGAGTTGATGGCCGAGATCAGCGTGGCGTAGATCAGGCTGTAGGCGTCGTCGGGCGAGCTGCCGATGGCGTGCACGACCTCGTTGCCGACCGGTGCGAGCGCCGGAAAGTACGCGCGTGGCGCGAGCGCCTCGCCCTTCTGCTTGTCCCAGGTTTCGATGAACAGCTTCTGCAGTTCGGCCACCGCCGGGCCTTCGATCTGCAGGTGGGTGTCGCGCCAAGGTTGTTTGCTCGCAGGGTCTGCCGACTTGCGGCGCAGCGACGAGCCGCTCGAATACACGCTGCTGATGTTGACGCCGCCCAGCAGCGCCACCTTGCCGTCGACGATCAGCAGCTTGCGGTGGTCGCGCTGGTTCACGTCCCAGCCGGCCTTGGCGGTCAGCGGGTTGACGGGGTTGAACTCGAGCACCTTGACGCCGGCGTCGATCAGCGGCTGAAAGAATTCCTTCGGCGTGCCGATCGCACCCACGCTGTCGTAGATCAGGTTCACCTGCACACCCTGGCGCTGCCTGGCGATCAAGGCGTCGGCGAACTTGCGGCCGACCTCGTCGTCTTCGAGGATGTAGGTTTCCATGTTGACGTGGTCACGCGCCGCGCCGATGGCGGCGAACATCGCGGCGTAGGTGGCCGGCCCGTCCTGCAGCAGCGTCACCTTGTTGCCGGTGAGCAGCGGGCTGTCGGAGATGGCCTGCTCGAGCGCGAGGTGGCGGTCGAGCACGTCGGTGCTCTTGCCGGCACTGCGCAGGCTCTCGATCACCTGCTTGCTGCGCGCCGCCGAGAGCGGCCCGCGCGCGGTTTCAAGGCGTGCGGCCGGCGCGGCACGCGCCATGTCGGGCACGATGCGTGGCAACGAGCCGCAGGCGCCGAGCAGCAGCGTCATGATCGCCAGGGCCACGCCTGCACAGCGGTGCATTGACACGGTCATCGGCGCGGGCTCGTTTGTGCGAGCTTGCCGCGGCAGGCGGCGCGCGCGGCGTCGCCCACCTCGGCTTCGCAGCGCGCCGAAGCGTCGTTGATGCCGCCTGTGGCGGCCGACGCCGACCCGATGCGGCGTTGCGCGCGCGGCTCGGGCGCCAATGCCGGCACCGGCTTCTTGCCGAACGGGATGCTGATCTGTGGCTTGACCGGGTCTTCGGGGCGCAGGTCACCGGGTGTCGAAGCGCTTTCGCGCAACGCGGTCGGGTTCAGCGGCCGCGGGCCGGCCTTCGCCGGCGGCGGCGCCGAAGCGCTCGCCGACACAGGTGCCGAAGCGGGCTGTGCAGCGGCGCTGAAGATCGAGACGGCAAGCGTCAAGGCAGCCGCGAGCGGCAAACAACGGGTGGTCATGGCGGGTCCCCTGGGGCCGGGCAGCAGGGTGCTGCGAGTGGCCACAGCTTGGCGCCGCGCGCGCCGGCGCGCTGTAGGACGAATCGCTTTCAGCGTGCCGGCCGGCGCCGGTTCACGCGGATCGGCGTTGTGCGCGCACCCGGCTCAGCAGGAACAGCGCGATCGCCAGGTTCAGCAGGTTCCAGCCGATGCCGTTGATGAAGGCGGCGTGGTACGAGCCGGTCAGGTCGAAGACCTTGCCCGACATCCAGCCCCCCAGCGCCATGCCGAACAGCGTGGCCATGAGCACCGTGCCGACACGCGCGCCGGCTTCGGCCGGCGGAAAGTGCTCGCGCACGATGATCGCGTAGCTCGGCACGATGCCGCCCTGGAACAGGCCGAACAGCGCCGAGATCACGTAGAGCGAGACGAGCCCGTCGAACGGCAGGAACAGCAGCAGCGCCAGGCCTTGCAGCACCGAGCCGAGCAAGAGCGTTCTCAAGCCCCCGATGCGGTCGCAGATCAGGCCCGAGACGAGCCGGCTGACGATGCCGCAGGCCAGCATCAGCGACAGCATCTCGGCACCGCGCGCCGCGCCGAAGCCGAGGTCGCTGCAATAGGCCACGATGTGGACTTGCGGCATCGCCATCGCGACGCAGCAGGCCACGCCGGCCACGCAGAGCAGCAGTTGCGCCTGGTTCAGGCTCAGGCCGAAAGGGCGCGTCGACGGCACCACGCCACCCGCGCGCGCCGACGGCGACGCTGCCGCGGCGGTGGGCGGGCGCGCCCGCATCATCAGCGCGAGCAGCGGCATCGTCGCCATGCAGAACAGCCCCAAGCCAATGTAGGTCTGGCGCCAGCCGACGGTTTCGACGAAGTGCTGCACGATCGGTGGCCACACCGCGCCGGCCAAGTAGTTGCCGCTGGCGCAGATCGCGACCGCGATGCCACGCCGGCGCACGAACCACAGCGAGGTGTCGGCCACGAGCGGCGCGAAGGTGGCGGCGCTGCCGAGCGCGCCGAGCAACACGCCGTGCACGAGCGCGAAGCCGAGCAGGCTGCTCGACATCCCGGCGGCGATGAAGCCCGCGCCGAGGCCGAGCGAGCCGACCAGCACCACCGGCATCACGCCGAACCGGTCGGCGGCCTTGCCCATCACGATGCCGCCCAGGCCGAAGCCGACCAGCAGCAGCGTGTAGGGCAGCGAGGCGTCGGCGCGCGCCACGCCGAACTCGGCCTGCACCGCCGGCAACACGACCGAGACGACGTACATGACGCCGCTGCCGATCGTCATCAGCGCGAGCGTGGTGAGCAGGCGGGTCCAGGCGTAACGTGAGTCGGGTTCGTGCAGCGGCATCACCCTATTGTGGTGCGCCGCGGCGGCCCACGCGTCACGGGCAGGCCGGCACCGGGTCGGGCGAGGTCGCCAACGGGCGCAGCACGAGCGGGCCGAGCACGACGCGGCCGTCGAAGGCCCGCAGCAGCACCTGCAGGCCGCCCTCGGTCGCCGTCACGCCCAGGCTCGCCAACTCGCTCAGCCCCGAGGCATCGTCGGTCAGCGTGCCGTAAAAACGCGCGTCGCCGGCGCCGGTCACCGCCCACACGCCGTTGAAGCGCAGGCGCTGGCAGCGTGCCTCCAGCACCACGCCGTTGGCCTGCAGCGTGGCGCTGACCTGCCCGCCCGTGGCCATGTCCACGAAGCTGAGCGGCGCGGTCCCGGCATCGGCCGGGGGCGAAACGCCGCCCGGGCTGGGCGCGCAGTTCAGGCGCGGCGCAAACGCCGCGCCGCACACCGGTGCGGCCACCGCGCCGAAGTCGGCGGCGGCCTGCGCCGGCTCACCGGTGCCGCTGCCCCCCACGCCCGGGCCGCAGCCCACGAGCCAGAGCAGCAAGGTGAACTGTGGAAATCTGCGCAAGAAGTGGTTCACGGCGTCAGTCCTGTTTGTCGCTGAAGAAAAACACGCCGAAACGTGCGCGGTGCGTCCGCTCGGCCGGCGCCGCTTCGGCCGCGTCGGCGTCGAAGCGGGTCTGCGCCTGTCGCATCACGCTCCGGAATGCCTGCTTCCACGCCAGCACCGCGGCGTCGTGGAGGGCGCGGGCCGAAGCCGGGGTGATCTGGTCGACGTACATCGCCTGCTCCAGAAAATTGGTGTCGCCCTGCAGGTTCGCCGCGGCGGCGGCGGCGTGGTCGTGCAGGTTGTCGGCCACCAGCGAGGCGGTCTCGGCCAGGCCCTTTCGTGGCGCGAAACCCGCGGCCACCAGCGCCACGCCGTCGTCGTGCTCGCTCAGCACGCCCAGGCGCAGCATCTCGTCGAGCAGGGCGCGCGGGCGAACGTCGCGGCTGACGCTGGCGACCAGCGCGTCGAAGGTCGGCGGCGGGCCGGAGCGTGGCAGGCGTTTCGGTGCCCCGTCGGCGTCGGTGAAAACGGCGTCACTGAGCCAGCGCGCAACCACCTGGCCGACCAGCCCGACCGGTGCAGTTTCGGCGGCCGGGCCTTCGCGCAGCGCTGGAGCGCCCCGCGACAGGGTGCGCACATCACGGCGGTGCACGCCCGACAGCAAGGTGACCGCACTGTCGGTCGGCGGCATGGCGCGGCTCGCCAGTTCGGCTTGCGCGGCTTCGAGAAACACACGTTTCAACGCCGCACTCAGCACCGGGTAGGTCACGCCGTGCTGCAGCAGCAGCCGCGCCAGCGGCCGCATCACGCGCAGTACCGTGTTCAGAACGATTTCGGAGCGGGAACTCATGGCTGGAAGCTTGGCATGGGCTTGACGGCGTTCGATGCGTGGGATATTGTCCCACGCATGCCGGCCCGACACAACGGCCGGCTCGCGTCTGCCAAGGAGAACGTGATGCGTGCAAACGAAACGAGCCGCCGGCTGCAACGGCTCTTGATCGGCGGGGTGGCCGCAAGCGCCTTGCTGGCATGCGGGGGCGGGGGTGACAGCGCACCGCCCGCCGAGACCGGCAACGACGCGGCGCTCAGCGCCTCGCAGCCCGGTGAGTTGCTGAGTTACGCCAAGACCAAGCTGCGCGCGCGGCAGGCGCAACGTTTGGCCACACCGGACGTGATGCTGCCCTCGGGCGGCGCCCCCGGCCTGGCCGCGACGGCGAGCCCGTCGGGCGACGCGGTGTTGCGCTCGGGCACCACGGTGCAGGAGCCCGGTGTCGACGAAGACGACCTGATCAAGAGCGACGGCACGTTCATCTACACGCTCGACAACCACGTCGACACCGGCACCGGCCAGCCGCGGCCGCGGCTGAACGCGCACCGGCGCCTGGCCGATGGCGGCATCGAGGCCAGCGCCACGCTCGAACTCGCGGCCGAAGCCGGCGCCTATTCGGTGACCCACGGCATCCAGCTCGCGCCCGCCGCGCGCCGTCTGGCGGTGCTGCGCGAGAGCGTGACGGTCTCGAGCCTGCCGCTGCCTTGCGGGCCGGCCGTCGACTGCATGGCGCCGATGCTGACGATGCCGGCCATCACGTCGAGCACGCTGCACGTGCAGCTGGTCGAGGCCGGCAGCGGCGGCACGCTGGTGAAGGGCGACCTGGTCAGCGTGAGCGGCCGGCTCGTCGGCACCCGGCTGATCGACAACACGCTCTACGTCGTCAGCGTTCATTCGCCGCAACTGGCGGTCGAGGCGCTGCCGGCGAGTGCCACCGAGGCCCAGCGAGAAGCGCTGCTCGCGCAGCTCTCGACCGGTGACCTGCTGCCCACGGTCAGCACCAACGGCTCGGGGCCGGTGCCGCTGGTGGCCGACACCGACTGCCACGTGCAGGCGAAGAACGCGTCGCTCGGTCTGGAGATCACGACCATCACGTCCTTCGACCTGGGCAGTGCCGGCGCGGCGCGGCGCAGCCGCTGCATCGTGGGCGGCACCGAGGCGCTCTACATGTCGACCCGCAGCCTGGTGCTGGCCACCACGCGCTGGGCCTACACCGTGGCGGGCGGGGCCGGGCTGTGGCGCTACCCGGCGCAGATCAGCACCGACCTGCACAAGTTCGCGCTCGAACCGGCGGGTGTGGCCTACCGCGGCTCGGGCAGCGTGGCCGGGCATCTGGGCTGGGATCCACAGCGCAAGCCGTACCGCATCAGCGAATACAACGGCGACCTGCGGGTGCTCACGTTCACTGGCGAGTTCGGTTGGGGCACCTGGGCCGACGCGAGCAGCACACCGGCCTCGCCGGCCACGCTGACGGTGCTGCGCGAGCGGCCGGCCGACCAGAACCTGCAGGTGCTCGCCACGCTGCCCAACGCGGCGCGCCCGGCGCCGCTGGGGCACCCGGGCGAGCAGGTCTACGCGGTGCGTTTCCTCGGCGAGCGGGCCTACGTGGTGACGTTCCGCCAGAGCGATCCGCTCTACGTGCTCGACCTCGCCGACCCGGCCGACCCGAAGGCCGTGGGCGAGCTGCAGGTGCCGGGCTTCTCCGACGCGCTGTTCCCGCTGGCCAACGGGCTGCTGTTCGGTGTCGGCAAGCAGGCCAGCGACACCGGCGTGGTGGGCGGCGTCAAGGTGGCGCTGTTCGACGTGCAGGACCCGGCCCGGCCGCGCGAGCTGGCAACAAGGACGTTCGGCGAGCGCGGCAGCATGAGCGGGCTCGACTACAGCAGCCATGCGCTGAACCTGCTCGCGGTCGGCGACCAGACCCGCATCGCGCTGCCGCTGTTCGTGCAGGCGGCCTCGTTCTCTGCACCGCAGCGCGGGCTGCAGCGTTTCGAGGTCGATACGCAAGCCCGCACGCTCACGGTCAAGTCGATGATTCCGGCTGTTGCCGTGCCGGCCGGGGCGGGTTACTGGTCCTACGACCTGTGGGGCGAACGCAGCCTGCAGATCGGCGCCAAGGTCTATTACCTGTCGCAGGGCCAGCTCGGCGCCTGGGACTGGTGACGAACCGCGCTCGCGCGGCTCAGTGCGCCCCGACCACCACCGGCACTTCGGTCGCCGGCGGCGTGTTGCGGCTGCGGCCGCAGCGCACCAGGCCGTCGATCATCACCATGCCCACGCCGGGAATGTCGCCGAGCTGAACGCTTTCGAGCAGCGTGCGGCCGGCGGTGTGCTGGGCCCGGTCCATGAAGACGAAATCGGCGTCGCGGCCGACCTCGATCAAGCCGCAGTTGAGCTTGCGGATGCGCGCGGTGTTGCCGGTGGCGAAGCAGAACACCAGCTCGGCCGGGATGTTCGCCAGGCTCGACAACAGCGAAATCATCCGCAGGATGCCCAGCGGCTGCACGCCCGAACCGGCCGGCCCGTCGGTGCCCAGGATCACGCGGTGCGGACACTTGAGTTGCAGCGCCGCCTGCGCCGCGGCGATGGCGACGCGCTCGTTGCCGTTGTGCACGATCTCGATCGCGCGGCTGCTTTTCTCGCACAGCTCGCACACATGCGCTTCGCTCAGCGAGGTGTGGCCGCCGTTGATGTGGCCGATGATGTCGGCGTCGGCTTCGAGCACCACGTCCTTGTCGATCAGGCCCGAGCCGGGGATCGACGGGCCGCCGGTGTGGATCGTGCTCTGGATGCCGTGCTTGCGCGCCCACTTCACCATCGTGGCAGCTTCCGTGCCGCCCTTCACCGAGCCGAGGCCGATTTCGCCGAGCAGGCCCACGCCGGCTTCGGCCAACTCCTTGAAGTCGCTCTCGACCATGCCTTTCTCGATGACCGGCGCGCCGGCCAGCACCTTCACGCCGCCGGGGCGGAAGTTGTCGAAGGCGCGTTGCGCGGTGATGGCGAGTGCCTTCAAACCGACGATGTCTTTCGGGCGGCCGGGCAGGTGCACTTCGCCGGCCGAGATCATCGTGGTCACGCCGCCGTTCATCGTCGACTCGATCCAGCCGAGCTGGTTCTGGCGCGGCGTCCAGTCGCCGAAGACCGGGTGCACGTGGCTGTCGATCAGGCCGGGCGCCACGCAGGTCTGGCGCGCGTCGATCACGGTGGTGGCTTCAGCGATATCGCAGTCGGCCTCCTTGCCGACGGCCGTGATCAGCCCGTCATGGACCACGATGGTGTTCGCGTCGAGGATGGGCCGGTCGATGTCGCCCGACAACAGCAGGCCGATGTTGCGGATCACCACCTTGCCCGACTTGCCACCCGCTGCTGCGTCTGCCATGTGCACTCCGATTTTGGTTCAGTGAATGCTACATGCGCGTCGGTACCCGATCAACGTGCTGCGACACGACAAAGGCACTGCATGCGTCAAGCCTATGATTTGCCGATGTCGACGCTGCAGACCTTGCAAGACACCCTGGGCCGGGCCGGGCGCAGCGGTGCCCACTGGTCGGTGGGCTGGTGGCACGTGGTCAAGGTCGGCGCGCTGATCCTGGTGCTGGCGCTGTCACCATCGACCTACACCGCGGCCAACCGCGCTGCGCTGGCGCGCCACGTGGTTCTCGGCACCGCGCCGATCCTGCCGTGGTTTGCGCTGCTGTCGGCGCTGACGAGCCTGGTGTTGATCCGCATCGTGATTGTCACGGCGGTCAGCTACGGCCTGTCGCAGTACGCGCTCGAGATGATGGTGCGGGTGCTGGTGCTGGAGCTGATCCCGCTCACCGCCGCGCTGTTCGTCGCGCTGCGCACCACGGTGCCGAGCGGCGCCGAGCTCATCCGCATGCACGCGCGCGGTGAGTTCGCGCCGCTGCAGCGCGCCGGGCTCGACCCGCTGCGCCACGAGCTGCTGCCGCGCGTGGTGGCCGGCGTGTTCTCGGTATTGATGCTGGCCACGGTGAGCTGCGTGATCGCGATGCTGCTCGCCTACCTGGCGGTCTACGGTTTCACGCTCGGCGCGTTCGGCGGCTTCACGCGCACGCTCGGCCACATCTTCAACCCGTCGGTGGCGCTGATCTTCGCGCTGAAGACCCTCTTCTTCAGCCTGGCGGTGTCGCTGATCCCGGTCGCGGCCTTCCTGCGCGGCAGCCAGGCTGCGCCCACGCGGTCGACGGCCGAGCTCGAAAGCCTGGTGCGCTTGTTCGCGGCGGTGTTGTTGATCGAAGCGGTGTCGCTGATGGGCAACTACTATTGACCATGCCGATGAACGATGCGATTCCCCCGCCGCCGCTGCCCGAGCCGCCCGCGCCCGCGACGCCGCCGCACCTCGAGGCCAAGGCCACGCTGCTGCTCGTCGCGCTGGTGCTGATGGTCGGTGCGGCCGCGCTCTACCTGAGTTATGCGCGCGGTGCCTTCGAGGCCACGCAGACGCTGGTGCTGGTCGCCGACGACTCCGAAGGCGTCAGCGTGGGCATGGACATCACCTTCGCCGGCTTCCCCGTCGGCCGCGTGCGCCGCACCGAGCTGGCGGACGACGGCAACGTGCACATCCTCGTCGACGTGCCGGTGAAAGACGCCCGCTGGCTGCGCACCACGAGTGTCTTCACGCTGGTGCGCAGCCTCGTCGGCGGCACCAACATCCGCGCGTATTCGGGCGTGTTGACCGACCCGCCGCTGCCCGACGGCGCGGTGCGCAACGTGCTGCGCGGCGACGCCACCGCCGAGGTGCCCAAGCTGATGGCCGAAGCGCGCCAGCTGCTGGAGAACCTGAACAAGATGAGCGCCGAAGGCTCGGCGGTCAACGAGAGCCTGGCCAACCTGCAGGCCTTCACCGACAAGCTCAACGCGCCCGGCGGCGCGATGGGCGCGCTGCTCGGCGGCGACACCCAGGCGGTGAAGATCCAGACCGCGCTGGAGCGCACCAACACGCTGCTGGCCCGGCTCGACGGCCTGGCGGCGAAGGCCGACACGCAGGTCTTCGGCAACGACGGCCTGATGCGTGACGCGCGCGCCACCGTGCAGCAACTCAATGCGATGCTGCTCGACGCGCGCGCCAGCCTGCAGAAGGTCGACGCGGTGCTGGCCGAGGCGAAGGCGGTGGGCGCGAACGTGAACGCCGCCACCACCGACCTCGGTGCGCTGCGCGCCGACGTGGAAACGAGCCTGCGCAACGTCGACGGCCTGATCAACGAGCTGAACCGCAAGTGGCCGTTCAAGCGCGACACGGAGTTGAAACTGCCATGAAGCGCATCGCGGGTGCCTGCGTCCTGCTGCTCGCGGCGTGTTCGTCGAACCCGCCCACGCCCGACTGGCAGATGAACGCGAAGTCGGCCAGCGAACGCTCGACCGCGGCTTACCTGACCGGCAACACGCGCATCGACGCGGCCGAACTGGCGCGTGCCCGCGCCGAGGTCGCGCGCACCGGCCGCGCCGACCTGCTCGCGCGCGTCGAGCTGGCGCACTGCGCGGCCCAGGTGGCGAGCCTGGTGCTCGAACCTTGCAATGCATTCGAGCCGCTGCGGGCGCAGGTGTCGGACACCGAGCGCGCCTACGCCGACCGCCTCGCCGGCCGGCCCGCCGCCCCCGAGCCGACGGGGCTGCAAGGCATTGCCGACCCGCTCTCGCGACTGGTCGCCGCAGGCGTGCTGTTCCGCGCCGGGCGCGCCGACCCGCGGGTGATCCAGGTCGCCATCGACACGGCGTCGGCGCAGGGCTGGCGCCGGCCGCTGCTGGCCTGGTTGAACGTGGCGCTGCGCCGCTCCGAAGCGGGTGGTGCCGGTGACGAGAGCCAGGCTTTGCGCCAGCGCATCGCCATCGTGCTGGGCGGCGCGCCGGCGCCCTGAAGTCCGAGCGCGCCCGCGCGGCGCGGGTTAACGGGCATGGAACCGGCTGTTTGCCAATGGCAAATTGCAGTGCCGTGCGAGGCGGCGCAAGCTGCGCGCCAGACAACAAGATCCAGGAGACGACATGCCCCGACCCCTTCGTGCGGCGCTGCGGCGCAGCCTCATCGGCTTGACGTTCAGCGTGCTGGCCACCGGCGCGCTGGCCCAGGCTTACCCCGCCAAGCCGATCACGCTGGTCGTGCCGTTCGCCGCCGGCGGGCCGACCGACGTGGTGGCGCGCACGCTCGGCGCCACGATGGCGAAGACCCTGGGCCAGACCATCGTGGTCGAGAACAAGCTCGGCGCCGGCGGCACGCTGGCCGCGGGCCACGTGATGAAGGCGCCGGCCGACGGCTACACCTTCCTGATCCACCACAACGGCATGGCGACCGCGACCGCGCTGTACCGCAAGCTCGCCTACAACCCGATGACCGATTTCGAGTACGTCGGCCAGGTGGTCGACGTGCCGATGACCCTGCTCGGCAAGAAGGGCCTCGCGCCGAAGAACACGGCCGAGCTGATCGCTCACGTCAAGGCCAACGGTCGCAACATGAACCTCGCGCATGCCGGCCTGGGGGCGGTTTCGCAGTTGTGCGGCATGCTGTTCCAGCAGGCCGTGGGCGTGGAGATTCCGAGCGTGCCGTACCAGGGCACGGCGCCGGCGCTGAACGCGCTGCTCGGCGGGCAGGTCGACATCCTGTGCGACCAGACCACGCAGACGCTGCAGCACATCAAGGCTGGCACGGTGCAGCTCTACGGCGTGACCACGCTCGAACGCATCGCCAGCCTGCCGGCCGCGCCGACGCTGAGCGAAGGCGGGCTGAAGAACTTCGAGGTCAAGGTCTGGCACGGCATCTACGCGCCCAAGGGCACGCCCAAGCCCGTGATCGACAAGTTCAACGAGGCGCTGCGGCTGGCGCTGAAAGAGCCCGGGTTCACCACCCGCATGACCGAGCTCGGTGCCGTGATCGTGCCCGAGGCCAAGCAGACGCCCGAGGGCTTGAAGACCTGGCTGCAGAGCGAGATCGACAAGTGGGGGCCGGCGATCCGCGCGGCCGGGGTCTACGCCGACTGAGACAGCGGTTCACCGAGCGCGGCGAGCAGCGTCGCGCTCGGCGTGTGCCAGCCGACGATGGCACCTTGCGCGGCGATCATCGCCAGCGCGGCGGCCTTGAACTCGGGAAAGTAGCTCTCGGTCGCGTCTTCGACGATCAGGCAGTCGTAGCCGCGGTCGTTGGCTTCGCGCATCGAGGTCTGCACGCAGACTTCGGTGGTCACGCCGGTGAACACGAGGTGGGTCACGCCCTGCGCGTGCAGCCTCTCGTGCAGGCCGGTGGACCAGAACATGCCCTTGCCGGGTTTGTCGATCACGAGCTCGCCGGACTGCGGTGCGAGCGCCGGAATGATCGAGGTGCCGGCTTCGCCGCGGATCAGCAACCGGCCCATCGGCCCGGCGTCGCCGATGCGCAGGCTCGGTTCGCCACGCAGGCGTTTGGCGGGCGGGCAGTCCGACAGGTCGGCCTTGTGGGCTTCGCGCGTGTGCACGATGGGCCAGCCGCGTGCGCGCCAGGCCGCGAGCAGGCTGGCGATCGGGCCGATCGTGGTGTGCAGCAGCGTCACGTCGTTGCCGAGCGAGGCGCCGAAGCCGCCGGGTTCGACGAAGTCGCGTTGCATGTCGATGATGACGAGCGCTGTCCGGCCCGGTGCGAACGGATACGGGAATGGGGTTGCGGCGATGTTCGTCAAACTCATGCAGCCTCCGGCAGTGCGTGCCCGTGATCACCACCACCCATGTGCGAACCGATCAGCCGGCGGTCGGCGCCCGAGGCCGGGGTCTCGAACACGATGCGGCCTTCGCTCATCACGGCGATACGGTCGGAAAGCTCCAGCAACTCGTCAAGGTCTTCGCTGATCAGCAAGACCGCGCCGCCCTTCGCGCGCACCTGCAGGATGCGTGCGTGGATCTCGGCGACGGCCGCGAAGTCCAGGCCGAACACCGGGTTCGCCGCGATCAGCACGTTGATGCTGCCGGCCAGTTCGCGCGCCAGCACGGCGCGCTGCACATTGCCACCCGACAGGCTCGCGATCGGCGCGTTCTCGCCACGCGTTTTCACGCCGTACTCCGTGATCCACGACCGTGCTCGTTCGCGCCACGCGCCGAAGTGCAGCCAGCCACGCTTGAGCGGCGCTTCGTCGAAGTCACGCAGCGCCATGTTCTGCGCCACCGACAGTTCGCCGACGCAAGCGTTGCGCAGCGGCTCTTCGGGCAAGGCGCGCAGTTGCAGGATGCGGTTCTCGGCTCGCTTCGCGGCATACGGTTCGCCGACCACACGCACCGTGCCCGCCACGCGCGGGCGTTGGCCGACGAGCGCTTCCACCAGCTCGCGCTGGCCGTTGCCCGAAACCCCGGCAATGCCGAGGATTTCGCCCTTGCGCACCGACAGGTTCAGCCCTTGCACGGCCAGCGTGCCACGGTCGCCCATCGCACTCAGGCCTTCGACCTGCAATGCGATCGGCGCATCGGCATCGGTGGCGGTGCGCGGCGCCGCGCTGCCTTCGGCGACGATGGCCGAAGCGCTCGCGGCCGAGTCGCCGATCATCGCCTGCGCCAGTTGTTCGGGCGTGGTGCTCGGCACCGACGCGCTGTGCACGCGCTTGCCCCGCCGCAACACCGTCACCTCGTCGGCGTAGGCCATCACCTCGCGGAACTTGTGCGTGATCATCAGGACAGTGCACTCGCCACGTTTGGCGACGGCGCGCACGTAGGCCAGCACTTCGTCAGCCTCCTGCGGCGTGAGCACCGAGGTGGGCTCGTCGAGGATCAGCAGCCGCGGCTTCAGGTAGAGCTGCTTCAGCAGTTCGAGCTTCTGTTTTTCCCCGGCGGCAAGACCCGCGGGCGTGGCGTCGAGGTCGAGCTTGAAGGGCGTGGTCTTCAGGAATTCCTGCAGCGCTGCGCGCTCCTTTTTCCAGTCGATCAATGCCGGCGTGCGGCCACCGGCGAGCAACAGGTTCTCGGCCACGTTCATGCCCGGCGCGAGCGTGAAGTGCTGGTAGACCATGCCGATGCCGAGCGCGCGTGCGATCACCGGCGTGGCGATGTCGTGCTCTCGGCCGTCGATCAGGATCGAGCCGCCTTCGGGCCGCTGCGAACCGGCCACGCATTTCACCAGCGTGCTCTTGCCGGCGCCGTTTTCGCCGAGCAGCGCGTGCACCGAGCCGGCAGCGACGGTCATGCTCACGGCGTCCATCGCGGTGAAGCTGCCGAAGCGTTTGGTGAGCTCCAGGGTTTCGAGCGTGAGGGCGCCGGTGGCGGCGGGTTTGGGGTCGATTGGGGCGGTCATGTTTGGCACTCCGTCAAGTTTGGCGCGTCGCGGCAGGCGGCACCCGGCGGGCGGCTCATGCTGTGGCGGTCGTCGCTGCGCGCCGACTGCACTGCGGTGCTCGGTCCGAGGTCGTG
>Ga0209883_1000077_pt1 | contig 25050 bp, 23 predicted proteins | sample GWRWT4_21May14_FD_187196 | JGI IMG/M metagenome (GOLD analysis project Ga0209883, IMG submission 187196) | Sand microcosm microbial communities from a hyporheic zone in Columbia River, Washington, USA - GW-RW T4_21-May-14 (SPAdes) (version 2) | ecosystem: Engineered > Artificial ecosystem > Sand...
GAACAGCGGGTCTTGCCCTCCCGTGTAGAGGTCGTCGAGCAGCAGGCGCACACGCACGCCGCGCACGGCGGCGTCGCGCAGCGCGCGCAGCAGCCAGCGGCCGGTCTCGTCGTTCTCGAAGTGGTAGTACTGAACGTCGAGCGAGACCTCGGCGCGGCGCGCGAGCTGCACCCGCGTGTCGAGCGAGAACAGGCCGAGCGGCATCAGCCGGAAGCCCGACAGCTCGGGCGCCGGCATCGAGCTCTGCGCGATGCGGCCGAGCGTCGTCTTGGTGCTGAGCGGTATGGCTTCGCTGGCGATCGCCTCGCGGTCGACCGACGGCAGCGTGGTGCAGGCACTGAAGCCCAGCGCAGCCGCGAACAACACGCCCAGGCGCGCGAGCCGGCGCCAGGCCGACGCGGTCACGCATGCTTGCCGCGGGCCGTGGCTCATCACATCAATCCGGCTTGACCTTGGCGCGCGCGATCACCGGCTGCCAGCGCTGCTGCTCGACGCTGATGAACTTCGCGAACTCGGCGGCCGTGCTGCCGACCGGTATCGCCGCGTCGGCGCCGAGCCGCTCCAGCGCCGTCGGCTCGCGCATCGCCTTGGCCGCGGCGGCCGAGAGTTTGTCGGCCGCGGCTTGCGACAGGTTGGCCGGGGCCAGCATGCCGTACCACTGCGTCATCTCGAAGCCGGGGTAGCCCTGCTCGGCGACGGTGGGCACGTCGGGCAGTTGCGCAATGCGCTGCGGCGTGCCGGTGGCGATGCAGCGCAGCTTGCCGGTCTTGATGAACTGCAGGATCGCCGGCGCGCCGACCGAAGCCGCCTGCAAGCGCCCGGCGAGCAGGTCGGTGAGCTGCGGGCCGGTGCCGCGGTAGGGCACGTGCAGGATGAAGGTGCCGGTCGCGATCTTCAGGTACTCGAAGGCCAGGTGGCCGGCGCTGCCGTTGCCGGCCGAGCCGTAGTTCAGCTGCCCGGGCTTGGCCTTGCACAGCGCCACGAATTCCTTGAGGTTCTTCGCCGGCACGTCGGGGTGCACCACGTACAGGCTGGGCACCTTGGCGAGCAGCGAGATCGGCTTGAAGTCCTTGATCGGGTCGTAGGGCAGCTTGTCGAAGATGTAGGGGTTCACCGCCAGCGTGCCGATGTGGCCGAGGATCAGCGTGTGCTGGTCGTCGGCACGCGCCACCTCGCCCATCGCCACGTTGCCGGCGCCGCCGGGTTTGTTGTCGACGTACATGCTCTGGCCGAGTGTCTTGCTCAGCTCGGCCGCGGTCGCGCGGGCCACGATCTCGGAGCTGCCACCGGGCGCGAACGGCACCACGAAGCGGATCGTCTTGCTCGGCCAGGCCTGGGCGCGGGCGATCAACGGGAAGGCGGTGGCGGCACAGGCCACGGCGCCGGTGCGCAGTGCGAAGCGGCGGGTGGTGCGGGGCAGATCGTTCATGTTTGTCTACTGATACGCCGGCATGGCGGCAACGCCGGATTCTGCATGAGCGCCCGCATTCCATAGACTTGCAGCATGAACGATGACGAAGCGCGCCAGCACAGCCCCGCCGCAGAGCGCAACCGGGGCCCGATCCTCGCCGAGCTGCAGCGGCGGCTGCCCGCGCGTGGCGTGGCCCTCGAGATCGCCAGCGGCACCGGCCAGCACGCGGCATTCTTTGCGGCCGGCCTGCCGGGGTGGACGTGGCAACCCAGCGACCCCGAGCCGCGCGCGCTGGCGTCGATCGCGGCCTGGTGCGCGGGCATCGTCAACGTGCGTGCGCCGATCGCGCTCGACGTGATGGCGGCCGATTGGCCCGGGGCACCGCAGCCGGCCGACGCGATCTTCTGCGCCAACATGCTGCACATCTCGCCCTGGCCGAGCTGTGCGGCGCTGATGCAGGGCGCGGCGCGCCACTTGTCGCCCCACGGCCTGCTGCTGCTGTACGGGCCGTACCTCGTCGACGGCGAACCGGTGGCACCGGGCAACAGCGCGTTCGACGCCGACCTGCGCTCACGCCACCCGGCCTGGGGCCTGCGCCGTCTGGCCGATGTGCTGGCGCAGGCCGGCGAGGTGGGGCTTCAGTTGCGCGAGCGGGTCTCGATGCCCGCCAACAACCTGCTGCTGGTGCTGGTACGAACGGCGCAGCACACCCGCTGACCCGAAACCACTCAGAGCCGCGCCAGCAGCAGCTGCGAGGCCTGCGCCGGGTCGTCGGCATCGGTGACCAGGCACAGGCTCATGCCCTCGGCCTCCACCCGCGCCGCGACGCCTTCGACCTTCCAAGGCCCGTCGAGCCGATGGGGCGCGACGAGTTCGCCGCCGGCATCGACCACGCCCACCACCGAGCCGTTGCAGTCGCCGTCGGCATAGCTGTCGCCGGTGTCTTCGGCCACGGCGCTGAAGACCCAGCCGCCGTCGGGCAAGGCCGCGGCGTCGGTGAACGCGAGTGGCACGGCGTCCAGGTGGCCCAGCGTGTAGCGGCGGATCAAGGCTGGCGCGACCGTGCGCATCCGGCCGTCGATGGCGTCGATCAGCGCCTGCAGCGGGTAGTGCACCGCCACGTTGTCGGATCGGCCGGCCACACCCCGGTTCAGCAGCACGAATTCCTCGCCGAGCAACATCGCGCCTTCGATGTTGATCTCACCGAGCGCGGCGCGCAGCGGTTCGTACAGCGGCTGCAGGTCGAAGTGCAGCGGCCCGGCCAAGGGCTCGCCGTCCACATCGAGCGGGATCAGCACACCGGTGTGGCGGTTCGGCCGCGAGCCGGAACCGAGCGCGACGAGCGCGCGGCGCATCGGCAGCCACAACAGCGTTTCCAGATCGGGCTTGAGCCGCTTGCGTGCCTTCCTGTCGTCGGGAAGATCACCATCGAACAGGCGGTGCAAGCGACCCGGGCTGGTGCCGTCGCCAAACACCGCGAGGTGGTGTTCGTCGTCGGCCACGACGTACACGCGAGCGTTCGCGCACACCAGCCCGCTCGCCGCGCTCAGCTGCGGTTGGCCGCGCGGGTGCAGCCTCGGGTCGATCGTGAGGCTTCGAAGAAGGTCGGCCTTGAGCATGCCGGCATGATGCGCCGAGAATGGCCCGCCCGCGCAAGCCGCGCGGCGCCGAACCGGAGCCCTTCCCGATGACCCGAACACCCCCCGACTTCAGCGCCGCCCGCGCCGTGTTGCAACGCCATGTCGACGCTGGCCTTCTGGCCGGCGCTTCGGCCGCCGTGCTGCTGAACGGCGAGCCGGTCGAGAGTTTCTGCACCGGCCTGGCCGACATCGAACGTGGCGAGCCGCTGCGCCCCGACCACATCCACCGCGCGTTTTCCAACACCAAGCTGATGACCTCGGTGCTGGTATTGATGCTCGCCGACGAAGGCCGCTTTGCGCTCGACGACCCGGTGAAAACCTGGCTGCCGGCCCTCGGCACCTTGCGCGTGCTGCGCGCCGGCGCCACCACGCTCGACGACAGCGAGCCGCTGCAACACGACATCACGGTCCGCCACCTGCTCAGCCACACCGCCGGTTTCAGCCACGGCGTGTTCGACCCGGGTACCCTGATCTTCAACGCCTACAAGGCCGCCGCCGTGCGTGGCCGTGACCACACGCTGGCGGTGCTGGTCGAGCGCCTCGCCACGCTGCCGCTGAACCGCCAGCCCGGCAGCGGCTGGGAATACTCGCTCGCGACCGACGTGCTCGCGCACCTGATCGAAGTGGTCACCGGCCAGCGTTTCGGCGACGCGTTGCAGGCGCGACTGTGGGGACCGGTGGGCATGGTGGACACCGGGTTCACGCTGCGCGCCGCGCAGTTGCCGCGCTTCGGAAAGTTGTACGTCGGCGACCTGCAGCAGCCGAACAAGCCCGGCCTGACGCGCATCGACACCGCCCCCTGGCCCGATGCCTACGTGCAGCCCGTGGCGATGCAGTCGGGCGCCGGCGGCAGCTTCACCACGCAGGCCGACATGCTGGCGCTGCTGCGGCAATTGCTGCCCGGCCGCGCCGGGTTGCTGAAGCCCGCCACGCTGGCCGAGATGATGCGTGACCAGTTGCCGGCGGAACAGTGCGTGAACTTCGCGAACGCCGGGCCGATCGCCAGCCTGGGCTTCGGCCTGTCGGGCGCCATCACGCGCGGCGCGTCGGCGCTGCAGCCGAACACGCCGGCCGGCGAGCTGCAATGGGGTGGCCTCGCCGGCACGCACTGGTGGATTTCACCGGCGACCGGCGTGGCCGGCGTGCAGATGGCGCAGCGCCACTTCGGCTTCTGGCACCCGTTCTGGTTCGAGTACAAGCAGGCGGTGTACGACGCACTCGCCCGCGCTCAGAAACCGTAGAGCGCGGCCGGGTTGTCGACGAGGGCCCGGCGGCGCGTGGCGTCGCTGCCGATGCAGCCCAGGGCCCAGCCGAGCAGCGCGGCGTTGTCGGGCCCGGGTTTCACGTTCGGGTGCGGCCAGTTGCTGGCCCACAGGCCCCGCTCGGGGTAGCGCCCGGACAGCGCGCGCACCAGCGGCGCCACGTCGTGGTAACCCGGCGGGCCGCTGCGCGAACTTTCGTAGGGCGCCGACAGCTTGACCCAGCAGCGCCCGCCGTCGAGCAGGCGGCACAGCGCACCGAACGCGTCGTCGCCAAGGTGCACCGGGCCGAGGAACTTGCCGATGTGGTCGATCACCAGCCGGCAAGGCAGGCGGCTCAGCACGGCCTCGTGCAACGGCAGGTCGCGGCCGTCGAGCTGCAGGTTGACGTTCCAGCCCAGCGGCGCGATGCGCTCGGCCAGGGCCTCGAGGCTGCTCCACGGCAGCACGCCACCCGGCAGCATCATGAAGCGCACACCGCGCACCCCGGCAGCGTGCAGGCGTTCGAGTTCGGCGTCGGCCACGTCGGGCGGCAGCACCACGATGCCCCGTGCGCCCGACCCCAGCTGCGCGATGGCGTCGAGCGTGCAGCGGTTGTCGAAGGCGTAGCCCGTGGGCTGCACCACGATCACCCGCGCGAGGCCGAGCGCACGCTGCACCTCGCGGTAGGCCGAAGCCGGCGCGTGCGGCGGCTTGAAGGTGGCGCTCGGTGCCAGCGGCCAGTGGTCTTCGTAGACATGGACGTGGCAGTCGCACGCGCCTTCCAGGCCCAGCCTCGTGCCCGCGGTCATGGGTGCCCCCAGCGCCGCAGCCGCGTCGCCTGCGCCGCGTTGACGGCACCGACCGGCATCTCGCCGCGCAACAAGGCCGCGAGCTGCGCCACCGTCTCGAGCGCCTGGTGTTCGACCGCCGGACGCGTGAGCCCGCCGATGTGCGGCGCGGCGAGCACACGCGGGTGGCGCGCCAGTGCGGGGTTGGGCATCTGGTCGGGCGCGCGCCCCACGTCGAGCGCGCAGCCTTCGAGCCGGCCCGATTCGAGCGCGTCGACCAAGGCCGCTTCATCGACCAGCTCGCCACGCGCCGCGTTGACGAAAAACGCGCCGGGTTTCATGGCCGCGAAAGCGGTCGCATCGAACAGGTTCTCAGTCTCGGCGTTCGCGCTGGCCAGGCAGACGACGAAGTCGGCGCCAGCCAGCAGCGCCGGCAGCGGCACCTGCGCCACACCCTCGCGTGGCGCGACCGGCTGCGGCGTGCTCACGAGAACGCGCATGCCGAACGCGAGCGCCAGCTCGACCAGGTACTGCCCGATCTGGCCGACCCCCACCACGCCGAGCGTCGAGCCGCGCAGCTCGCGGCCCATGGCCGGCGCCGCCGGCTCGCCACGCTGGTAGGCGCTGGCGTAGCGGCTGATGCCGCGGCCCATGTCGACCATCACGCCGATGATCCATTCCGCCACGGCCGGCACGTAACCGGGGCTCGCCTGCGTGACCAGCACGCCGTACTCGCTGGCGGCCTCGACGTCGACGCTGCGGATGTCGACCGCGCAGCGGATGAAGGCATTGAGCTCGGGCAAGGCGCGGAACAGCGCTTTCGGGCCGGGCGTCTGGCGGTAGGCGATCAGCGCGTCGCAGCCTTGTGCCGCCGCGATCAGCTCCGGCGTCGACAGGTCGCGCGCTTGCGCGTTGAAACGCACTTCGGCGATCGCCTGCAGCGCGCGCGTGGCGTTCGGGCCGAAGTACTGGTCGAGCTTGTCGGTCGGGTGGCTGACGAACACCGTCGTCATGGTGCGACCCTTTCGGTGCCTGCTCTTGCGGCACGCGGTTTCGCCGTGGCCGGTGGCGGCGCCACCGACTCGCGCTCGATCAGCTGCGTCGGCGCGAACACGCTGCCGCTGTCGGCGTCGGCCTGCGGATGCATCACCCGCTCGACCATCGCACGTGCCATTTCCGGCACCGGCAGTTGCACGGTTGTCAGGCCGGGGTTCGACAAACCCGCGAGGAAGTGGCCGTCGACACCGACGATCGACACGTCGCGCGGCACCACGAGGCCCGACTCGCGCAGCCCCGCCATCAGCCCGAGCGCCATCAGGTCGTTGAGCGCGACGATGCCGGTGGGCCGCCGCGTGGCGCGTGCGATCTGCCAGGCCATCGCGCGGCCGACCTCGGCGATCACCGAGTCGCCATACTCGTTGAGCGGCCCGCCGTCGATCAGCTTCGCGTGGGCGCGCAAACCGGCGGCGTCGGCGGCGGCGTAGAAGCCGTCGATCTTCGCGCTGCGGCTCATCGTCATGCCGGCCACCGTGGCGAAGGCGAGGCGGCGGTGGCCTTTGTCGATCAGGTGCTGGGTGGCCAGGCGTGCCGCCTCGAAGTTGTCGGGCATCACGTGGGCGACCCGCGAAGGCCGGCCCGGTGTGGCGCCGCGGTCGTAGCTCACGACCACCATGCCGCGCTCGACCGCCGACTCGAAGTGGCGCTCGTCGGCCAGCGACGAGATCACGATCACGCGGCGCACGCCTTGCGAGAGCAGGTCGTCGAAGAAGGCACTTTCCTTCTGCGGGTCGCGGTAGGTGCTGCCGATCAGCAGCCGGTAGCCGAAGCCTTCCTGCGCCACGGTTTCGATCTCGCGCGCGATGTAGCCGTACATCGGGTTGGTCATCGACGGCACGAGCAGCCCGATCAGCGGCGTCTGCCCGGTCTTGAGCTGCTGCGCCAGCTTGCTGGGGCGGAACTGCAACGCGTCGATGGCGGCTTCGACGCGCGCCAGCGTTTCGGCGCGCATGCGGTCGGCGCGGCCGTTGAGCACGTTCGACACCGTGCTCACCGACACGGCGGCGTGTTTCGCAACGTCCTGGATCGTGGGCATGAACAAGTCCTGGGAGAAAACTGCCGCTACAGGCCGAGCCGGTTCGGCAGCCACATCGAGAACGACGGCACCAGCACCAGCACGATCAGGGTGACCAGCAGCACGGCCAGGTATTTCATCATGGGCCGGGCCACGTCTTTGACCTGCGTGCCGGTGATCGCGCAGGTGGCGAACAGGCCCAGGCCGATGGGCGGCGCGAACAGGCCCAGGCCCATCGCGATGACCATCACGGTGCCGAAGTGCAGCGGGTTCACGCCGAGCTGCTGCGCGATCGGCGTGAGCAGCGGGCCGAAGATGATCAGCGCCGGCGCGCCTTCGAGCACCGCGCCGAACACGATCATCAGCAGCACCGAGAGCAGGATGAACATCGTGCTGCCGTACTGGTGCGCGAAGCTGATCATGGTGCCCGACACGAGCTGCGGAATCTGCTCGATCGTCAGCGCGAACGACAGGCTCGACGCCGCCGCCACGATGAAGAGGATGCTCCCCGCCATCGACGCCGAGCGCACGAACAGCCGCCCCAGGTCGGCCACGCTCAGCTCGCGGAACGCCAGGCTGCCGGCCACCAGCGCGTAGATCACGGCGAAGGCCGAGACCTCGGTCGAGGTGGCGACACCCGAGGTCACGCCCTTGCCGATCATCGCGACCATGACGATCGCCACCAGCGCGCCGCCGAGCAGCTTGAGCATCGGCGTGCGGTGTTCGAAGGCTTCGTTGGGGTTGATCTTCTTGCCGACGATCACGGCCAGCGCCGCCAGCGCCAGCGCCATCACCGCCGCCGGCACGAGGCCGGCCATGAACAGCCCGGCGATCGAGATGTTGGCGACGAAGCCCATGATGATCATGTTGATGCACGGCGGAATGGTCTCGGCCATCACCGCGGTGCAGGCCAGCAGGCCGGCGGCTTCGTTCGGGTCTTGCCGCGTGCGGCGCACGGCCGGCATCACGATGCCGCCGACTGCCGCGATGTCGGCCAGCTTCGAGCCCGACACGCCGGAGAAGAACGCCGTCGCGGTGATCGTGATCAGCCCGAGCCCGCCACGCACGCGGCCGAAGATGCGCAGCAGCAGTTCGATCAGCCGCGACGACATGCCGTTGGACTCCATCAGCAGACCGGCGAGCACGAAGAAGGGAATGGCGAGCAAGACGAAGTGGTCGCTGCCGGCCATGACCTGCTGCGAATAGATCAGCAGCGGCAGCGACGGGTCGGCCATGAAGTACAACAAGGCCGCGAATGCGAGCACGAAGCCGATCGGCACACCGAGCAGCAGCGAACCGAGGAAGCCGACCGCCAGCAGCAGCCCACGTGGCACGGCGTGGCCGGGCACCAAGGCGTTCCAGCCGTACACCGCGGCCAGCACGACCAGCGCACCGACGAGCGTGGTGATCACGATGCGCGCCGGCGCGTTGACCGCGTTCGCCACGCCGAACAGCGCCATGAACGCGCTGCCGATCACGACCGGGAACACGTAGAGCCACTGCGGCAGGCCGAGCGGCGTGGTCTGGCTCCAGGTGTCGACGAGCAGCAGCAGAGACGACAGACACAGGCTCGCCGCCACCCCGGCGATGACCCAGTGCGCGAGCTGCATCAGCGCCGGCTGCCAGCGCGCCGGCAGCAGCTGGCGGAACAGGTCGACGCCGACGTGCTGGCTGCGCGCCAGCACCGTGGCCGCGCCGAAGAACACCAGCACCAGCATCAGCGCGCGCGCGATCTCTTCGGCCCAGTCGACCGGGTCGTGCAGCGCGTAGCGGAAGATCACCGAAGCGAACACCACCAGCACGTCGACCGCCAGCACCACGCCCGACAACACTTCGATCATGCGCGTCAGCTTCGAGAGCCAGCGGCCGGGCTCGGTGTCGGCGCGAAAGCCCCAGGCGGGCAGCGTGGCGGTGTTCGACACGGCGGCTCAGGCGCGCGCGCTGCCGATGGCGGCGAACAGCGGGCCGGTCACCGGGTACTGCTTCGCGAAGTCGGCCCAGAGCTTGGCTTCCATCTCCTTGCGCACCACGGCGCGGTCGGCGGCGGCCATCGGGAAGAAGCTCATGCCCTTGCGTTTGAGTTCTTCGATCGCGCCGGCGCCCTTCTCGCCGGCCAATGCGCGCTGCTGCGTGGTGCTGTCGGCCACCGCCTTCGCGAAGGCCGGGCGCAGCTCGGCCGGGATGCGGTCGAGGCTGCGCTTGCCGATCACGACGACCATCGGGCTGAACAGGTGCTCGGTCAGCCAGCACGACTTGGTCACTTCGTTGAGCTTGCTCGCCAGCACCGTGGCGGCGTCGTGCTCGAAGCCGTCGACGACGCCGGTCTGCGCCGCCATGTAGAGCTCGCCGAAAGGGATCGGCGTGGGGATCGCGCCCATGATCTTGAAGGTCTCGATGAAGGCCGGCGTCGGCAATACGCGCAGCTTCACGCCCTTGATGTCGGCCAGCGACTTGATCTGCGTCTTGGTGTAGACGCTGCGCGGGCCGAAATGCGAAGTCCAGGTCAACACGCTGCAGCCGGTGCGCTGCTGCAGCAGGTCGTTCAGCTGCTTGCCGGCGGTGCCGTCCATCGCCTTCGCGACGTGGGCGTAGCTGTCGAACACATAGCCCAGGTCGAGCATGCCGAGTTCGGGCAGCACGGTGGCCCAGATCGACGAGCCGGTGACCATCATGTCGATGGAGCCGACCTTGACCTGCTGCACCACGTCGCTTTCCTTGCCGAGCTGGTTGTTCGGGAAGTAGTCGATCTTGATGCGCTCGCCCACGGCCGCCTTCAGGTTGGCCTCGAGCCGCTGGTACCAGACGTAGTGCGCGGCGTTGTCGTCGGCCGTCATCGACGACGAGAAGCGCAGCGCCACGTTCGCCTGCGAGCGCACGACGGCGGGAAAGCCGGCCAGCGCCAGCAGCGAAGCGGCCGACCCGGCCTGCACGAATCGACGACGGGCATTTGCAACCATGGGGTGTCTCCGGTGTGTTGAGTGGGCGAATCGCCACTTTGGTGTACCGGTTTACTGTATCGGTTTACAAATGGCCGTCTTTCCGGGATTTCCCTGTTTCGATCGTTGAACGGCGGCGCGCCGTTTCAGCCGCGCGTGAGCCGCAGGCCGGCGTCGAGCAGCAGCACTTCGCCGGTCGTCTTGGCCGCGCCGGCGCCGAGCCACCAGGCGGCTTCGGCCACGTCGTCGGGCGTCATCACCGCGTCGAGCGCGGCGCGTGCCTTGTAGTCCCGCAGCGCCTGCTCGTAACGCTCGGCACCCAGACCGGCCTGGAGCCACGGCGTTTCGACGAAGCCCGGCGCGACCGCGTTGACGCGGATCGCCGGGCCCAGCGCGCGCGCCAGGCCGAGCGTCATCGCGTTCAACGCGCCCTTGCTCGCCATGTAGGCGATCGACGAACCCATGCCCATCATCGACGCGATCGACGAGACGTTGACGATGCCGGCGCCCGGCTGGCGCTGCAGCAGCGGCACCAAGGCGCGGCTCATCTGGTAGGCGCCGATCACGTTCACGGCGTAGATGTCTTGAAAGTCATGCGCCTCGAGCCCGTCGAGGTCCTTCAGCGCGACGAACTTCGTCGTGCCGGCGTTGTTGACGAGCACGTCGGCGCGCCCGAAGCGCGCCTCGACCTCGGCCGCCAGGCGCTTGCAGTCGGCGTCGGACGCCACGTCGGCCTTCACGCACAGCGCATCGACCCCGAGCGCGCGGCACGCGTCGGCCACCGCTTCGGCCGACACCGGGTCGCGCGAGAAGTTGATCACCACGTTCCAGCCGCGGCCGGCATAGAGCCGCACCGTCGCGGCACCGATGCCCGACGACGAACCGGTCACCACACAGACACGGCGCTCGGTCATCGGGAACTCCTTGTTGTCAGACGATCAACACCGCCCGAAAGTCGTTCACGTTCGTGAAGGTCGGCCCCGGCACCACCAGGTCGCCGATCGGCTTGAAAAAATCGTAGGCATCGTTGCGGTCCAGGAACTCCTGCGCTTTCAGGCCCTGGGCCTGCGCGCGCGCCAGCGTGTCGGGCGTGACGATGGCGCCGGCGTTGTCTTCCACGCCGTCGATGCCGTCGGTATCGGCCGCGAGCACGTGCACGCCGGGTTCGCCTTGCAGCGCGATCGCGCAGCCGAGCAGGAACTCGGTGGCGCGGCCACCGCGGCCGCCCTTGCTCTTCACCGTCACAGTGGTCTCGCCACCCGACAGGATCACGCAAGGCTTGGCGAACGGTGCGCCGTGGCGCGCCACGTGGCGTGCGAGCGCGGCCTGCACCTTGCCGACTTCGCGCGACTCGCCTTCCATCTCGTCGCTGAGCACGTGCACGGCGATGCCGGCCGCGCGTGCGACCGATGCCGCCGCTTCGAGCGACTGCAAGGGCGTGGCGATCATGTGGACCTGGTGGCCGCTGAAACGTGCGTCACCGGGCTTCGGGGTTTCCAGCGCGCCACTCTCCAAGCCCGCGCGCGCCGCGGCGGGAATCTCGATGCCGTAGCGGGTGAGGATCGCCAGCGCGTCGGCGCAGGTCGTGCTGTCGGGCACGGTCGGGCCGCTGCCGATCACTTCGGGCGCGTCGCCGGGCACGTCGCTGATGAGCAGCGTGACCACCTGCGCCGGCGCGCACATCGCCGCCAGCCGCCCGCCCTTGATGGCCGACAGGTGTTTGCGCACGCAGTTCATCTCGCCGATGGCCGCGCCGCTTTTCAGCAGCGCCTTGTTGATGGCCTGCTTCTCTTCCAGCGACACGCCTTCGGCCGGCATCGCGAGCAAGGACGACGCGCCGCCCGACATCAGGCACAGCACGAGGTCGTCCTTGGTCAGGCCCTGCGTCAGCTCGGCGATGCGCTTCGCAGCGCGGCGGCCGGCTTCGTCGGGCACCGGGTGCGCGGCTTCGACCACTTCGATGCGGCCGGGCCTGGCCTTGTAGGCCGGCGGCACGTAGTCGTAGCGTGCGACAACCAGCCCCGACATCGGCGCGTCTTTCGGCCACAGCGCGTCGACCGCCTCGGCCATCGAGCCGCCGGCCTTGCCGGCGCCGATCACGACCGTGCGGCCTTTCGGCGGCGCCGGCAGGAAGGCCGCGGTCTTGCGGCCCGGCAGGGCTTCGTCGACAGCCGCGCTGTACAGCGCGTTCAGGAAACCACGGGGGTCGGTGTGCGGAGAAGGAATCGTGCTCATGGCGCGATTATCCAGACCCGGCGCGCGGCTCTCAAGCGTCGGGCATGACCTGGTGATCGGCCATCAGTTCCAGCGCCTTCACGAGCGCCGAGTGGTCGAGGTTCTGCATGCCGTTGGCGGCGCACACCTGCATCAACTGCGCCGCACCGGCCGTCTGCGGCAAGGCCACGCCGAGCGCGCGTGCGCCGCTGAGTGCGAGGTTCAAATCCTTCTGGTGCAGGCCGATGCGAAAGCCCGGCGCAAACGTGCGCTTGACCATGCGCTCGCCGTGCACTTCGAGGATGCGCGAAGCCGCGAAACCGCCCATCAGCGCGGTGCGCACGCGCGCCGGATCGGCACCGGCCTTCGATGCGAACAGCAAGGCCTCGCCGACCGCCGCGATGTTGAGCGCCACGATGATCTGGTTCGCCACCTTGCAGGTCTGGCCGTCGCCGTTGCCCCCGACCAGCGTGATGTTCTTGCCCATCAGTTCGAACAGCGGCTTCACGCGACCGAACGCGGCTTCGGGCCCGCCGACCATGATGGTCAGCGACGCGGCCTTGGCGCCCACTTCGCCGCCCGAGACCGGCGCGTCGAGGTAGTCGCAGCCGAGCGCGTTGATCTTCTTCGCGAACTCCTTGGTTTCGATCGGCGAGATCGAGCTCATGTCGACGACGGTCTTGCCTTTGGACAAGCCCGCCGCCACACCACCTTCACCGAACAGCACCGCCGCCACGTCGGGCGTGTCGGGCACCATGATGATCACGATGTCGGCCTGCTGCGCCACCTCGGTGGCGCTGGCGCAGAGCTTCGCGTTCGTCGCCGCGATCTCGGGCGCGAGCTTGCCGTGCGTGAAGACGAAGAGCTGGTGGCCGGCGCTGATGAGGTGGCCCGCCATCGGCGCGCCCATGATGCCGAGGCCGATGAAGCCGAGCTTGAGGGAAGTGGTCATGTGGTCGGTCTCTGCATTCGTCGTTGTTTGAAACTCAGCCCTTGCGCGCCTGCGCCAGCCAGCCCAGGCCGACCTCGGTGCTGGTGGCCGGCTTGTATTCGCAGCCGATCGCGCCGGTGTAGCCGATGCGGTCGAGGTGAGCAAAGAGGAACGGGTAGTTGATCTCGCCGGTGCCCGGTTCGTTGCGCCCCGGGTTGTCGGCGAGCTGGATGTGGGCGATGCGCGCGAGGTGCTTCGAGATCGTCGCCGCGAGCTCGCCTTCCATGCGCTGCATGTGATAGATGTCGTATTGCAGGTAGAGGTTGTCGGCACCCACCTCGTCGATGAACGCCAGCGCCTGGGCCGAACGGTTGATGAAGTAGCCGGGAATGTCGTAGTGGTTGATCGGCTCGATCAGCAGCTTCAAGCCGGCCTTCTTCGCCTCACCCGCCGCATAACGCAGGTTCGCGACGAAGGTTTCGCGCAACAGCGCCTCTGAAACACCGGCCGGCGCCTTGCCCGCCATGCAATGCAGGTTCGGCGAGCCCAGCCCGCTGGCGTAGGCGACGCCGAGCGCCACGCCGTCGCGGAACTCGGCCACGCGCTGCGGGTGGCAGGCCATGCCGCGGTCACCGGCGTCCCAGTCGCCAGCGGGCATGTTGTGCAGCACGACCTTGAGCTTGTTCGCCGCGAGCACGGCCTTCAGCTCGGCGATAGGGTGCGCGTAGGGGAACAGGAATTCGACCTCGCTGAAACCGGCCCGCGCAGCGCGCTCGAAGCGGTCGATGAAAGGCACTTCGGTGAAGAGCATCGAAAGGTTGGCGGCAAAACGTGGCATGTCGGGCTCCGGAAGTTCAGTCCAGCATACCAACGGCGGTGGGCGCGTCGGCCAGGCTCGTCGCCAGCTCTTCGAACTCGTTGATCGCGTCGATCTCGGTGCCCATGGAAATGTTGGTCACGCGCTCGAGCATCACCTCGATCACCACCGGCACCTTGAACTCGGCCATCCAGGCTTCGGCCTGCTTGATCGCGGGTGCGATTTCCTGCTGCTTGTGCACCCGCACGAACTTGCAGCCCAGGCCGGTGACCACCGCTTCGTGGTCGACGCCGTAGCCGTTCATCTGCGGCGCGTTGATGTTGTCGAAGCCGAGCTGCACGCAGTAGTCCATGCTGAAACCACGCTGTGCCTGGCGGATCAGGCCGAGGTAGCTGTTGTTGACGACCATGTGGACGTAGGGAAGCTTGAACTGCGCGCCCACCGCCAGCTCTTCGATCATGAACTGGAAGTCGTAGTCGCCCGAGAGTGCGACGATCTTGCGCGTGGGGTCGGCCACGCGCACACCCAACGCGGCAGGGATCGTCCAGCCCAGCGGGCCGGCCTGGCCGCAGTTGATCCATTGCCGCGGGCCGAACACGTGCAGGAACTGCGCGCCGGCGATCTGGCTCAGGCCGATCGTGCTGATGTAGGTCGTGCCGCGGTCGAAGTTGTTGTTCATGCACTGGTAAACACGCTGCGGCTTCATCGGCACGGTGTCGATGTTGGTCTTGCGCAGCATCGTGCGCTTGCGCTCGCGGCACGACGCGACCCATTCGCTGCGGTCTTTCAGCTGGCCGGCGGCTTTCATTTCGCGCGCGACTTCGACGAAGAGCTGCAATGCCGCTTTCGCGTCGGAGACGATGCCCAGCTCGGGGTTGAACACCCGCCCGATCTGCGTCGGCTCGATGTCGACGTGCACGAAGGTGCGGCCCTTGCAATACACCTCGGGCGAGCCGGTGTGGCGGTTGGCCCAGCGGTTGCCGATGCCGATCACGAAGTCGCTCGCGAGCATCGTCGCGTTGCCGTAGCGGTGGCTGGTCTGCAGGCCGCACATGCCGGCCATCAGCGGGTGGTCGTCGGGGATCGAGCCCCAGCCCATCAGCGTGGGGATCACCGGCGTGTTGGTGAGTTCGGCGAATTCCTGCAGCAGGTCGCTCGCATCGGCATTGATCACCCCGCCACCCGAGACGATCAGCGGGCGCTCGGCCGCCTGCAACATCGAGATCGCCTTCTCGATCTGCTTGCGGTGGGCCTTCGGCTTGTAGACCGGCAGCGGCTCGTAGGTGTCGATGTCGAACTCGATCTCGGCCATCTGCACGTCGAACGGCAGGTCGATCAAGACCGGGCCGGGGCGGCCCGAGCGCATCAGGTGGAAGGCCTGCTGGAAAGCACGCGGCACCTGCGCCGGCTCGCGCACCGTGACGCTCCACTTCGTCACCGGCTTGCTGATCGACTCGATGTCGACCGCCTGGAAGTCTTCCTTGTACAAGCGCGCGCGCGGCGCCTGGCCGGTGATGCACAGGATCGGAATGCTGTCGGCGATGGCCGAGTACAGGCCCGTGATCATGTCGGTGCCGGCCGGCCCCGAGGTGCCGATGCACACGCCGATGTTGCCGGCCTTGGCCCGGGTGTAACCCTCGGCCATGTGCGAAGCACCTTCGACATGGCGCGCCAGCACGTGGGCGATGGTGCCGCGCTCGCGCATCACCGAATACAGCGGGTTGATGGCCGCGCCGGGCACACCGAAGGCCTGCGTGACGCCCTCTTTTTCCATGACCAGGTGGGCGGCCATCACTGCTTTCATCTTTGCCATGTCGAGTCTCCGTCAAGCGTTTTTCGGTGCAACGCATGATCGGCCTCGGCGGCCGGGCCAGCAACGGAGGGCGGCGATAACTGCTATTCCGCGCCGGAATGACTGCCAGCTCAGAGTGCGCGCATCACGCCGTCGACTTCGACACTGGCCACTTCCGACAGCGAGCGCAGGCCGGCAAGTTTGCCTTCCGGCAACTCGCCCGAGACGATGCCGTGGCGCAACGCGCGTGCGAGGTTGATCTCGGTCAGCCCGCTGGCGCGAAGCTTGTCGAGCAGCGAACGCGCTGCCGGGTCGAGCGCATCGACGGACTGGCCGCGGATCAGCTGCTTGGCTTCGGGTTCGAGGATGGCATGTACCTTCATGCCCTCCATTATTCGCTTTCAGGGCGCCTGCACAAGACCCGCCCCCACGTCGCTCGGGTTGCCGGCCGGCAGGCAACGCGCCTGTAGCTGTTTCCAGAGTGCCGCAGCCCCCAGTTTCGGGCTCTTCTGCAGGTACAGGGCAGCCAGCCCGGCCACATGCGGCGTGGCCATCGAAGTGCCGTCCATCGGCTGCGTGCTACCGCCGGGCTTGGCCGAAACCACGTCGACACCGGGGGCGGCGATGTCGACCGCGCCAACCGCGTCGATTCCCGCGCAGCTGAACCAGGCGACACGGTTCTGCGCATCGACCGCTGCCACCGACATGATCGACGGGCACGCGGCCGGATTGCCAACGGGGTTGACCCGACCCGGCCGTTGGCTTTCGTTGCCAGCCGCCGCCACGATCAGCACACCCGGCGTGCTCTCGGCGAAATTGCGTGCCAGGTCTTCATAGAGTGCCGAGAAGGGTTGATTGACTTCGCGCGCGGCGCCCAGACTCATCGAAATGACGCGGGCGCCTTCGTCCACGGCCCAGTCCATCGCGTCGACGATGTCGTCGTCCCAGCCGCGGCCATCGTCGCCGAGCACCTTGCCGACGATCAGCGAAACCTGCGGTGCAACGCCGTAACGCACGCCGCCGGCAGGTTTGACGCTGCCCGCAATCACGCCGGCGCAGTGGGTGCCGTGCTCGACAACGTCGTTGTCGCTCGATCCCGCAGCGAAGTTACGGTACGACACGATCCGGCTCGCCAGATCGGGATGTTGGCGATCGATACCGGTGTCGAGCACCGCGACGCGCACGCCCTTGCCGGTCCACTTGGTCGAAGCCTTGATGCCGATCGCGCTCAGTGCCCAGCTCAGCCGCCTGACACCCGCGCTTGCCTGAACCTGCGGCTCGATCGGCGCGCGCATCTTCAGCGCACGCAACGCACCACTCGCCGCGTCGATCATGCCGGCCAGATAGGCCTCGGCGGGTGTGTCGAGCTGGCTCCAGGCCGCCATCGCAGGCGCGACCTCGGACTTCCCGAGGGGGCGGGTGACCGGGCGCGGGATCGATCGCATCGTGTTGGCGTAGACGCCCTGAACTTCCTTGTTCATCAGCAACTCGCGACGCTGCGCCTCGGTCAGGGTCACCGATGCGACGCCGAAGCGCGAGTAGTAGTTCAACGGCGCCGCGGCCTCCGAAAGCGTCGCCGAGCGCAAGCCCGGCCTGCCTTCGACGGCCATGGCGCGCACGCCCGCCCCGATCGAACGGGCCAGCATCGCCACGTTCGACGCGACGGGTTTACGGAACACGACCAGGTGGCTTGGCCGCTGGGGTGGCAGGCGGTCGGAAAACCCGGGAGCCGTGGGCATGAGTGCGTCGACCATTTCTGTCTCCGTGATTGAGTGGCACCGGAGTCTGCGATTCGCGCGGTGCTGGCGCATCCGCAATCCGCATGAAGCGCGCGCAGCCCGGGCGGCGCGACACCCGTGTGTCGAAAGCAGGCATCATCCGACGCAGGAGAATCCCGCATGGATCGAATCACCGGCATCCAGCTCTTCGTGCGCATCGTCGAAACCGGCAGCTTCTCCAAAGCCTCGGCCGACCTGGGCGTGACGCAGCCGACCGCCACCAAACACGTCGCCGCCGTCGAAGCGCGGCTCGGCGCGCGGCTGCTCAACCGCAACACGCGCGGCGTGAGCGCGACCGAGATCGGCGCGCTGTACTACGAGAAGTGCAAGGCGATCCAGCACCAGCTCGAAGAGGCCGACAACCTGGCCTCGCTGCTGCAGTCGCAGGTCAGCGGGCAACTGCGCGTGAGCACCTCGGTCGCGTTCGGCCGGCGCGTGCTCACGCCGCTGGTACTCGGCTTCATGCGCGAGCACCCCGAGATCACGGTCGACATGAGCTTCGACGACCGCTACGTCAACCTCGTGGAGCAAGGCGTGGACGTGGCGATCCGCATGGGCCGGCTGGCCGACTCGTCGCTCGGCGCGCGTTACCTCGGCCTGAACCCGTGGGTGCTGGTCGGCTCGCCCGCTTACCTGAAAGCGCACGGCACGCCGCAGTCACCGGCCGACGTGGCGCAGCACGCCTGCCTGGTCTACAGCAGCGTGCAGGGCGACGAGCGCTGGCACTTCAGCACCGCCACCGGCCAGGCCGAGCCGGTGCCGGTGCGCGGGCCGCTGCGCTCGAACAACCTCTCGGTGGTGTTGGAGGCCACCCGCGCCGGCATGGGCCTGGCGATCCTGCCGTGGTACGTGGCGTTTCACTCGGTGCAACAGGGCGCGGTGCAGCCGCTGCTGACCGACTTCGCGTTGCCGGTGCAGGAGATCCACGCCGTGTTCCCGTCGCCGAAGCTGGTGCCGTCGAAGGTCAGCACCTTCATCGCCCACTTGCAGCAATTGCTCGCCGACGAGTGGTGGAAACGCGCCGGCTGATGGCGTCCGCGCAGCGCGCCGAGGTCAGCCCCGCCGCGCCGCCTCGATCTTCGCGATGTCGATCTTGCGCATCGTCATCATGGCTTCGAATGCGCGTTTGGAGGCCGCGCGGTCGGGGTCGGTGAAGGCCGCGGTGAGCGCACGCGGCGTGATCTGCCACGACAGGCCCCAGCGGTCCTTGCACCAGCCGCACTCGCTTTCCTGACCGCCGTTGCCGACGATCGCGTTCCACAGGCGGTCGGTCTCGGCCTGGTCGTCGGTCGCAATCTGGAACGAAAACGCTTCGCTGTGCTTGAAGTGCGGCCCGCCGTTCAGGCCCATGCACGGGATGCCGGCCACGGTGAAATCGACCGTGAGCACACCGCCTTCCTGGCCGGCGGGATAGTCACCCGGCGCGCGGTGCACGGCGAGCACCGCGCTGTCGGGGAAGGTTCTTGCATAGAAGGTGGCGGCATCCAGGGCATCGCCGTCGTACCAGAGACAGATGGTGTTCTTGCTGACCATGTCGTTGCTCCTGCCGGGTTGAGAAGTTCGATGTCGCCGCGGCATGCCGGTCGGGCGGCGGCTCGGCGCGAGGATGCACGCTGGCGCGCCACCCGTCAAAGCACCGACCGCAGGTTCTGCGCCGTGGCCTGCAGCGCCGGCAGCAGCTCGCCGACGATCCGCTCGGCGCTCCATTGCACCCGCTGCACGGTCATCCCCACCGCGGCGACGCAGCGGCCGCGGCGGTCGCGCAGCGGCACAGCGATGCCGCAGAGGCCGGCGTCGAGCTGGCCGGCGGCGGTCCAGTGGTCTTGCAGTCGCGCACGCCGCACCTGCTCGACGAAGATGTCGCGGTCGGTCACGGTGTTCGGCGTGAACGCGCCGAAGTCGTGGGCCGCGGCCCACTTCAGCAATGCCGGGTCTTTCAGCGTGGCCAGCAGCACCGTGCCCGGGCTGACCACGTGGGCCGGCGCGCGCGTGCCGGCCTGGAAACCGATCGACACCAGCCGCGGGCTGGTGCTGCGCGCGATGTAGACCACGTCGTCACCGTCGAGCACGCTGACGTTGACGGTCTCGCCGGTGGCGTTGGCGAGCTGCTGGATGAACGGGCGCACCAGCCGCGGCAAGCGTGCCGCGTCGAGGTAACCCTGGCCGAGCCGCAGCACCCGCGGCGTCAGCCAGAAGTGTTTGCCGTCGGTGTCGGCGTAGCCGAAGTGCGCCAGGCTCAGCAGGTAACGCCGCGTCGCGGTGCGCGGAATGCCGGTGCGCGCCGCCACCTCGGCGATCGTCATGCGCCAATGTTCGTCGTCGAAAGACTCGACGACGGTGAAGCCGCGGCCGAGCCCGGCGATCAGGTCGGCTTGGGCGATCGGGTGCGGCGCTTCGGCGGTGTCGGTGCTGGCAGCGGTGTTGCGGGGCATCGGGGAATCCAGTGATCTGACCGGTGATCGGACAACGGCAACCGATTATCGGTCAAGGCAGTGCCGTGCGGTCTTGCAGCGCGGCGCCCTGCTGCCTAGAGTCCAACCCACCATGAACACGAACCCGCTGCCCGCCATGCCGCCGATCACCGGCAGCACCCGCGTCTTCGCCGTGCTCGGCGACCCGGTGACGCAGGTCCAGGCGCCGCGGGTGTTCAACACGATCTTCGCCCGCCACGGCGTCGACGCCGTGCTCGTGCCGGCGCAGGTATCGGCGGCGGCGCTGCCCGGCTTCGTGCGCCATGTCACCGCGGCCGGCAACATCGACGGGCTGTGGGTGACGATCCCGCACAAGCCGGCCTGCGCGGCGCTCGTCGACCATTGCGACACGGCCGCGGCGCTGGCCGGCTCGGTCAACGCGGTGCGCCGCGACGCCGACGGCACGCTGCACGGGGCGCTGTTCGACGGCCTCGGTTTCGTGCACGCGCTCGGGCACTTCGGCTTCGCGCCACGCGGCCGGCGGGTGTTGCTGCTCGGCGCCGGCGGCGCCGGCGCGGCGATCGCGCTGGCGCTGTGCGAGGCCGGCGTCGACACGCTCGCCTTGCACGACCTCGGCGACCGGGCCGCGCAGCTCGCCGCTCGCCTGGCCGGCCATGCCGGTGCCACACGCGTCGAGGTCACTGCGTCCGACCCGGCCGGCTTCGACCTCGTCGTCAACGCCACCCCGCTCGGCCTGAACCCGACCGACCCGCTGCCGCTCGACCCGGCCCGGCTCGACGCCGCCTGCCTGGTCGTCGACATCCTGATGAAAGACCGGCCCACACCGCTGCTGCGGGCCTGCGCTGAGCGCGGCATCACGGCCCACGCCGGGCACGAGATGCTGGTCCAGCAGGTGCCCGACTACCTCGACTTCTTCGGGCTGCACGCTGCTGCGCGTGCCGTTCGAGATGAGCTTCCCTCGCTGCGCGCATGGATGGGCGCAGCGGCCTGACCCCCGAACCACCACCCGGAGACATCCAAAATGAAAGCACTGCTTCGCACCGCCCTCACCCTGTCGATCGCCGCCGCCCTGGCGGCACCTGCCCTGGCCGCCGACATCCAGGAACGCACGATCAAGTTCCCGTCGGCCAGCAACAAGGGCCACCCGCAGGTGATGGGGGTCGAGAAGTTCGCCGATCTGGTCAAGCAGAAGAGCGGCGGCAAGATCACCGTCAAGAATTTTCCGGGCGGCGCGCTCGGGCCCGACCTGCAGGTCGTTTCGGCGATGCAGGGCGGCTCGGTCGAGATGAACGTGATGAACGCGAGCCTGCTCGCCGGCAACGTGAAAGAGATGGCGCTGTTCGACCTGCCCTACCTGTTCACCACCGCGAAAGAAGCCGACGCGGTGGCCGACGGCCCGGTCGGCCGCAAGCTGCTCGACAAGCTGCAGGAGCGTGGCCTCGTCGGCCTGGCGTACTGGGACCTGGGCTTCCGCCAGATGCACACCGCGAAGAAGGCGATCACGAAGGCCGACGACCTGAAGGGTTTGAAGATGCGCGTGATCCCGACGCCGATCTACGTCGAGTTCATGAACGCGACCGGCGCCAACGCGGTGCCGATGCCGTTCACCGAAACCTACGGCGCGCTCGAGCAGGGCGCGCTCGACGGCATGACCAACCCGCTGCTGAACATCACCGACGGCAAGTACAACGAGGTCTCGAAGCACCTGACGCTGACCAACCACATGTACACGCCGCAGGCGGTGATCGTCAGCAAGAAGTTCTGGGACAAGCTCTCGGCCGACGAGAAGAAGATCCTGCAGGACGCCGCCAGCGAGACCGCGATCTACCAGCGCCAGGTGGCGCGTGCCGAAGCGCAGAAGTCGATCGACGAGCTGAAGAAGCGCGGCATGACGGTGCACGAACTGCCGGCCGCCGAGGTGGCGAAGCTGAAGGAGCGCGCCCAGCCGGTGTTCGCCAAGTTCTCGGCGCAGATCGGCGAGCCGCTGGTCAAGGAAGTGGTGGCCGAGATCGAGCGGGTGCGCGCCGCGAAGTGATGCTCCGCGCCGGCCTGGCCGGCGCGCCCTAGCGCGTGCCGGCCCGCGCCAGCGGCGCCAGCGAAGCCCGCAGCCGCTCACGCGGGTCGACGACGGCCACCGACTGGCCGAGCGCGTTTTCCACCCCGCCGATGTGCACCAGCATCAGTTGCGCCGCCTGTTCGGGGTCGCCGCTGGCCAGCGCGCCCACGATCTGCGCGTGGTCTTCGCACGAGCGGCGCGCGTCGTGCGTCGACTGGTAGAGCGACGCGACCAGCGTGGTCCGCGCCGTCAGGTCACGCAGCAGGCCGCAGAGCACGCGGTGGCCCAGGCACTCGGCCAGGCAGACGTGAAAGTCGGCGAGCAGGAAGGTGCGGGTCGCCACGTCGGCACCGGCGATCGCGGCCTGCTCGTCCTTCACGTGCTGGCGCAGCCGCTTGATCACGGCCTGCAGCGGCCTGCCGGCGTCACGCAGCAGCTGCGAGTCGCGCAGCATGCCGGCCTCGACCGCGCGCCGCGCCGCGAAGGCATCACGCGCTTCGTCGAGTGAAGGTTCCACCACGTACCAGCCCTTGCGCGTGCGCACCTCGACGAAACCGCGCGCCTGCAACTGCATCAACGCCTCGCGCACCAGCGTGCGGCTCACGCCGAACATGTCGGCCAGCTCCTGCTCGCCGAGCCGTTCGCCGGGCTTGAGCTTCTGCGCGAGGATGGACTCGACGACTTGTTGTGCGATCTCGATCTGGCTGGCCATGGTGGCGAGAATACAGGGCGCTCAGGCGCGAGCCGGCAGCGGCACCGCTTCGACATCGGCGTCGTCTTCGGTCGGCGGCACCGGCCGGCCGTCGAGCACAGCGTGGGCGCGCTCGCGGTCGATGTCACCTTCCCAGGCCGCGATGGCGACGGTGGCCACGCAGTTGCCGATCAGGTTGCCGAGCGCGCGCGCGATGCCCATGAACCAGTCGACCGACAGCACCAACACGAGGCCAACCGCCGGAATGGCCGGAATCGCCTGCAGCGTGGCCGCGAGCACCACGATCGCCGAGCCCGGCACGCCGTGCGCACCCTTGGAGGTGACGAGCGCGATCGCCAGGATCGTCAGCAGGTCGGTCATCGTGACCGGCGTGTTGGTGGCCTGCGCAATGAACACCGCGGCCAGCGTGATGTAGATCGAGAACGCGTCGAGGTTGAACGAGTAACCGGTGGGAATGACGAGGCCGACGGTCGAGTCGCGGATGCCCATGCGCTTCAACTTGCTCATGATCTGCGGCAGCACGCTGTCTGACGAGGTGGTGGCGAACACCACCGCCAGTTCTTCGCGCAGGTACTTCAGCAGCTTGATCAGCGAGAAGCCGCTGAAGCGCATGATCGCGCCCAGCACCACGAACACGAAAATCAGCACCGCGGCATAAAACAGCACGACCAGCATGCCCAGCTGCTTGAGCGAACCCACGCCGTACTTGCCGACCGTGAAGGCGATGGCGCCCAGCACGCCGAGCGGCGCGAGCTTGATGATCAGGCCCATGATCTTGAACAGCACGTGCGACAGGTCGTCGACGAAACCCGCGACCGCCTTGCCACGCTCGCCGATCAGCGCCAGCGCCGAACCGAACAGGATCGCGAACAGCAGCACCTGCAGCACGTCGCCCTTGGCGAAGGCGTCGACCACGGTGTTCGGGATCAGCTTCATCAGGAACTCGACCGTGCCGCCGCCGGTGAGCTTGCTGGCGTTCTCGGCATAGGCGCTCATCGCCTTCGGATCGAGCGCCTTCGGGTCGACGTTCATGCCCACGCCGGGCTGGAACCAGAAGGCCAGCAACAGGCCCAGGCCGAGCGCGATGGTGGTGACGACCTCGAAGTAGATCAGCGCCTTCACGCCGACGCGGCCGACCCGTTTCAGGTCACCGGCGCCGGCGATGCCGTGCACCACCACGCAGAACACCAGGACCGGGATGATCATCTTGATCAGCTTGATGAAGGCGTCGCCGAGCGGCTTGAGCTTGACCGCGAATTCGGGCACCGCCAGCCCGAGCACGACGCCGAGAACAAGCGCCAGCACGACCTGGCCGAACAGGGAGCGAAGGAATCGGGGCATGGGATGTTCTCCATTGGGGTGAAGCAAGCGGCCCACTTGGGCACAACCTTGCATACAAGCAATGTAGTCAAATATGACGATCTCGTGATCCGGGCTTTCCCTTGGTTGGCCGGCGGGTGGCGCTGCCCACCCCACGTTCGGCAGCGCGCCGCCGCCTTCGGCCGGAATCAAAGCACCGCATACTTCAAAACTCGCCACCCGCGAGACACCGAACCCCGTCGCCACCCACGCCACGAGCCACTCCATGAGCACACCCGCTTACCTGCGTTTCCCCACCCTTCAGGGCGACAACGTCGCCTTCGTCTGCGACGACGACCTCTGGCACGTCAGCGCCCACGGCGGCGTGGCCAGGCGGCTCACGGCCGGCCTGTCGGAGCCGACCACGCCGAGCCTGTCGCCCGACGGCAAGTGGCTCGCCTTCATCGGCCGCGACGAGCAGCACCCCGAGGTCTACGTGATGCCGGCCGCCGGTGGCGCCGCGAAGCGCCTGACCTGGCTCGGCCCCGACACCGCCGTGCGCGGCTGGACGCCGCAAGGCCAGATCCTGTTCGTCAGCACGCACAGCCAGCCGTTCTTTCGCAACATGCGCGCGTACACCATCGCGCCTGAAGGCGGCCCACCGCAGATGCTGCCGCTCGGGCAGGTGAACCACCTCGCGTTCGGGCCGGGCAACACGAAGGTGATCGGCCGCAACACCGCCGACCCGGCGCGCTGGAAACGTTACCGGGGCGGCACCGCCGGTTACCTGTGGGTCGATGCGGTCGGCAACAGTCAGTTCCGGCGCATGAAGGAACTCGAAGGCAACATCACCAGCCCGATGTGGGTCGGCGAGCGCATCTACTTCCTGTCGGACGGCGAAGGCGTGGGCAACCTCTATTCCTGCCGGCCCG
>Ga0209883_1000079_pt1 | contig 24689 bp, 26 predicted proteins | sample GWRWT4_21May14_FD_187196 | JGI IMG/M metagenome (GOLD analysis project Ga0209883, IMG submission 187196) | Sand microcosm microbial communities from a hyporheic zone in Columbia River, Washington, USA - GW-RW T4_21-May-14 (SPAdes) (version 2) | ecosystem: Engineered > Artificial ecosystem > Sand...
CGCTGATCGTCGGCCTGGCGCGTTCGCTCGCCGTGCACACGGCGCCGGTGGCCGAACTCTTCTCGATCTACATCGTGATGGCGGTGGTGCTGATGTTCCGGCCTGAAGGCCTGTTCCAGCGCACGCAGGCGCGCAAGATCTGACGCCATGGCCGCCGTCATGAATTCGTTGCCCGCGAAGCCATCGGCGTCGGCCCTGCCCGCGCACGGCCGCACCGTGGCGCTCGGCGTGCTCGCCTTCGCCGTGCTCGCCGTGGTCGGCTTCTTCAGCCCGAAGTGGCTGACCTTCCTGATCACGATGGCTGCCGCCAACGGCCTGGTCTCGCTCGGCATCGTGTGCCTGATGCGCGGCGGCGTCGTTCCCTTCGGCCAAGGCATGGTGTTCGCGATCGGCGGCTACACGGCGGCGCTGATGTTCAACAAGCTCGGCTTCACCGACGCGCTCGGCCTGCCGCTGGCCGGCGGGCTGGTCGCGGTCTTGATCGCCGCGCCGTTCGCGCCGCTGCTGTCGCGCTACCGCGGCATCTTCTTCGCGATGTTGACGCTGGCGCTGTCGATGGTGACCTACGGCCTCTTGATGAAGCTCGACATGCTTGGCGGATCCGACGGCTTCAACGTCGGCCGGCCGACGCTGCTGGGCCAGAAGCTGCCCGATGCACGCGTCGGCTACATCCTCTACCTCGTCACGCTCGGTGTCGCCACGGTGATGGGCCTGCTCGCGCGGGTCTACTTCGACAGCACCCGCGGCCTCGTCACGCTCGCGGTGCGCGAGAACGAGTTGCGGGTCGAATACCTCGGCGGCTCGGTGCGGCAGGCGATGGCGATCAACTTCGTGCTGGCCGCGTTCTGCGGTGGGCTGGGTGGTGCGCTGGTCGTGATGTCGCTCGGCCACATCGAACCCAATTTCAGTTTCTGGACCACCTCGGGCGAGTTCGTCTTCGTCGCCATCCTCGCCGGCTGGCAGAGCGTGGCCGCGGTGTTCGTCGCGAGCACGGTGCTCGAGGTGGTGCGTTCGTTCTCGAGCGCGTACTTTCCGAACACCTGGCAGCTCGCGCTCGGCCTGTTCCTGCTGTTCGTGATCCGCTTCCTGCCCAAGGGCATCGGCTCGCTGTGGACAAAAGGATCGACGAAATGACCGCCCTGCTCGAAGCCCGTGGCGTGAACAAACGCTTCGGCGCGGTGGTCGCCGCGGCCGACATCGACATCAGCATCGCCGCTGGCGAACGGGTGAGCCTGATCGGCAGCAACGGCGCCGGCAAGACCACCTTCGTCAACATGATCACCGGCTACCTCAAGCCCGACGAAGGCCGCATCACGCTCGACGGCCGCGACATCACGCCGCTGGCGCCGCGCGCGATCACGCGCCTGGGTGTCGCGCGCTCGTTCCAGATCCCGCAGCTCTACGGCGACCTGAGCGTGCTCGACAACATGCTCGTCGCCAACGCCTGCCACGACCAGGCCCTGAGCTTCTGGCAGCCGGCGCGGCGCGCATCGGCGCTCGACCGGGCCGACGCGCTGCTCGAACGTTTTCGCCTCGCCGAGCACCGCGAGCGCCGCGTGGCCGAGTTGCCGGGCGGTATCCGCAAGCTGCTCGACATCGCGATGGCGCTGACCGCCGCGCCCAAGCTGCTGCTGCTCGACGAGCCGACCAGCGGCGTTTCGGCCGAAGAAAAATTCCCGATGATGGAAACCATCATGTCGGCGCTCGGGCAGGAAGCGATGACCGTGCTCTTCGTCGAACACGACATGGACATCGTCGAGCGCTACGCGAGCCGCGTGGTCGCGTTCTACAGCGGCCGCATCATCGCCGACGGCGTGCCGGGCGAAGCGCTGGCCACCGACGACGTGCGGCGCTATGTCACCGGCGAGCTGCTGCAGGAGTAGTCCATATGCTGCAAGTCGAATCCGTCCACGTCGCGATCCAGTCGGTGCAGGTGCTGCGCGGCCTGTCGCTGCAGGTCGACACCGGCCGCATGGTCGGCCTGGTCGGGCGCAACGGCGCCGGCAAGACCACGCTGATCCGCACGCTGATGGGCCACCTGGCGCCGAGCCAGGGCCGGATCGTGTTCGACGGGCAGGACCTGGGCAAACTGCCACCGCACGCACGCGCCGCGCTCGGCATCGGCTACATGCCGGAAGACCGCGGCCTCGTGCCGGAGCTCACCGTCGAAGAGAACATCCTCGTGCCGGTGTGGGTCAACAAGTCGATGAAAGAAGCCGAGCGGCTCGCGCTCGTCTATCGCGTCTTGCCCGAGCTGCTGGAGATGCGCGCGCGCAAGGCGCTGCTGCTCTCGGGCGGGCAGCAAAAACTGGTCGCACTCGCGCGCGCTTTGGCGGTCGGTACCCGGCTGTTATTGCTCGACGAGCCGTTCGAAGGTGTGGCGCCGGTGCTCTCCAAGCGCCTCGGCGAAGTGATCGCAGGGTTGAAAGGCAGCGCCACCTCGGTGCTGATCGCGCAGAGCGACCTGAACCACTCGCGTCGCATCGTCGACAGCGAAGTGGTGATCGAGCGCGGGGCCAACGTCGAGCGGGCCGCCGTGTGAACCCCTGGCAAGGCTGCGAGGTGCCGGCGCTGCGCGCCGAGGCCTTGTACGGCGACCGGGTCGTGCGCTGTTTCGCGGAACGGCCGACGAGCCTGCATGCGATGTTCGAACACGCGCGTGCCACGCGGGCAGAACACGATGCCAGCGTTTTCGAAGGCCGGCACTGGAGCTACGCGCAGGTCGGTGACGAAGCCGATCGTTTGTCGGCGGCGTTCGCCGCGCAGGGCATCGCCGCCGGTGAACGGGTATTGATGCTGCTCAGCAACCGCCCCGAGTTCCTGACCGTGCTGCTGGCCCTGCAACGGCTCGGTGCGATCGCGGTGCCGGTAGGAGTGCGAGAGCAGCGCCCGGGCCTCGCCTACATCGCGAACCAGTGCGGCGCGATGGCCATCGTGTTCGACGACGAGCTGGCCGAACGCGTGCCCGACAGCGCCGACGCGCCGGCGCTGCTGTGGCGCGTCGCTGCAAGCAGCCTCGCGACGCTGGGCAACACGGCGCAAGCGATCCCACCCGCCGCACCCACCAGCGAAACCGATGTCGCGGTGATCCTCTACACCTCGGGCACCACCGGCCAGCCCAAGGGCGCGATGCTCACGCAGCTGTCGATCGCGCATTCGGTCTTGCACTTCCAGGCCTGCATGAAGCTCGGCCCGAATGACCGCTCGGCGCTCGCCGTGCCGGCCAGCCACGTGACCGGCCTGATCGCGATCATCGCGACGATGTGGCAGGTGGGCGGTGCAGTGATCATCGTGCCCGAGTTCAAGGCCGATGCCTTCGTGCGGCTGATGGCGCGCGAGCGTGTCAGCCACACGCTGATGGTGCCGGCGATGTACAAGCTCTGCCTGCTCAGCCCGGTGTTCGGCGAAGCGGATCTGTTGGCCTGGCGCGTCGGCGCTTATGGCGGTGCGCCGATGCCGGTGGCCACCATCGACGCACTCGCCGAAGCGCTGCCCGGCATGACATTGCAGAACGCCTACGGTGCCACCGAAACCACCTCGCCCGCCACGATGATCCCGGCCGGCCTGACCCGCGCCCACGCCGATTCCGTCGGCGTGGCCCTGCCCGCCGCCGACATCCGCGTGATGGACGACGAGGGCCGCGAAGTCGCACCCGGCACCACCGGCGAGTTGTGGATCGGCGGCCCGATGGTCGTGCCCGGTTACTGGGCCAACCCGCAGGCCACGGCACGCGAGTTCACCGCCGGCTACTGGCATTCCGGCGACATGGGCTCGGTCGACGCACAAGGCTTCGTGCGCATCGTCGACCGCAAGAAAGACATGCTCAACCGCGGCGGCTTCAAGGTCTACTCGGTCGAGGTCGAGAACGTATTGATGGCCTGGCCCGGCGTCGTCGAGGCCGCCATCGTCGGCAAGCCCTGCCCGGTGCTCGGCGAACGCGTTCACGCCTTCGTGCACGCGCCCACGCTGGCACCCGACGACGCCGCGCTGAAGCGCCATTGCGCCGAGCGCGTGGCCGACTACAAGGTGCCCGAGAGCTTCACCTGGAGCGCCGAGCCTTTGCCACGCAACGCCAACGGCAAGGTGATGAAGCGGCTGCTGCGGGCGCTGCCCTGAGCGCACGATGCGGTCAGAATCGCGGCTGCAACTTCGAAGCGCCGTGATGGAAAGACAACGCCTGAAGGTCGGCCAGCCGATCGACCCCGAACAGTTCGAAGAGCTCAGTGATTCGCAGCTCGCGCGCCTCGTGCCGCGCGAGTACCGCGAGTTTTTCCCGGGCAAGGAGAACTGCGCCGACGGGTACTTCTACCTGCACGACGGCACGGCGTGGAGCTTCTTCAAGGGCGGGTTTCTGGACGACTGACGAGCGCTGCCTCGCTCACGAGGCGCTCGGCGCGCAGCAGCACCGGCTTGTCGACCATCTTGCCGTCGACGGCGATGGCGGCACCACCGGCCGCGGCCGATGCGGCGAGCACCCGCTGGGCCCACGCCAATTCGTCGGCGCTCGGCGCGAAACCGCGGTGCACACCGGCCACCTGCTTCGGGTGAATGCAGAGCTTGCCGCCGAAGCCGAGGCGGCGGGCGCGTTGCACGTCGGTGTGCAAGGCTGCGGCATCATCGATCGCCGTGCTCACACCATCGATCGGCGCGGCCAGGCCGGCAAGGCGCGAAGCCAGCACGATCTGCGAACGGAAATACAGCAGTTCGTCTTCGTGCGCGTCACGCATGCCGAGGTCGAGCTGGAAGTCGATCGAGCCGAAGACCAGGCGTTGCACGCCGGGCGCGGCGGCAAGGGCAGTCAGCGCAGCGAAGCCCGCGGCGCTTTCGATCAACGGCAGCACGCTCTTCGCGCCGGCCGCCATCAACGCGGCGACGGTTTCGGTGCGCTCGGCCTTTGGCAGCATCACCGCGGCCACGCCAGGCGATGCGCAGAGCGTGATGTCGTCCGCGAACCAGGCTGTGTCGGCGGCGTTGATGCGCACGACGATGCCGTGTTCCGGCCGCAGCCAAGCGCGCAGCGACTCGCGTGCGCTCGCCTTGTCGGCCGGCGCCACCGCGTCTTCCAGATCGACGATCACCGCGTCGGCGCCCGTGGCCAGCGCCTTGTCGAAACGCTCGGGGCGCGAACCCGGCACGAACAGCAGCGAACGTTGCAGCGTCATCGTTCAGGCGAAGAACTTCGGCAGTGTGGCCGCATCGGCCAGCGCCCACACACGCTCGATCACACCGCGCATCTCGGCTTCGGTCGCGCCGCCTTGATAAGCCGCGAGCCGCACGGCCTTGGCTTCGATCTCTGCCCGGTCGAGCGTGTTGCCGGGGTCGCCCTTGGGCTCGTCGACACGGCCGCTGAAGCTGCGGCCATCGGTCGTCTGCACCAGCACCTTGCCGATCCAGCGCGCCGGGTAGGCGGCGTCGACTTCCGGGTCGAGCACCATCCGGACCTTGTTACGGAAAGCGACCACCGCGTTCGCCTTGTAGTCGGCATCGAACTCCGCGAGCCCGGCTTGGCCGCGCGTGGCGATCAGGCCGAGCACCGTGCCCATCGAGAACTTGCCCTGGTGCACGGTCTGCGGGTCGGTGACCGGGCCGAGCACGTCGATCGCGCCCTGGTGCACTTGCGCGGTCACACGCTGCACCGCGTCGGCGCTCAGGCGGTGTTCGCGCATCAACTGCTGCAAGGCATCGGCGGCCGGGTGGGTGTGGCGGCACGAGGCGTGGAACTTGAACGAGGTCTCGATCAGCGCCCAGCGGCTGCCCAGCCGGTCGTCGAGCCGCGTCGGGTCGGAGTCGCTGGACATGCCGGCGGCCAGACCACGCACCCCATCGAAGATGCGCTGTGCGCCGGTGAAGCCATCTTGCGCGAGGTAAGCCGCGCTCAGGCCCGCGCTCGCCGCGTGCGCGGTGTGCAGTTGCTTGGAATCGGCCGCGTCGCGCAGGAATTCCCACAGCCCGGCCGACTGCGTGCCGGCCGAGCCGAAGGCGTGCTGCATCTGCGCCGGCGTGAGGCCGAGCAAGCTGCCGACCGCCGCGGCGGCCGCGATCGTGCCGGCGGTGCCGGTGGTATGGAACACGCGGTAGTGCGAACGGCCCAGGAACTCGCCGACGCGGATGCCGACTTCGTAGCCGACCACGCTGGCCCGCAGCAGATCACGCCCGCCGAGCCCGAGCGCCTGCACCACCGCCAATGCCGGCGGGAACACGACCGCCGCGGGGTGGAACACCGAGCCGTTATGCACGTCGTCCTGCTCGGCGAAGTGCGAGGCGGCCGCATTGATCGCCGCCGCCACCAGCGGGCTGCTGCCGCGCCGGTGGATCAGGATTTCGCTCGGCCCGTCGGCCGGCCCCATGCTTTCCATGAAACGCGCGATGCTCTCGACCGGGCGCGCACCCTTGCCGGCCAGCGCCGAGCCGAGCCAGTCGAGAAACAGGTCTTCGGTGCGGCGCAAGACCGGCGCGGGAATGTCTTCGAAACGCAGCGTGGCCGCGAATTTCGCCAGCGCCTGGCCGGGGTCGGAGTGGATGTTCATGGGGTTCGTTTCAGAGCGCGCCTTCGCGCTGCAGTGCGGTGATCTGATCGGTGGAGTAACCCAGCCCGGCGAGGATGGCGTGGCTGTGCTGGCCCAGCGCGGGCACCGCATCCATGCGCACGGCTTCGGCGTTGGCCGATCCGGGCGGCAGCAGCGCCGGCACCGGGCCGGCCGGTGTCGTCACATCGACCCAGCGCTGGCGCGCCTGCAGTTGCGCGTGTGCCCACACCTGGGCCATGTCGTTGACCTGCGCGTTGGCGATGCCGGCCGCGTCGAGCCGCGTCACGACCTGGTCCGCCGTCAGCGCCGTGAAGGTCTGCGTGATGATCTCGCGCAGCGCGTCGCGCGCGGCGGTGCGGCGCGCGTTGGTGTTGAAACGCTCGTCGGTCGCGAGGGCCGGCTGCTGCAGCACCTGCTCGCAGAACACGCGCCACTCGCGCTCGTTCTGCAGGCCCAGCATCACGGTCTGGCCACCGCCGGCCGGGAACGGGCCGTAGGGGTAGATCGTGGCGTGGGCCGCACCGGCACGCGGCGGCGGCGCCGCGCCTTCGAAGGCGTAGTACATCGGGTAGCCCATCCACTCGACCATGCTTTCCAGCATCGACACGTCGATGCGTTTTCCTTTGCCGGTGCGGCCACGCTCGATCAAGGCGGTCAGGATGTTGCTGTAGGCGTACATGCCGGCTGCGATGTCGGCAATCGAACAACCGGCCTTGGCCGGGTCGTCGGGTTGGCCGGTGACCGACACGAAACCCGACTCGCTCTGGATCAGCAGGTCGTAGGCCTTCTTGTCGCGGTAGGGGCCGGGCTGCTGCAGGTCGTCGCCGTAACCCGAGATGTCGCAGACGATCAGCTGCGGGTGCAGTGCGCTCAGCGCTTCATATGAAAGCCCCAGCCGCGCCGCCGCACCCGGCGCCAGGTTCTGCACCAGCACGTCGGCCTGGCCGAGCAGGCGCGACAACACCTCGGGTGCCTGCGCGTGCTTCAGGTCGAGCGTCAGGCTTTCTTTCGAGCGATTCACCCACACGAAGTGCGACGACTGGCCATGCACGCGCTGGTCGTAGGCGCGCGCGAAATCGCCGACACCCGGCCGCTCGATCTTGATGACCCGCGCGCCCTGGTCGGCGAGCTGGCGGGTGCAGAACGGCGCGGCGATCGCGTGTTCCAGTGCGACGACGGTGATGCCTTCGAGCGGCAGCATCAGTAGCTCCGCGGCAGCCCGAGCACGTGTTCGGCCACGTAGCTCAGGATCATGTTGGTCGAGATCGGCGCCACCTGGTAAAGGCGCGTCTCGCGGAACTTACGCTCCACGTCGTATTCGCAGGCGAAACCGAAACCGCCGTGGAACTGGATGCAGGCGTTGGCCGCTTCCCAGCTCGCCTTGGCCGCCAGGTACTTGGCCATGTTGGCCTGCGCGCCGCAAGGCTCGTGCGCGTCGAACAAGCGGCAGGCTTCCCAGCGCATCAGGTCGGCGGCTTCGACCTCGATGTGGGCTTCGGCGATCGGGAACTGCACGCCCTGGTTCTGGCCGATCGGGCGGCCGAAGACCACGCGGTCTTTCGTGTAGCGCGTGACGCGGTCGATGAACCAGTGGCCGTCGCCGATGCACTCGGCGGCGATCAGCGTGCGCTCGGCGTTCAGGCCGTCGAGGATGTACTTGAAGCCCTGCCCTTCGGTGCCGATCAGGTTCTCGGTCGGGATCTCCAGATTTTCGAAGAACAGCTCGTTGGTCTCGTGGTTCACCATGTTCGGGATCGGCCGCACGTCCAGGCCATGGCCGATGGCCTCGCGCAGGTCGACGATGAAGATCGACATGCCTTCGCTCTTTTTCTTCACGTCGGCCAGCGGTGTGGTGCGCGCCAGGAGGATCATCAGGTCGGAATGCTGGATGCGCGAGATCCAGACCTTCTGGCCGTTGACCACATACCGGTCGCCGCGCTTCACGGCGGTGGTCTTGATCTTCGTCGTGTCGGTGCCGGTGCTCGGCTCGGTCACGCCCATCGACTGCAAACGCAACTCGCCGCTCGCGATCTTCGGCAGGTACTGCTGCTTCTGCGCGGCCGAGCCGTGGCGCAGCAGCGTGCCCATGTTGTACATCTGGCCATGGCAGGCGCCGGAGTTGCCGCCAGCGCGGTTGATCTCTTCCATGATCACCGAGGCTTCCGACAGGCCCAGGCCCGAACCACCGTATTCCTGCGGGATCAACGCCGCCATCCAGCCGGCCTTGGTGAGCGCGTCGACGAAGGCTTCGGGGTAGCCGCGCGCCGCGTCGACCTGGCGGTGGTATTCGTCGGGAAACTCGGCGCAGAGGGCGCGCACGGCGTCGCGGATGTCCTGGTACTGATGGTGAGCTGAAGGCATGGTTCGTTGGGGTGTCAGCCGAGTTCGGCGTGGGCCTGCATGGCCAGAAAACCTTCGTGGTCGCGGGCCCAGAGCGCCACGCGCTGCTCGCCGTGGGCACCGGCTTCGGGCTGGCCGCAGACCGTGAAGGAATGGATGTCGAAGACCGGCCGCATCGCCTTGAAGACGAAGCGGCGCACGCGTGCCTCGGGCCGCTCGCGGCGCAGCAGGTCGAGCAGCAAGGTGGCGATCAACGGCCCGTGCACGATCAGGCCGGGGTAGCCCTCGACCTCGGTGACGTAGGGGCGGTCGTAGTGGATGCGGTGGCCGTTGAAGGTGAGTGCCGAGTAGCGGAACAGCAAGACCGGGTCGGGCACGATCGCGCGGCTGAACGCGGCGTCGGCGGATGCCGCTTGCGGCTCGGGTTGGGGCGCGCCCGGTACCGGGTTGTCGCGGTAGACGATGTCGTGCTCTTCGCTCAGCGCCAGGCCGCGCGCGTTGCTCACTTCGTGCCGCACGGTCACGAACACCAGCGCGCCGCTGCGCCCGCGCTTCACGTTCACGTCGGCGATGCGCGAGAGCCGCGTGATCTCGTCGCCCACCTGCAGCGGGTGGTTGAACTGCAGCCGCCCGCCCGCCCACATGCGGCGCGGCAGCGGCACCGGTGGCAGGAAGCCGCCACGTTTGGCATGGCCGTCGGCGCCGATCTCGCTGGCGCGCGCCTGCGGCGTGAAACACAGCCAGTGCCACAGCGGCGGCAGGTCGCTGCCGGGCAGCGGTTCGGGGTCGGCGCGGTCGAGTGTGGCGGCGAGCGCGGCCACCGGCGCGGCGCAGACCTGGTCGCTGCGCGTTTCGGTGCGGCCGATCCAGCTTCGCAGTTGCTCCAGTTCCAGTGCCGTGTCCATGCCGTCGCCTGTGTTCCATTCCGTGCCAGGCTGCACTGTGCACCCGGGCGCGCCAAAGAACCATTCGCGATTTGGGAACGTGCCCTTAGCGCCGACTTAAGTAGTTGGGGGAACCCGGCTGTGCCCGAGGCGACAAGGCCGCGCTGGTTTGCACCGATGGTCGTGTCGGGCGCCGTGCGGCCATGCTCGAAAACGCGGGGTTAAGCATTCGCGAAGCGGTGCCCGACGAGGCCAAATATAGACTCGGTTTCGCTCGGGTGCGGGGCCGGTCACACGGCCCGGGGCGCGCGAAAGATCGTCGCACCGCAGACATCAAGACCAACACAAGGAGACGCTATGAACTCATGGAAACACTGGGCCGCAGGCACCGTCATGTCGAGCCTGCTCGCTTTGCCCGCGCTGGCGCAGCAACCCGACTGGTGCAAGTCGAAGTACGGCGCGGCCGACGAGATCGGTGCCGGCAACCTGCTCACGCCGCAGCTCGCCCTCGAAGCCGCCAAGCTCGTGAAAACCGGCAAAACCTACCGGCTCGGCGTCGAAACCAACTCGAAGACGCCGGCCTTCGGGCCGCGCAGCTGGGCGCTCGTGATCAACCAGCCCGGCCAGGTGGGTGGTGTCGGCCTCGGCCCCACCAAGACCAACTACAACGACGACATCTACATGGGCTACGTGGGCACCGGCAGCCAGATCGACGGCCTGGGCCACATCGGCGTGGACAACCTCTACTACAACTGCAACAAGAACAGCGAGTTCGTGCAGGCCAACGGGCTGACCAAGCTCGGCATCGAAAAGCTGCCGGCGATCGTGACCCGCGGCGTGGTGCTCGACATGGCCGGCTACTACGGCAAGGACATCGTGCCTGAAGGCACCGCCTTCAACCGCAAGGAGATCGACGAGCAGGCCAAGAAACAGGGCATCGAGATCCGCAAGGGCGACGTGGTGCTGTTCTACACCGGCTGGCAGGCGCTGGTCGGCAAGGACGACAAACGTTTCATCTCGGGCGAGCCCGGCCTCGGCAAGGACGGCGCCGAGTACCTGGCCAGCAAGCAGGTGGTGGCGGTCGGTGCCGACACCTGGGGCGTGGAAGCGATCCCGTTCGAGAAGGGCGTGGGCGTGTTCGAGGTGCACCAGATCCTGATCCCGAAGAACGGCATCTACATCCTGGAAAACATCGACACCACCGAGCTCGTGAAAGACAAGGCCTGGGAGTTCATGTTCGTGCTCGGGGCCTCGCGCTTCACCGGCGGCGTGCAGGCGATCATCAACCCGATCGCCGTGCGTTGATGGCCCGCGCTGCCCTGCTGGCCGTTGGGCTGGCCGTGGCGGCGCCGGCCGCACAGGCCCACCCCGAAGGCGTGCTCGACTGCGCCGTGCGGGTGGCTTTCGGCGCCCAAGGCCTGGCCGGTGTCGCGCTCGAATTGACGCTTGACCCGGCCTCGTCGCAGAAGGTGCTCGCCCGGCACACGCTCGACAGCGACGGTGTGCCGTCGGGCGCACCGGCCGCGGCCCTGCGCGACGCGATGCGCGAGCTGCTTCAAACCAGCGGCTGGATGCTCGACCTGCGCCCCGCGGGCGCTGCCACGTCACTCGCGTTGATCGAAGCCGCACCGCTCGCACTGCGCCGCCAGACGAGCGGGCAGCTGGCGATCCAGGGGCGCCTGGCGCCGGTGGGCGAGGCGCCGGCAGCGGCCGCCTGGCGCGTCGTCTGCCACGACCCGACCTGGTACTGGTTCGCCGGTTTCACGCGGCCCGATCAGGTGCAGGCGGCCGGCCGCAACGTGGCACTCGGCGAACTGCAAGGCAGCGGCGAAGCGCCGGAATCGGCGACCGACAAGGATGAAGAACACGGTGACGCACCCCACGCCGCGCCACGTGCGCAGGAAGGGCGGCTGAGCTGCCGCGGTTGAGGCGGCGCGTTCAGCGTAGGAGCACGTTCAGACCGTGCGCCCGCCGTCGACCGGGAACTCCACGCCGGTGATGAACTCGGCGTCGTCGCTGGCGAGGAACACCGCCGCTTTTGCGATGTCGAGCGGCGTCGAGAACCGGCCCATCGGGATCGTCGCGATGAACTTCTTGCGGTTCTCGGGCGTGTCGGGCATGCCCATGAAGGATTCGAGCAGGCCGGTCGCGCCCATCACCGGGCAGATCGCGTTGACGCGGATGTTGTCGGCGCCGAGTTCGACCGCGAGCGACTTGCTCATCAGGTTGACCGCGCCCTTCGAGCTGTTGTACCAGGTGAGGCCGGGGCGCGGGCGGATGCCGGCCGTGGAGCCGACGTTCAGGATCACGCCGCGCCGCGCCTTGCGCATCAGCGGCACGACCGCGTGCACCATGAAGAAAATCGACTTGACGTTGATGTCGTAGACGCGGTCGAAGGTGGCTTCGTCCACGTCGAGCAGCGGCTGGTTCTTGTGCGTCCAGCCAGCGTTGTTGACGACGATGTCGAGCTTGCCGAAACGTTCGACGGTGGTTTTCACCAGCGCGTCGATGTCGGCGCGCTTGGTCACGTCGCAGGTCACGGCGACGGCGTTGGCGCCGAGCGACTCGGCGATCTCCTTCGCGCCGGCACCGTTGATGTCGGCCACCGCCACCTTGGCGCCTTCGGCGATGTACTGGCGTGCGATCTCGGCGCCGAAGCCGCTGGCGGCGCCGGTGACGATGGCAACCTGGTCCTTGAGTCTCATGGGGTGCTCCTTCAGTCGGATGTCAGTGGGCCGGCGCCACGGCGGCGTCGGCGCGTTGCAGTTCGCCGCGTTCGAGCACCAGCGTGTCGGTCGGAATGTCTTTCAGCAAGCTGCGGTTCGACTCGGTGATCACGACGCACAGCTCCGGCCGCGCCTGGTGCAGGCGCTGCAAGGACGCAGCGTACTGCTGTGCGAGCACCGGCGCGAGGCCCTGGAACGGCTCGTCGAGCAGCACCAGCCGCTCGCCCGCCATCACCGCGCGGCCGAGCGCGGCCATCTTGCCTTGCCCACCCGAGAGCGCAGCGCCCGAGCGCGGCAGCATCGGTTCGAGCTCGGGCACGATGCCCAGCGTCTCATCGAGGCGCGCGTCGACCGCACGTTTGTTCATGCCGATCACTTCGCACGGGAAGCGCAGGTTCTCTTCGACGCTGAAGCTCGGGAACATCACCCGGTCTTCGGGCGCGTAGCCGATGCCCAGCCGCGCGCGTTCGCGGGCCGGCACGCTGCCGAGGTCTTTTCCGTCGAACAGCACGCGGCCTTCGTGCTGCGGCAAAAAGCCCATGATCAGGCGCAGCAAGGTCGTCTTGCCCGCGCCGTTGCGCCCGACCACGGCGACGATGCTGCCGCCGCGCAGTTGTGTGCTGATGCCGCGCAACACCTGGATGCCGGCGATGGTGGTGGAGATGTTTTCGAGACTCAGCATGTCACTCGCCGATCACGTTCTTGATGACGACCGGATCGCGCAAGACTTCTTCCGGTGCGCCGTCGGCGGCGATCTTGCCGGCGATCCACGCGCACAACCGGGTCGCGTAGCGGCGCACGATGTCGATGTCGTGTTCGACGAAGATGCTCGTGACCTGGCGTTCGTCGAGCGCGCGCATCAGCACCGCCATCAGCTGGTGTTTTTCGTCGCTCGACACACCGCTGGTGGGCTCGTCCATGATCATCAGCTTGGGGCGCAGCACCAGCGCCATCGCCACGTCGAGCAGCTTGCGCTGGCCTTCGGGCAAGGCGCCGGCGAGGTCGTTCGCGCGTGGTGCGAGTTGCAGCAACTCCAGCGTGGCGTCGACCTCTTCGGCATCGACCGCCTGCGCGAGCGGCAGCCAGAAACCGTGGCGCTGTTTGACCGACGAAGCAGCGAGCATCAGGCATTCGCGCACCGTGTGTTCGGTGAACACCTGCGGCAGCTGGAACGAACGGCCCACGCCACGGCGTGTGATCGAGCGCGGGCTGTGGCCGGTGATGTCCTGGCCGTCGAAAAACACGTGACCACCACTGGGTTTGAGGTAACCGGTGCAGATGTTGATGAAGGTGGTCTTGCCGGCGCCGTTCTGGCCGACGACGGCGAGGCGCTCGCCCGGCGCCAGGTCGAAGTCGATCGCTTCGGCCGCGACCACGCCACCGAACGACAGCGACAGGCCGCGTGTGGAGAGCAGCGCCGTCATGCGCGCTCTCCGGAGGCGGCGCGCTTCAGGTGGCGCTCGACCAGACCGAACAGGCCCCGTGGTGCGACGAACACCATCACGATCAGGATGAGCCCGAGCACCATCTGCCACGCGCCGGTCAGCAAGGCCGCGGCATAGAGTTTCATGAACTCGAAGACGAACGCGCCGATGAAGGCCCCGACCGCGTGGCCCGAGCCGCCGAGGATCGCGATGAAGACGATCTCGCCGGAGCGCACCCAGTAGCCCATCTCCGGCGTCACCAGGCCCTGCGTCAAAGCGAACAAGCTTCCACCCAGCCCGCACAGCGTGGCCGACAAGACGTAGCCGCCCCAGAACACGCGCTTGGCCGACAGGCCCAGGTATTCGAGCCGCGTTTCGTTGGTCTTGATCGCCGCCAGCGCCTGCCCGTTGACGCTGCCGAAATAACGCTGCACCAGCATGCCGGCCAGCACCGCGAGCACGAGCGCGAGCAGCAGCAGCGCGGTCTCGAAACCTTCACGCTCCAGGTGCACGAAGCCGAAGCTCGGCCGGTCGAAGCGCAGCCCGTCGGTGCCGCCGGTGAAGGCGCCGAACTTGCCGAGCACCGAGAACAGCACCATCGAGAACGCCAGGTTCAGCATGCCGAAGAAGATGCCGCGGTAACGCACCATGAACACGCCGATCAATGCGCCGGCCAGTGCAGCGGCGGCCGTGCCGAGCGCGATCAGCAGCAGCGCGTCGAGGTGCCACGCGCGCCCGATGAAGGCCACGCCGTAACCCGAGAGGCAGGCGAACATCGCGTGGCCGAACGAGACCTGGCCGGCGCGGATCAACACGATCACGCCGGTGACGGCCAGGCCGTTGGACAACGCCAGCAGCACCGGCGTCTTCAGCCACGGCAGGCCGAGGCTGAAGGCGAGCACGGCCGCCACCAGAAAGGCGACGAGCAGTTGCAGGCGGGGAGAGCCGGGCAGGAAATTCATGTCAGATGCGCCGCGCCGCGGGCGTGGAGAACAGGCCCTCGGGCCGCAGCAGCAACACGGCGACCATGATCAGATACGGCATCAGCACTTCGACTTCGGGCATCAGGTAGATCGCGAACGAGCGGGCCATGCCGATCATCAGGGCTGCCAGTGCCGCGCCGCCGATCTGGCCCAGCCCCGCGGTGGCGACCACCGCGAACGACAGCACCATCATGTCGGCACCGATGCCGGGTGTGAACGAGGTGGTGGGTGACGCCAGTGCGCCGCCGAGCGCACCGAGCGCGCCGCCCATCGCGATCGTGAGCCAAGTGACGCGATTCGTGTTGACGCCCATCGCGGTGGCGATCTCGCGGTGGTGCGTGACGGCCGTGACCTGCCGGCCGAGCGCGGTGCTGCGCAGGAACCAGCGCAGGCCGACGAAGGCCAGGATCGCGACCGTGGGCAGAACCAGCAACTGGTAGCGGGTGTAGGTGACACCGGCCACGCTGAGCGTGCCGAGCTGGTTCACCACGTCGGAGACGAAGATCGGCTGCGAACCCCAGATCATCCGCTGCAGGTCTTCGAGCACCATGAAGGCGGCGAAGGTGACGAGCAGTTGCAGGACAGGGTCCTTGTCGAGGATGCGGCGCAGCAGCGCGAACTCGAGGATGCTGCCGAGCAGGCCGCCGATCACCAGCGCGGCCACGAAGAGCGCCGGCAGGCCCATCCACGCCGGCAACGCGAACTTGGTGATCGCGAGGCCGAGTGTCGCCGCGAAGTAACCGCCCCACGCGTACAGGCTGCCGTGCGCGATGTTGAGGATGCGCATCACGCCGAAGATCAGCGTCAGCCCGAGGGCCACGAGGAACAGCAGCGCCGCGTAGGACACGCCGTCCATCAGGGCAAGAATGATCAGGCTGGCGTCCATGGCTTCATGCTGCGCCGGGCAGGCGTTCGGATACGTCTTGTCATGCGCGGTCGGCCAACGCCGTGGGCCGTTGCGAGCCCCCTGCTGTCGCAGGAGGGCGGGTCGTCACTTGAAGTCGTAGCTCTTCAGGCGGTCGCTGTTCAGGATGGCCGGGTTGATGGTCTTCACCCAGGTCGGCGACTGCTGCCCGACCGGTGTGGTGACCAGATCGGCCGGCACCAGCATCATCTTGTCCATCACCGCGAACGGGTACTGCGGCACGCGCTTGGTCAGGCCAAGCAACTGGTCTTCCAGACCCTGCCCGTCTTCGCGCATCCTGATCGGGCGACCATAGGCCGTGAACGTCATCGCACGCATCGCTTCGGCCACCTGCTCGGGCGAAGGCCACTTACCGGCGTTGGCCTTGATGGCCGCTTCATAACCCGTCTTCAAACCGACCAGCGCCTGCGCCATGTGGTAGGTCGGGTAGATCGGGTAAGAGCCGGTCTTGGCCTTGAACTTGGCGATGAAGTCCTTGTGCTTCGGGTCGTCGCGGGTTTCCGGGTGGGCCCAGTAGTGTTCGCCACGGGCGCCGGCGATGATGCCTTCGGGCACGGCCGCGCCGAGCCGTTCGAGCGAGCTTTCGAGCAGCGGCATCACGAACAGGCCGCCCTGCGTGAACAGGCCGCGCTGGCCGGCCTGGCGCACGAAGGTGTCGAGGTCACCGCCCCACGAGGTGGAGAGAATCACATCGGGCTTGAGCGCCTGCAGCCGGCTGATTTCGGTCGAGAAGTCGGCCGCCCCGAGCTTGGGGAACATCTCGGCCACGACCTTCACGTCGGGCTTGAAGACCTTCAGCGTGTTGATGAAGATTTCCCACGAGTCGCGGCCCCAGGCGTAGTCCTGGTTCACGACCGCGACGGTCGAGAAGTTGGGCCGGGTCTTCATCAGGTACAAGACCGTGGCCACCATCTCGGTGGTGGCGTTGGCCTGGGTGCGCACGACGTACTTGTAGCGCTTGGACTCGAGCACTTTTTCGGTGCCGCAGTCCCACATCACGTTGAGCACCTTCAGGTCTTCGGCGACCGGCGCGATGATGTTGCAGTTGCCGCTGGAGATGGCCGAGAGCATGGTGCGCACACCCTGCTCCTGCACCAGGCGGCGGTATTCCGAGAGCAGCTTGTCGCCGCCGATGCCTTCGTCGATGTAGGTGGCGGCGATCTTCACGCCACCGATGCCGCCGGCCGCGTTCATCTCGTCGATCAGCAGTTCGGCCGCGGCCTTGGCCGGCACGCCGAACACCGAAGCGGCGCCCGACGTGAAGGTGCTGATGCCGATCTTCAGCTCGGCGGGTTTGTCTTGCGCCGTGGCCAGGCCGGCGCTCAGCGCGAGCGCACTCGCTGCCAGCGCCCAGGGGGTGAATCGCATGCTGTCTCCTCGTTGTGATGCCTGTGGGTCTGCCATGGGCGACCCGGTTTTGCGGAGTATGCGCAGCGCGCTGCCGGGCCGGCTATTCGGGTTTGTGTAAGCGGCCCTTCACGGCGGCTTAAGGTGCTGCTCCGGCGCGGGTGGCGGTAGCCGCACGCATTCCGTCGGGGCGCCCGTCAGAGAGTGAGCGCCCTGATTCGCTTCCAGAGCACGGCCTTGGGCAGCGTGGTCATCTGCATCACTTCCATGCAGCGGTCGAGGCGGTGCGGGCGCACGCGCAGGTCTTCGACGGCCTTCACAAGCGATGCCTCGACACTGTCGCCATAGGCTCCTCTTGCTTTCTCGATGGCGCGCTTCAGCAGCTTTTTCGGCGGTGCCATCATCGCCAGGTCGATCAGGTCGCGGCTGAGCACGGCGTCGTCACGCCAGCGGTCGGCATTGGCCAGGAGTTTGCTGGTCGCCATGTCGAGCGGCGTCAGCGTGGCCACGCCGCAGATGCGGTCGCTCGGGCCGGGCGGATCGAGTGCGATGCGCGCTTCAAGAACCACTTCGAACTTGATCTCGAAACCGGTGACCATCAGCATGGTTCGAACGCCGTACTGGTCGGCTCGCATGTCGCGCGCCTGGTCCAGCGCCATCCCCGGGCGCGCGATGGCCTGGATGCCTTCGGGCCCGGAAAGCCGCTCGCGCAAAAGCCGGTAGCCGGCGAGGTGGGAGACGAGGAAGTCGATGTCGACAGACTCCCGGTATTCGCCAAACCGCAGTGCCATGGCCGTGCCGCCGCCGAAGAGACAGGCGTTGGCAGCGAGCAGTTCGGCGTCGAGGCTCTGCAGCACAGCCGCCACGCGCCGGTGGTGTTCACGCTCAAACAAGCAGCCGCCCTCCTCCGAGTTCGTGCACGAGCGCATTCACGAGCATGCGTTCGCGCGGGCCCATGGCATTTCGGTCGACGTGCCTCCAGTTGCGCTCGTAGAGCGCCAGCGCATCCTTTGGCGTCACTTCGAGCACCCCGTGAAGTTGCCAGGCCAGACGCTGGAGTTCGGGGTAGTCCGCCAGCGCGATGGTGGCGGGCAGCAGCGTCTTCTCGCCAGAGACCGCCTCACTGCTGCGTTGCGCTTGCGGGTTCACGACCTCCAACTCGAGCCCCAATGCGGCGATCGCATTCATGTACGAGGCCATGGCCACCGAAGGTTCGCCACGCTCGATGCGGTGCAGCGTGACACGCGAGATGCCCGAAGCTTCGGCGGCAGCAGTGGCACTGACCCGGAGCCCCTTGCGGTGGGCACGAATGCGCGCCCCGAGCGCCGCCAGGCGCGTCGCCACCACATCGCCAATGGGGGGAGAAAGCGCCGGCATAGTGAATCTCATTATATTCAAAATTAAAATAATGAACATAATAAGATACATTTTTATCACTCACCGAGCGAATACGCATTCAACGCTCTACCCAAACCGCCCTTGAAGGAACCATCCTTGCGAAGGCGCCGCCAACGGCAAACGCGCGCGGTAGACCCACACCAGCGCACCGTCGGCGAGCTGCGCGATGTAGTAGTCGCGCTCGGCGAGAGCCGCATCCCACCAGCCCGATTCGATGCGCTCGGGCCCGCTCAGCAGTTGCAGCGGCTGGCCGTCGAGCAGCGGGCCGGAGGCACGTTCGCGCAGCGGCTGGGGCTGTTGCAGCAGCCAGACCGGGCGCACCGGCGTGGCCGGGTTCTGCTCAGGCTGCACGCCAGCGAAAGCACGCACGCTCCAGTGTTGTGTCGCCTCCTGCACGTGGACCACGGTGGCGCGCTCGGGCCGGTGATCGGCCACCGCGGCGATGCGCTGCACCTGGCCGGGGCCGAGCCGCGCCTGCAGGCGTTCGATCAGGCGCGTGAGGCCTTCGCTTTCGCTGCGCGCGGTGGGGAAGAGTTCGTCGTTCGGCGGCGGGCGGCGCACGATGTCTTCGGCGTGCAGGCGCAGCTCGATCGTCGGCGCGGGCAGCTCGACCTGCGCCAGCCGCTCGCGCAGCAGCACCAGCAGGTGGGCCGGGTCGCGCGAGGGTTCGGCCAGTGCCACGTCGAGCGTGGTGGCGGCTGGTGTCTGGGCATCGCGGCGCCAGCGTGGCTCGTGTTGCATCACGAGCGTGAAGCGGCGCACGAAGGCGTGCTGCGCCGACAGCCAGGGCACCAGACGTGCGAGCAGCACACCAGCGCCGTAAAGCACCTGCTCGGTGGTGTCGGCGCGCGCAAAAAGTTCGAGCCGGCTCTCGAACGACGGCGGCAAGCTGATCGGCTCCAGCGGGTCGGGGCAGTCGCCGTAGGCGCGGTCGAGTTCGCTCAGCACCGCCGGCCCGAAGCGCCGCGCCAGGCCACCGCGTGGCAGGCGGCGCAATTCGGCAAGCGTGCGCAGACCCATGCCTTCGAGCGCGTCCCAGTGTTCGCGGCCGGGGCCGATCAGCCACACCGGCAAGGGGTCGAGCGCGGCGTGCAGCGCGGCCCGGTCGGCGCAGTAGGTCTGGCGCTGCAAGCGCGCGAGCACGGTGGCGCCGAGGGCGGTGGGCGCGATGCCGGTGTGCAGCGCATGACCGAGCGGCGCGAGCACGGCGTGCAGGCGTTGCACCAGTTGCCTGAGGCCGCCGAAGTAGCGCCGGCTGCCTTGCACATCGAGCAACACGGTGTGCGGCGGCGGCGCGCCCACCGCGCCGCTCGCCTCAAGCATCACCACGATCGGCGTGAACGCGAGCGCGGCGTGCGCGACCGTGACGAGCGCCTGCTCGTCACGCGCCGCGCTGGCCTGGCCGAGCACGAGCTGCGACGCCAGCGCAAGCGCGGTGGCGCGTTTCAGCCCGGGCTTCACGCCGAGCGCGCGGGCCGTGGCGTTGGCGCTCAGGATCTTCAGGCCATCGGTCAGCGCCAATGGCTGCGCGCCCGACTCTTGCGGCAGGGTGGCCGCGAAAGATTCGAGCGACAGCAACGGCAGGTGCAGGGCGATCCAGAGCACGGGGCAGGTTCATCCGGAAGAGCATCACGTCGGCCGCCAAGCGCAAGGCTCAGCCTGCCGCCGCGAGGTTGATGAACGTGGCCGTGTGCAGCGCCAGCGACGACGCGTTCGCCGCCGCCGGCAGCCCGGCGCTCGGCCCGATGCGGGCGCGCTGCAAGGCCATGCTCGACAACACCGGCGGCAGCTCGAGCTGCAACGGCGCTTCGAGCGGCGGGCCGCGACGCTTCAGCACACGCACCGCCAGCACATCGGCCCCGCCCGGCCGCAAGGCCAGCCGCAAGGGCGCCGAGGTGGGGCGCTGCGCGGCGCTGGTTTCGCGCAGCACGAAAGCCGGGCCGTCGTGGTTGTGCGCGGCGAGCTGCAGGCGGCGCAGCCGCTCGGGTTGCAGGCGCGGTGGCAGCCACGCCAGCACCGCGCCGACGTGGCCGCTCTTGAGCGCCTGCTCGAGCGCCCACAGGCTATCGGTGCCGGGAATCACGCGGGTGCGGGTGTTGACGATCAGCAGCTGTTCCACGTCGAAGCCGAGCTGCGCGAGCGCGTGGGCCGACAACGCCGACGGCGGGTCGAACAGCATCACCAGCCGGCCGGCTTTCTGGGTGGCGACGAGGCTCGCGCACAGCAGGCGGATTTCACCGACCCCCGCGTGGGGCAGCAGCAGCTCGGTGAGCGCGCGGCGCGGCCAGCCGCCGCCGGGCAACTGCGCGTCGAGCATCTTGAAGCCACTGGGAACGGCCACGTCGGCATGGCGGGCGAGCTGGTGGCCGAGCCACAGCGTGGGGTGCAGGGTTTCGGGGGCCGGAACCGGCCGACGCGGCGTATCGCGCGGGGGCGCGCTGCCCACCGCAGCCGGCGGGGGCGACAGCGGCGCGGAAACGGCAGCGGGCACAAGATCCATTTTAATACTGTACGTTTATACAGTTATTCGCGCAAGCCCGGGGGTTTGGGCGGGCCGGCAGCAGTCGCGGAACGCGCTTGGCATCGACCGCCTGACAACTTATCATTTGCTTTTGGCAACTTGTTTGCAACGATGCCCGACACCACCACCGCCTCTCGCGTCGAACTGATCCGTGAGTTCAACCGTTATTACACACGCCGCATCGGCGTGTTGCACGAAGGCCTGCTGCACACGAAGTTCACGCTGACCGAATCGCGGCTGCTGTGGGAGCTGGCGCACCACGACGGCAAGACCGCCACCGACTTGTCGCGCGAGCTCGACCTCGACGCCGGCTACATGAGCCGGCTGCTGCGCGGCCTGAAGGAGCGCGGCCTGCTGAAGACCACCCGCGCCGCAGCCGACGCACGCCACCAGCACCTGAGCCTCACCGCCGCGGGCCGGCGTGCCTTCGCGCCGCTCAACACCCGCTCGCAGGCCGACGTGACGGCCTTGCTGGCCACACTCACCGAGCCGCAACAACAACAGTTGCTGCAGGCCATGGCGCAGATCGAAAAGCTGCTCGGTGATGGCGGCGAACGCAAGGCGCCTTACCTGTTGCGCGCCCACCGCCCCGGCGACATCGGCTGGGTCATCTCGCGCCACGGCGCGCTGTACGCCGACGAGTTCGGGTGGGACGCGAGCTTCGAAGCGATGGTGGCCCGCATCGCCGCCGACTTCGTCGACCGTTTCGATGCGAAGCGCGAAGCCTGCTGGATCGCCGAGCGCGACGGCGCCAACGTCGGCAGCGTGTTCCTGGTGCAGGCGCGCGACGAGAAGACACAGGCGCCGATCGACGGCGTGGCGCAGTTGCGCATGCTGCTGATCGAACCTTCGGCGCGCGGCCTCGGCCTGGGCGTGCGGCTGGTCGACGAGTGCGAGCGGTTTGCGCGCCAGGCCGGCCACAAGAAGATCGTGCTCTGGACCAACAGCCTGCTGCTGGCCGCGCGTGGCATCTACACACAAGCCGGCTACCGGCTCGTGGCGAGCGAGCCGCACCACAGCTTCGGCCACGACCTGGTGGGCGAAAGCTGGGAGCTGGTGCTCGACCGGAAACCACCGCGATGAGCGCTGCGGCCTGGGCGCCGTGGGCGGCCGCGGCGGTCGGCGTACAGGTGGGCGCGGCGATCGTCGCCACCCGCTTCGTCGTCGGTGAACTCGGTCCGGCCACACTGGCCGGGCTGCGTTATGCGATCGGCCTCGCGACGCTGCTGCCCTTTGTGCTGGCCACCCGCGAACCCGCCACGATCGCCGCACGCGAATGGCCGCGGATCGCGCTGCTCGGCATCGACCAGTTCGCGCTCTTGATCGCGTTGCTCAACATCGGTTTGCAGACGCTGCCGGCGGCGAAGGCGGCGTTGCTGTTCGCGTGTTTTCCGCTGCTGACGCTGCTGGTCGCGGCCGCCCTCGGCCACGAACGTTTGAGCCTGCGCAAGAGCCTGGGTGTGGCCTTCACGCTCGGCGGCGTGGCTGTCGCGCTCGGGCCGCAGGCGCTGGTGGCCGACGCGCCGCTGTGGGGTGAACTCGCCGTGCTCGGCAGCGCCTTGTGCGGCGCCGTGTGCAGCGTGTTGTACCGGCCGGTGCTGCGCCGCCACGCGGCCTTGCCGGTGAGTGCGATCGCGATGACGGCAGCGGTGCTCTTCCTCGCGGTGTGGGCGCTGTTCGAAGGTGCCAACGTGCGCGTCCCTCAGCTCAGCGCCACCGGCTGGGCCGCGGTCGTCTTCATCGGCACCAGCAGCGGCATCGGCTACTTCCTGTGGCTGTGGGCGCTGCGCCATGCGCCGGCCTCGAAGGTCACGTTGTACCTGTCGCTGAGCCCGCTGACGGCGATGCTGCTCGGCGGCTTGCTGTTGCACGAAGCCCCGGCCCCGGCGCTGTTCGTCGCGCTGCTGCTCGTGGTGCTGGGCCTGTGGGTGGCGCAAGATCGGCGCTCATGACGACTGCGCCTCCCTGCCCTTGCAGCACCTTGCCCTTCGCCGATTGCTGCGGCCGTTATCACGCCGGGCCGCTGCACCTGCTCGCGCCCACCGCCGAGGCGCTGATGCGTTCGCGTTGCAGCGCCTATGTGCTCGACCTGACCGACTACCTGCGCGACACCTGGCACGCGAGCACCCGGCCGGCCGTGATCGAACCGAACCCGCCCGGGCTGAAGTGGCTGGGACTGGAAGTGCGGCAGCACACGCTGCAAGGCGCCGACCACGCGACCGTGGAATTCGTGGCGCGCAGCAAGCTCGGCGGCCGCGCGCAGCGCCTGCACGAGACCAGCCGCTTCGTGCGCGAAGGCGGGCGCTGGTTTTACGTGGACGGTGATCTGCGCTGAGCCAGGTTCCCGCTCAGCCCATCCGCACCGCGTAGATCGGCGGCAGCTTCACGTCGACCGCGGCCCAGTGGTCGCCGGCGTCGACGCTGCCCCACAGGTTGCCGGTGGTGCTGCCCATCAGCAGGTGCCGACCCGTCTCGTCGACCGCCAAGCCGTGGCGGTAGACCAGGTCGTAGCAGTGGCGCTGCGGCAACCCGTTGCGCAGCGTCGCGAAGCTGCGCCCGCCGTCACGCGTGCGGTTGACGACCATCGCGCCATCGACCGGCACGCGGGTCTGGTCGGCGATGGCCGGAACGAACCACGCCGTGTCGGCATGCCCCGGGTGCACTTCCACGGCGAAACCGAAGTTCGAGACCGGCACATCGGTGACTTCGTGCCATGAGGCCGCGTTGTCGGTCGAGCGCCACATGCCGCCGTGGTGCTGGCACCAGAGCACGTCGGGCTGGGCCGCGCAGCGCACGACGCAGTGCGGGTCCTGCACGTTGGGGTCGAGCTGGCGCTCGGGCGGCATGTAGGTCGCGCGCATGCCGCCGGCCCGTGTGGCCCACGAAGCGCCGTCGTCGGTGCTGGCCAGCACACCGCCGACGCTCAGGCCGACCAGCATTTCGTCGCTGCGCGTCGGGTGCGGGCAGATCGAATGGATGCCGGGCACGTCGTAGCCGCCACCGCACCATTCGGCGCGCGCCGGGTGGTTCCAGAGCGGCTCGACCAGTTGCCAAGACTCCCCCGCGTCGGCCGAACGGAACAGCCCGCCTGGCAAGGTGCCGGCCCAGAGCGTGCCGTGCGCCGCTTCCATCGACCAGATCTGCAGCAGCTTCCAGGCCACGCCGGCGAGCGGCTCGCCTTCGGGTTGCTTTGGATAGGCCGGTGTCGTCAGTTCTTTCCAGGTGACGCCACCATCGTCGGAGCCGTGCAGCTTCACGCCGAAGTGGCCGAGGTTGAGCGCGGCGAACATGCGCCCGCCGTCCACGGGCGGCAAGACCATCGACACCGGTTCGCCGAGGAAGCTGATGCGCTCGACCCCCCAGGCGCCGCCGAGCAGGTGCAGTTCGAACAAACCCTTGCGGGTGGCGACCCATGCACGATGTTCCATCGCCGAAGCTCCTTGGGTGGTTGGTCTTTGTCAGACGAACGGCGGTGCAGGGAATCGACAAGCCGGTGAAGTTTTTTTGGCGGCCCGGGCCTAAGGCAACACTGAACAAGTCACTGTTTTCGACGAACAGTGGCGATGGTTTGCGGCGAGCTGAATTTCGTCGGTTTCGCCGGAAATTGTTCGAAC
>Ga0209883_1000082_pt1 | contig 24097 bp, 38 predicted proteins | sample GWRWT4_21May14_FD_187196 | JGI IMG/M metagenome (GOLD analysis project Ga0209883, IMG submission 187196) | Sand microcosm microbial communities from a hyporheic zone in Columbia River, Washington, USA - GW-RW T4_21-May-14 (SPAdes) (version 2) | ecosystem: Engineered > Artificial ecosystem > Sand...
ATGCGCGCCGTAGCCCGAGCTACGGCTGTGCTTTGCGCCTTGATTGGGCGCGTTTGGGCGGCCCGCTCGGGCACGCCGGATTCATTCACACCTTCTGAGCGCGCGCAACCACCCCGAGGGCGGGCGGAGTTCGTTCTGGAGTTGCCGCTGGCGCGCTGAGCGTTCAGCGCCAGCTTCAGAAACCGCGGAATACCGGCTGGCGCCGCTCGACCATCGCGGCCACGCCTTCCTGCGCATCGGCGGTGGCCGACACGCGCGCCAGTGTCAGCGCTTCGTCTTCGAGCTGGGCCTGCATCTGCGCCGAGCCGGCGCGCAGGAACAGGCGTTTGATCTCGCCGTAGGCCACGGTCGGGCCGTTGGCGAGCGCCTGCGCCAGCGCCAGGGCTTCGTCTTGCAACTTGTCGTCGGCGACCACGCGGTCGACCAGCCCGGCCTGCAGCGCTTCGGCGCTCTTCAGCACTTCGGCGAGCAGCACGAAACGGCGTGCGCGTGCAGCGCCCATGCGTGCGGTGAGCGTCACGCTCGAACCGGAATCACAACTGAAGCCGAGTTGGGCGAAGGCCGAACCGAGCCGCGCCGACTCGGCAGCGATCACCATGTCGCAGCCCGCGAGCAACGCCACGCCCGCGCCCATCGCAAAGCCCTGCACCGCCGCGACGATCGGCACCGGCAGTTGCCAGGCGCGCTGCAAGCCCATGTGCAGGTCGCCGGTCCATTCGCGCACGAGTGGGGCAAGGTTGGCGCGGGCCGGGTGCAGCTTCTTCAGGTCGCCGCCGAAACTGAAGTTGGCGCCGTCGGCGCGCAACAGCACGGCGCGCAGGCCGGCGGTGTCCCAGAGGTCGGCGACAACCTGCTTGAGGTCGCGCGCGAACTCGCCGTCGACCGGGTTGCCCCGCTCGGCTTGCGCCAGGCTCACGATGGCCAGGCCGTCATTCATCTCGACGCGGATCGTTGGCGTGGCGGTCATGAGGTGCAGCTCCCGGATGTGGCGCGACTGCTCGCGACTGTACCGACAACGCCACGCGCCGTGGGCGCTCGGAGTCGGCACGCGACATTTGCCCCGGCCGTCTTCGCCTGCTTATACTGAGCCGAATGGCTAACCAACAGACCCGGCTCTCGGACGTTTTCTACGCGCTCGCCGACCCCACGCGCCGCAAGATCGTGGGCGTGCTGGGCAGCGGGCCGGCCTCGGTGTCGGTGCTGGCCGCGCCGTTCGAGATGGCCCTGCCGTCGTTCATGAAACACCTGGCCGTGCTGGAACGCAGCGGCGTGATCCGCTCGAACAAGGTCGGCCGGGTGCGGACCTGCGAACTGCGACCGAAGGCGCTCACATCGGCAGAGCAATGGATGGCCGGGCAACGCGCCGTGTGGGAAGCGCGCACCGACCGCTTGGCCACCTTGGCCGAGAAACTTCATCAGGAGGAACTGTCCCGTGAATCCGTCGAACAACGCCGGCGCTGAGCCGCAAGACCTCGTCATCTCGCGCCTCGTGCGCGCGCCCCGCGCCACGCTGTGGCGCGCGTGGACCGAGCCCGCCTTGCTGAAGGCGTGGTGGTGCCCGAAACCCTGGACCACCGAAGTGCGCGCCTTCGACCTGCGTGTCGCCGGCGCCTTCCACACCTTCATGCAGGGCCCCGACGGCGGCACCAGCGACAACCCGGGCTCGTTCCTCGAGATCGTGCCGCAGGCGAAGATCGTGTTCACGTCGATGCTGCTGGCCGACTGGCGCCCGGCCACGCCGTGGCTGCCGTTCACCGCCATCATCACGATGGCCGACGAGGGCGCATGCACGCGCTATGTCGCGACCGTGATGCACCCCGACCAGGCCACGAGCGACCGCCACGCGGAGATGGGCTTCTTCGACGGCTGGGGCACCTGCATCGACCAGCTCGAAGCGTTCGCGCAGCAGCTGCGCTGAGCGGAAGGACGGCCGGCGAAAAGGGCTACGCTTCGATGGTTTCCTGAACTGCACGGCGGGCGGCGCCCGCTTTTGTCATCATCGAGGCCACCCCATGAACACCCCCGACATCTTCATCCTCTCTGCCACCCGCACCGCCATCGGCACTTTCGGCGGCGCACTGAAAGACGTGCCGCTGACGCAGATCGCCAGCACCACGGTGCGCGAAGCGATCGCCCGCAGCTTTGTTCCCGCCGCCGACATCGGCCACGTCGTGATGGGCAACGTGATCCCCACCGACGTGCGCGACGCCTACCTGTCGCGCGTGGCCGCGATCGAGGCCGGCATTCCGCAGGAAACACCAGCCTTCAACGTGAACCGGCTGTGCGGCTCGGCGCTGCAGGCGGTGATCTCGGCCGCGCAATCGCTGATGCTCGGTGACGCCGAGTTCGCGATCGGCGCCGGTGCCGAATCGATGAGCCGCAGCCCCTACTTCATGCCCACGGCGCGCTGGGGCGCGCGCATGGGCGACGTGCAGACCATCGACTACATGCTCGGCATCCTGCACGACCCGTTCCACAAGATCCACATGGGCATCACCGCCGAGAACGTGGCCGCGCGCGACGGCATCACGCGCGAGATGCAGGACGCGCTCGCGCTGGAGAGCCAGCGCCGCGCCGCGAAGGCGATCGCCGAAGGGCGTTTCAAGTCGCAGATCGTGCCGGTCGAGATCGCCACCCGCAAGGGCACGGTCGTGTTCGACACCGACGAGCACGTGCGCGCCGATGTCACGGCCGAGCAGCTGGCGAAGATGAAACCGGCCTTCAAGGGCGACGGCACGGTGACGGCCGGCAACGCCTCGGGCGTGAACGACGGCGCCGCCGCGCTGGTGCTCGCCACCGGCGACGCGGTGAAGGCGCGCGGCCTGAAACCGATGGCGCGGCTGGTGAGCTACGCGCAGGCCGGCGTCGACCCGACGCTGATGGGTCTCGGCCCGATCCCGGCGTCGCGCCTCGCGCTCAAGCGCGCCGGCCTCACGGTGGCCGACCTCGACGTGATCGAGTCGAACGAGGCTTTCGCAGCCCAGGCCTGCGCCGTCACGCGCGCCCTCGAACTCGACCCGGCCAAGGTGAACCCGAACGGCTCGGGCATCTCGCTCGGCCACCCGGTGGGCGCCACCGGCGCGATCATCGCGACCAAGGCGCTCTACGAACTGCAGCGCATCAACGGCCGCTACGCGCTGGTGACGATGTGCATCGGCGGCGGCCAGGGCATCGCGGTGGTCTTCGAGCGCGTCTGATGGCCGAGCCGACGATCACGAGCGACGGGCGCGTCGACCGCGAACCGCCGAGCGGCAAGGCGCTGCTGGTCTACCCGTTCGCCGGCCCGCCGGAACGCGGCCACACGCTGGAGGTGGCGCCCGGCGTGCGCTGGATCCGCATGCCGCTGCCGTATGCGCTGAACCACATCAACCTGTGGGCGCTCGACGACGGCGAAGGCTGGGCGCTGGTCGACACCGGCGTGCGCACCGAAGACTGCGCCGCCGCCTGGCGCGAACAGTTCGCCAACGCGCCCGATGCCCGCCCGCTGACGCGCGTGATCGTCACCCACATGCACCCCGACCACGTCGGCATGGCGGGCTGGCTGACGCGCAAGTTCGGCGTGCGCCTGTGGATGACGCCGCTCGAATACCTGAGCTGCCGCGCGATGGTGTCCGACACCGGGCGCGAAGCGCCGCCCGACGCGATCGCGTTCTTCCACAGCGCCGGCTGGAGCGAAGCCGCGCTCGAAACCTACCGCACCCGCTTCGGCAATTTCGGCAAGCACATCCACCCGCTGCCCGACAGCTTTCGCCGGCTCGACGACGGGCAGGAACTGCAGATCGGCGCGAACACCTGGCGCGTGATCGTCGGCACCGGCCATTCGCCGGCGCACGCTTGCCTGTACTGCCCGGCACTGAAGGCCCTGATCTCGGGCGACCAAGTGCTGCCACGCATTTCGTCGAACGTGTCGGTCTACCCGACCGAACCCGATGCCGACCCGATGCGCGGCTGGCTCGATTCGCTCGCGAAGATCAAGCGCGAAGTGCCCGACGACGTGCTGGTGCTGCCTGCGCACAACGAGTGCTTTCGCGGGCTGCACGCACGGATCGACGCGCTGGCCAGCGGGCAGAAACGTTCGCTGGAGCGGCTGCGCCGCTCGCTGCAGGAACCGAAACGGGCGGTCGACGTGTTCGGTGCGCTGTTCGCCCGCGCCATCGGCGAGGCCGACGTGCCGCTGCTCGGCATGGCCACGGGCGAGAGCCTGGCCTGCCTGAACTACCTGCTGTACCGGGGAGAGCTGACGCGCGAAGCCGACGCCGACGGCGTGGCCTGGTACCGTGGCGTCACGGCGGCGATGTGAGCGGCGCACAAAGCAAAACGCCGTCCATGGGGACGGCGCTTGCCAATTCGTTAGTTGTTGTTTTTGTTCGTGAATCCGTGGTTGCGAGGGCAGGATTTGAACCTGCGACCTTTGGGTTATGAGCCCAACGAGCTACCAGACTGCTCCACCTCGCGACTGAGCCTGTGACTATAGCACAGACGCGACGCGCGACTGAACCTCAGAGGCCGGCGCGGCCCAGCGTCTGCAGGAAACGCTCGCTGTTCTGGTAGCCGATGACACGCGTGTCGGCGATCTCGCGGCCCTGCGCGTCGAAGAAGATCGTGCCGGGCGGGCCGAACAGCTGGAAGCGCTTGAGCAGCTCGCGATCGTCGGTGTTGTTCGCGGTCACGTCGGCCTTGAGCAGCAGCGCGCCGGCGAGTTTTGCCTGCACCGCCGGGTCGGAGAAGGTGAAGCGCTCCATCTCCTTGCACGAGACACACCAGTCGGCGTAGAAGTCGAGCATCACGGGCCGGCCGCTGGTGCGCAGTGCGTTGTCGAGTTCGGCGACGCTGCGCACGGCGTTGAAGACCGGTCCGGCATGAGCGGCAGCCGCGCCGCCGCGTGCGGCGAGGTGCGACAGGGGCTGCAACGGATCGGTACCACCCGAGGCCGCACCCGCCAGTTGCAAGAGCCCGCAGGCTGCCAGCACGGCCGCCACCGAGCGGCGCCACAGGCTCCTCGACAGTTCGCCCCGGTGCCCCCCGCGGTGCTGGTGGTACGACACCAGCATCACGGCAGCGCAGATCAACAGCGCCCCCCACAACGCCAGCACCAGGCCGGCCGGCAGGATCGACTGCACGGTCCACAGCGCCACGCCGAGCAGCAGCAGGCCGAACAGGCGCTTCACTTCGGTCATCCAGCCACCCGCGCGTGGCAGCAGCGCACCGGCCGATGCGCCGACCAGCAACAGCGGGATGCTCATGCCGGCGGCGAGCGAGAACAGCGCGGCACCACCGAGCCACACGTCGCGCGTCTGGCTCAGGTAAACGAGCGCACCGGCCAGCGGTGCGGCAACACACGGGCTGACGATCAGTGCCGAGACACCGCCCATCGCGAACACGCTGGCAAAACGCCCGGCCGGCAGGCGCTGCGAGGCTTGCGTGAGCCTGCCCGTCAACGCGCTCGGCAGCTGCAGTTCGTAGGCGCCGAACATCGACAGCGACAGCGCCACCAGCCCGGCCGCGAACAAGCTCAGCACCCAGGGGTTCTGCAGCGTCGCGGCGAGGCCCTCGCCCGCCAGGCCGGCCGCCACACCGAGGGCGGTGTAGACCATCGCCATGCCGAGCGAATAACTCAGCGCGAGCGAGAAGCCGCGGCCGCGCGACACCTGCTCACCCTGGCCGACGATGATCGACGAGAGGATCGGCAGCATCGGCAACACGCAGGGCGTGAGCGAGAGCAGCACACCGGCGAGAAAGAACACGCCGATCACAGACCAGAACTTGCCGCTGCGCAGCGCCGCGTCCATGCCGCCGCCATCGGCCGACGACGCGGTGCCGTTGGCGGCCGCGCTCGTTGCCGGAGCTGGCGCGGCACTCGGATCGAGCGCTGCGGTCTCGGCGGCCGTCATCAGGCGGGCCGTGCCGTCACCGCCGTAGCCCGCCAGGCTGACGACCAGGCCGCGCTGCTGCGGCGGGTAACACAGGCCCTGGTCGGCACAACCCTGGTTCGTGACGAGCAACTGGAACTTCGGCTCGGCCTGCGTCACCGGCACGGTGATGCGCAGCACCTCGCGGTGGGTCTCGACGTTCTTCTGGAAGGTCTCGTCGAACTTGACCTTGCCTTGCGGGATGTCGGGCGTGCCAAGCGTGGCACCGTTGGCCACGAACTTGAATTGCTCGCGGTAGAGGTAGTAGGCCGGGGCGACCGTGAAGGTCACTTCGACGGTGCGCTCGTCAACCGCGCGCGCGGCGAGCTTGAACGCGACGTTGGGGTCGAGGAATTCGTCGGCCGAGCGTGCGGGCTGCGTGGCGGTGAGCACGAACAGCAGCACCGCCACGAACCGCAGCCAACCGATAGTGAAAGTTCTCTTCAGCATGCTGTTGTCGTCGCTGTTCGTGTACTCGAAAGAGCTTGGTCGCGGGCCGAGGTTCCCGGATTACTTGAAGAAGCGCCGGCGCGTCAGCACCAGCGCGAGGTAATAACCGCCGACCGCATAGGCCACGAGCACGCAGATCGGGCGCAGCATGTCGCCCGTGGGCGTGCCCAGGATCAAGGGGCGCACCAGTTCGACCGCCGCCGTCAGCGGCAGCACGTTCGCGACCGACTGCAGCCAGCCCGGCATCTGCGAGATCGGGAAATACACACCCGACAGGAAGGTCATCGGCGTGATGACGAGCGTGAAGTAGTAGGTGAAGAAGTCGTAGCCCTTGGCCAGCGCGTTGAACACGAGCGCGACCGACGCGAAGGTGATGCCGACCAGGCCCAGCAGTGGCAAGGCCAGCAGCATCGTCGGCTCGCGGCTGATGCCCAGCACCCAGATCACGACCATGATCGCGGCGACCGAAAACAGCGACTTGAACGCGGCCCACAGCATCTCGGCGAAGACGATGTCGTCGAGCGCGATCGGCGCGTTCATGATGCTGTCCCAGGTCTTCTGCATCTGCATGCGCGAATAGGCCGAGTACAGCGCCTCGAACGTGGCGGCCAGTGCGGCGCTGACGACGATGCTGCCGGAAGCCAGGAACTGGATGTAGGGCCAGCCGTCGATCTGCCCGATCATCGAACCCAGGCCGTAGCCGAAGGCCACCAGCGTGATCAGCGGCTCGGCGATGTTGCCGATCACGCTCGGCACAGCGAGCTTCTTCCACACCAGCAGGTTGCGCATGAACACCGGCCAGAAGCGGCGCGAGATGCTGGGGGCGGCGGTGAAGGAAACGAGCATGGTGGCGTGGCGGTGCTTCAGGCGTCGTCGCGGATCTGGCGGCCGGTGAGCTTGAGGAACAGGTCTTCGAGGTTGGCCGGGCGATGCAGATAGCGCACGCTGTGATTTTCCGCCAGCGCGGCGAGCAGCGGCTTGGCGTCGTGCAGGTAGAAAAACACGGTTTCGCCACTCGCTTCGACACGCTGGGCCAAAGCGGCGTGCGCCACCGCCAACTCGGCAGCGCCTTCACCGTAGACCTCGACCACATCGGTTTCAAGATGTTCGCGGATCAGGCCGCGCGGTGTGCCTTCGGCGATCTTGCGGCCGTGGTCGAGCACGATCAGGCGGTCGCACAGGCGCTCGGCTTCGTCCATGAAGTGCGTGGTCAGCAGGATCGCCTTGCCTTGTTTGAGCAGGTCCTGCAGGCGCTCCCACATCAGGTGGCGCGCTTGCGGGTCGAGGCCGGTGGTGGGCTCGTCGAGCAGCAGCAGGTCGGGGTCGTTGATCAATGCGCGGCCCAGGCTCAGCCGGCGTTTCATGCCACCCGAGAGTTCACCCGGCTTGGCCGTGGCCTTGGCCTGCAGGTGGGCGAAGGCGAGCAGTTTCGGGATGCGCTCTTCGATGATCGCCTTCGGCAAGCCGAAGTAGCTGCCGTAGACACGCAGGTTTTCGGCGCAGGTGAAGTCGGGATCGAGGCTGTCGAACTGCGTGACGACGCCGATGCGGCTCTTCGCTTCACGCACGCGTTGCGGGATCGGCAGGCCGAAGGCTTCGATGCTGCCGGCGTCGGGGCCGGTCAGCCCCAGGCACATGCGGATCGTGGTCGTCTTGCCGGCGCCGTTCGGGCCGATCACACCCAGGCACTCGCCGGGCTGGATCTCGAGCGACAGGTCGTCGACGACGGTCGCATCGCCGAACTTCTTGACCAGGTGCGACAGGCGCAGCAGCGGTTGGGGCATGGCGGTGGAGTGTGCCAAAGGCGGGTGATTCGTGCCGGCGCGAAGGCCATGCCCGGAAACGACAAAGGCCAGCGTGTGCCGGCCTTTGCCTGGTTCGAGACGCGTGCAGCGCCTGCGAACTGCTTACTCTTCGGCCTTGGCTTCCACAGCCACGGGTTCCGGGCGGTCGACCAGTTCGACAAACGCCATTGGCGCGTTGTCGCCGATGCGGAAGCCCATCTTCAGGATGCGCGTGTAGCCGCCCGGGCGTGCCTTGTAGCGCGGGCCGAGTTCGTTGAACAGCTTGGTGACGATATCGCGGTCACGCAGGCGGTTGAACGCCAGGCGGCGGTTCGCCAGCGTGGCTTCCTTGGCGAGCGTGATGAGCGGCTCGACGACGCGGCGCAGTTCCTTGGCCTTGGGGACCGTGGTCTTGATCGCTTCGTGTTGCAGCAGCGAGTTGCACATGTTGCGCAGCATCGCCTGGCGGTGCTCGCTGGTGCGGTTGAGTTTTCGGAGTCCGTGACGGTGACGCATGGTGCTGATTCCTTCTTGACTAACTTATGAGCCCCAGCCGTATCAGGTACTGGGGATTGCACGCGACAGGCGTTATCGCTTGTCGAGGCCCTGCGGGGGCCAGTTTTCCAGCCGCGCGCCGAGCGTGAGCCCGCGCGAAGCCAGCACTTCCTTGATTTCGTTGAGCGACTTGCGGCCCAGGTTCGGCGTCTTCAGCAGCTCGGTCTCGGTGCGCTGGATCAGGTCGCCGATGTAGTAGATGTTCTCGGCCTTCAGGCAGTTGGCCGAACGCACCGTCAGCTCGAGCTCGTCGACCGGGCGCAGCAGGATCGGGTCGAACTGCGTGTTGCGCTGTTGCGGCGCGTCGAAGGCCGGGATGTCGTTGACGTCGAGTTGCGCGAACACGGCGAGCTGCTCGACCAGGATCTTGGCCGAGTTACGGATCGCTTCTTCGGGCGTGATGGCGCCGTTGGTCACGATTTCCATCACCAGCTTGTCGAGGTCGGTGCGCTGCTCGACGCGGGCGCTCTCGACCGTGTAGCTCACGCGAGCGACCGGCGAGAACGACGCGTCGAGAACGATGCGGCCGATCGACTTGGTCGGCTCGTCGCCGAAGCGGCGCATCGTGCCCGGCACATAACCACGGCCCTTTTCAACCTTGATCTGCATGTCGAGCTTGCCGCCGTGCGACAGGTGCGCGATCACGTGCTCGGGGTTGATGATTTCCACGTCGTGCGGGGTCTGGATGTCGCCGGCCGTGACCGGGCCTTCGCCTTCCTTGCGCAGCACCAGCGTCACTTCATCGCGGTTGTGAAGGCGGAACACCACGCCCTTCAGGTTCAGCATGATGTGGACGACGTCTTCCTGCACGCCATCGATGGCGGAGTACTCGTGCAACACGCCGGCGATCGTCACTTCGGTGGGCGCGTAGCCGACCATCGACGACAGCAACACGCGGCGCAGCGCGTTGCCCAGGGTGTGGCCGTAACCGCGCTCGAAAGGTTCGAGCGTGGCCTTGGCACGGTTGCCGCCAAGCGGCTCGACATGGATGGCTTTGGGTTTCAGCAGATTGGTTTGCATTGAAGTCCTGTTGGTCTCAATACCCTCGGCTCATTACACCGATAAGGCTGATGGACAGCGCCGGGCGAGGAAATGTTTGCTCCACTGCCGGCATATGGAGCAATAAAACCGGAGGCAGGTGGGGCGTTCGCCGTCACCCCGCTCGTCTGTTCGTTTATCGCGAGTACAACTCGACGATCAGCGCTTCCTTGATGTCGGCGCCGAATTCGTCGCGGTCAGGCGCCTTCTTGAAGATGCCTTCGAGCTTGGCAGCGTCGACGGTCACCCAGTTCGGCATGCCCTGGCCTTCGGCCAGCTTCACGGCGTCGATGATGCGGAGCTGCTTCTTCGACTTCTCGCGCACCGCGACCACGTCACCGGCCTTGACCAGGTACGAGGCGATGTTGACCGACGCACCGTTCACGGTGATCGATTTGTGCGAGACCATCTGGCGTGCTTCGGCGCGCGTGGAGCCGAAACCCATGCGGTACACCACGTTGTCGAGGCGTGATTCCAGCAGCATCAGCAGGTTCGCGCCGGTGTTGCCCTTGCGGCGCTCGGCTTCGGCGAAGTAGCGGCGGAACTGCTTCTCGAGGATGCCGTACATGCGCTTGACCTTCTGCTTCTCGCGAAGCTGCAGGCCGAAGTCGGAGGTGCGGGTACCGGAAGTGCGGCCGTGCTGGCCGGGCTTGCTGTCGAACTTGACCTTGTCGCCGATCGGGCGGCGGGCGCTCTTCAGGAAAAGGTCGGTGCCTTCACGGCGGGAAAGTTTGCCCTTGGGGCCAAGATAACGTGCCACGTTGTGTTCCTTGTGTTCAATCTGACGCAGGCTGCCGGTGTGCGGCGTGGCTTGCGCGAGTCTGGCGAGTGTTGTTTTGTGCGCTCAGACGGTGGGCTTCAAGAAGTCCGGTTCACTGCGAGAGATCAGCCGGCTTCAACGAAAAAGTCGGCGCAGCCCTAAGGCGGCACCGACGCGAGATCACGGCGACTTTTCAGTCACCGTGAATCGATCAGATACGGCGACGCTTTTGCGGGCGGCAACCGTTGTGCGGCACCGGCGTCACATCGGAAATCGAGTTGATGCGGATGCCGAGCGAGGCGAGTGCACGAACCGACGACTCACGGCCCGGGCCGGGGCCCTTGATCCGCACGTCAAGATTCTTGATGCCTTGGTCTTGCGCTGCGCGGCCGGCCACTTCGGCAGCCACCTGGGCCGCGAAAGGCGTGCTCTTGCGCGAGCCCTTGAAACCCTGGCCGCCGCTCGACGCCCACGACAGCGCGCCACCCTGGCGATCGGTGATCGTGATGATCGTGTTGTTGAACGACGCGTGAACGTGCGCGACGCCGTCCGCAACGTTCTTGCGGACTTTCTTGCGCACGCGTTGGGCGGCGGTGTTGACAGGTGCTTTAGCCATGGTGACCTTCTCTCAATCTTGTCTGGATGCCGAGCAGTGAAGAACGCTCGCGCGAATCACTTCTTGACCAGGGCGCCCGACTTGCGCGGGCCCTTGCGGGTGCGTGCATTCGTCTTGGTGCGCTGGCCGCGAACCGGCAGGCCGCGGCGGTGACGGAAGCCGCGGTAGCAGCCCAGGTCCATCAGGCGCTTGATGTTGATCGACATCTCGCGGCGCAGGTCGCCCTCGATGGTGAGCCGGCCGATTTCTTCCCGGATCTTTTCCAGGTCGGTGTCGGTCAGGTCTTTCACCTTGCGATCAAACGGAACGCCGCTGTTGGTGCAGATCTTCTGCGCCGTGGTGCGGCCCACGCCGTAGATCGACGTCAGGCCGATCTCGGTGTGCTTGTGGGGCGGAATGTTGATACCAGCAATACGTGCCATGTTCGTTCTCTTTTGTTCCAGCCTTTGCGCAAGCATGCGCAAAGTCGTTCGTCAGGCGAGAAGAAGTCCGCAGGGACTTCTTCCCGTCCAGTCTCACCCTTGCCGCTGCTTGTGACGCGGGTCGGTGCAAATGACGCGCACGACGCCCTTGCGACGGATCACCTTGCAATTGCGGCACATTTTCTTGACCGATGCTGCGACTTTCATGCTCTTCTCTCCTCGGCCCCTAACGGGCCTCCAACATTCGTTACTTTGCCCGGAACACGATCCGAGCGCGGCTCAGATCGTAGGGCGTCAATTCGACAGTGACCTTGTCCCCCGGCAGGATGCGGATGTAGTGCATGCGCATCTTCCCGGAGATGTGACCGAGCACCACGTGCCCGTTCTCCAGCTTCACACGAAACGTGGCGTTGGGCAGATTCTCGAGAATCTCGCCCTGCATCTGAATGACATCGTCTTTCGCCATGGATGTCTTCAGGTGGCCTTGAAGTTAGCTTTTTTCAACAATGATTCGTACTGCTGGCTCATCACGTAACTCTGCACCTGGGCCCAGAAGTCCATCGTCACGACGACGATGATCAACAGCGAGGTGCCGCCGAAATAGAACGGCACGTTGTACTTCAGCACCAGGAACTCGGGCAGCAGGCAGACCGCGGTGATGTAGATCGCGCCAGCCAGCGTGAGCCGGGAAAGAATGCGGTCGATGTGGCGAGCGGTCTGGTCACCCGGGCGGATGCCCGGAATGAACGCACCACTCTTCTTCAGGTTGTCGGCCGTCTCGCGGCTGTTGAACACCAGCGCGGTGTAGAAGAAACAGAAGAAGATGATCGCGGCGGCGTAGAGCAGCACGTAGATCGGCTGACCCGGCGACAGCAGCGCAGCCATGTCCTTCAACCAGCGGAAGCTGTCGCCGGTGGCGAACCAGCTCACGGCCGTCGTCGGTAGCAGGATGATGCTCGAGGCGAAGATCGGCGGAATCACGCCCGCCATGTTCAGCTTCAGCGGCAGGTGCGACGACTGGCCGCCATAGACCTTGTTGCCGACTTGCCGTTTGGCATAGTTGACGAGGATCTTGCGCTGGCCGCGTTCGACGAACACCACCGCGAAGGTGACGGCGCCGACCAGCAGCGTGATGAACAGCGCCGCGACGATGCTCATCGAACCCTGGTTCACGAGCGTGGCGAACTGGCCCAGCGCGCCGGGCAGGCCGGCGGCGATGCCACCGAAGATCAGGATCGAGATGCCGTTGCCCAGGCCGCGCTCGGTGATCTGCTCACCGAGCCACATCAGGAACATCGTGCCGGCGACCAGGCTCACCACCGCGGTCATGCGAAAGCCGAAGCCGGGCGAAATCACCAGACCCGGCGAACCTTCGAGCGCCAGCGCGATGCCGAGCGACTGGAACAGCGCCAGGCCGAGCGTGCCGTAACGCGTGTACTGCGTGATCTTGCGCCGACCCGACTCGCCTTCCTTCTTCAAGGCTTCTAGCGTGGGCACGACGTAGGTCATCAACTGCATGATGATCGACGCCGAGATGTACGGCATGATGCCCAGCGCGAACACGGTGAAGCGTTCGAGCGCGCCGCCCGAGAACATGTTGAACAGGCTCAGGATGCCGCCGGTCTGGCCCTTGAACAGCTGTTGCAGCTGGCTCGGGTCGATGCCGGGCACCGGAATGTGCGCGCCCAGGCGGTACACCACGAGCGCGAGCAACAAGAAGACGAGCCGGCGACGCAGGTCGCCGAACTTGCCGCTCTTGGCCAGTTGATTCGCGTTGGTTGCCACTGCGCTTGGGTTTCCGTTTTTGACGGGTAGCCTCAGGCCACCGAGCCGCCAGCGGCTTCGATCAGGGCCCTGGCGCCTGCCGTTGCGCCGACGCCCTTGAGCGCGACCTTGATGGTCAGCTCACCGGTCTTGATGATCTTGACGACCTTGGCCAGCTCGCCAACGATGCCGGCTTGCTTCAGCGTCAGGATGTCGACTTCGGCCGCACCCAGGCGCTCGAGGTCGGTCAGCGTCACTTCGGCGTTGAACTTCAGCAAGTGCGACTTGAAGCCACGCTTCGGCAGACGACGCTGCAGCGGCATCTGGCCGCCTTCGAAGCCGACCTTGTGGTAGCCGCCCGAACGCGACTTCTGGCCCTTGTGGCCGCGGCCCGCGGTCTTGCCCAGGCCGGAGCCGATGCCACGACCCACGCGACGCTTGGCGTGCTTGGCGCCGGTGGCGGGCTTGATGGTGTTGAGTTCCATGTTCTTGTCCTTTGATCCGTGCTTCAGAGCACCTTGACCAGGTACGAGACCTTGTTGATCATGCCGCGCACCGACGGCGTGTCCTCCAAGGTCGATTCGCTGTTCAGCTTGCGCAGGCCCAGGCCGCGCACGGTCGCGCGGTGCGACTCGCGGGTGCCGTTGATGCTGCGCACCAGCTTGATCTTGACGGTGCTCTTGCTTGCTTCTTTGTCAGCCATGATGTTTCTCCAGCTCAGCTGAACAGTTGTTCGACCGTCAGCCCGCGCTTGGCGGCCACGTCGGCCGGCGTGGTCGAGTTCTTCAGCGCGTCGAGCGTGGCACGAACCAGGTTGTAGGGGTTCGACGAACCGAGGCTCTTGCAGACGATGTCGGTCACGCCCATCACTTCGAACACGGCGCGCATCGGGCCGCCGGCGATGATGCCGGTGCCGGGGGGCGCCGGTGCCATCAGCACGTGCGAAGCGCCGTGCTCGCCCACCACCTTGTGGTGGATGGTGCCGTTCTTCAGCGAGACCTTGAGCATGTTGCGGCGGGCCGAGTCCATGGCCTTGGTCACGGCGACCGGCACTTCCTTGGCCTTGCCCTTGCCCATGCCGATGCGGCCGTCGCCATCACCGACGACGGTGAGTGCGGCGAAGCTCAGCGTGCGGCCGCCCTTCACCACCTTGGTGACGCGGTTCACCGCGATCATCTTTTCTTTCAGACCGTCGTCACGACCTTCGTCCTGAACGCGGGGTTGGAACTTTGCCATCGTGATTCCTTAGAACTGCAGGCCGGCTTCACGCGCGGCTTCGGCCAGCGCCTTGACGCGGCCGTGGTACGCAAAACCTGCGCGGTCGAACGCCACCTTGTCGATGCCGGCGGCTTTCGCCTTCTCGGCGATGCGCTTGCCGATGATCGATGCGGCCGAGACGTTGCCGCCCTTGCCCGACACCTTCGATTCACCGGCGAGTTCCTTGCGGACTTCGGCTTCGGCGGTCGAGGCGCTGACGAGCACCTTCTGGCCGTCGTCGGAGATGACGCTGGCGTAGATGTGCAGGTTGGTGCGGAACACGGTCAGGCGCGCCACGCGTTGCACCGCAATGCGGGCACGGGTCTGGCGCGAGCGACGAATGCGCTGATCTTTTCTGTTCAGTGACATGTCATTCGCCCCTTATTTCTTCTTGGTCTCTTTGATGACCACTTTTTCGCCGACGTACCGGATGCCCTTGCCCTTGTAGGGCTCGGGCGGGCGGATCGCGCGAACTTCAGCGGCGATCTGACCCACCACCTGGCGGTCAGAACCCTTGATGATGATTTCGGTCTGCGTCGGGCACGCCACGGTCACGCCTTCAGGCATGTCCTTGGCCACCGGGTGCGAGAACCCGATCTGCAGGTTCAGCTTGCTGCCGGCGGCCGCGGCGCGATAACCGACGCCGACCAGCGACAGCTTCTTCTCGAAGCCCTTGCTCACGCCGTTGACCATGTTGGCCAGCAGCGCGCGCATCGTGCCCGACATCGCATCGGCTTCGACGCTGTCGTTCGCCGGCACGAAGGTCAGCTTGCCGTCTTCGTTCTTGATCGTGACCAGGCCATTCACCGGACGCACCAGCGTGCCCAGCGTTCCCTTGACGCTGATCTGTTCAGCGCTCAGCGCCACGTCCACACCCTTCGGGACGGGCAGCGCCATTTTTCCTACGCGAGACATTGTTCGATCTCCTTAGGCGACGTAGCAGAGAACTTCGCCGCCGATACCGGCCAGGCGAGCCTTGCGGTCGGTCATCACGCCCTTGGGCGTGGTCACGATCGCCACACCCAGACCGTTCTTCACGTTCGGGATGTCGTGGCGGCCTTTGTACACACGCAGCCCCGGGCGGCTGACGCGCTCGATGTGCTCGATGACCGGCTTGCCGGCGTAGTACTTCAGCGCGATTTCGAGCTGCGGCTTGTCGGCCTCGCCACGAATTGCGAAGTTGTCGATGTAGCCCTCGTCCTTCAGGACTTTGGCGATCGCCGTCTTCAACTTCGACGCCGGCATCACCACACTGACCTTCTGAACCATCTGCGCGTTGCGGATGCGGGTCAGCATGTCGGCGATAGGATCACTCATGCTCATGGGAATATCTCCAGATCAGGCCGCAGCCGGTTTACCAGCTGGCCTTGACGACGCCAGGGATGTCACCCTTGAACGCCAGTTCGCGAATCTTGTTGCGGCCGAGACCGAACTTGCGGAAGGTGCCACGCGGGCGGCCGGTCAAGGCGCAGCGGTTGCGCTGGCGCGTCGGGTAGGCATTGCGCGGGAGCTTTTGCAGCTCCAGGCGCGCGGCGTAGCGTTCTTCGTCGGACTTCTTCGCGTCGTTCGCGGTGCCCTTGAGCTCCGCGTATTTCTTCGCGTACTTGGCAACGAGTTGCGTGCGCTTGAGTTCGCGCTGAATGAGGGATGTCTTGGCCACGGGCTCGGGTCCTTCAGTTCTTGAACGGGAACTTGAACGCGGTCAGAAGCGCCTTGGCTTCTTCGTCGTTCTTCGCGCTGGTGGTGATGCTGATGTTCAGCCCGCGCAGCACGTCGATCTTGTCGTAGTCCACTTCGGGGAAGATGATCTGCTCTTTCACGCCGATGTTGTAGTTGCCACGGCCGTCGAAGGCACGGCCCGAGATGCCGCGGAAGTCGCGCACGCGGGGCAGCGCGATCGTCACGAAACGGTCGAGGAACTCGTACATCTGCACGCCACGCAGCGTGACCATGCAACCTATCGGCACGCCGTCACGGATCTTGAAGCCGGCGATCGCCTTCTTCGACTTCGTGACCACGGGCTTCTGGCCGGCGATCTTGGTCAGGTCGCTGACAGCGTGGTCCATGACCTTCTTGTCGGAGACCGCTTCGCTCACACCCATGTTGAGCGTGATCTTGGTGATGCGCGGCACCTGCATCGTCGACTTGTAGCCGAACTTCTCGATCAGTTCGGGCGAAATCTTGTCGCGGTAGATCGCCTGGAGACGAGCGACCTTCGGCGCGGCGGAGCTTGCAACTTGTTCTTTAGCCATGATGATCTCTTAGGCCTTGATTTCTGCGCCGCTGGACTTGAAGACGCGAACGCCTTTTTCCTTGGTCTTGCGCGACTGCTGCTCGGCTTCGCTCAGCAGCTTGATGCCGACGCGGTCGGCCTTGCCGGTGGCGGCGTTGAAGATGGCGACGTTCGACTGGTGGATCGACAAGGTCTTGTCGACCACGCCACCCGTCGTGCCCTTCATCGGGTTCGGCTTGACGTGTTTCTTCACCACGTTCACGCCCTCGACGAGGATGCGTTCTTCGTCCACGCGCTGCAACACTGCACCGCGCTTGCCCTTGTCACGGCCGGTCAACACGATGACCTGGTCGCCTTTGCGAATCTTGTTCATAGCCTGTCCTGAATTGAAAGAGCGCTTGGCTTAGAGAACTTCAGGTGCCAGCGACACGATCTTCATGAAGCGTTCGGTGCGCAGCTCGCGCGTCACCGGCCCGAAGATGCGCGTGCCGATCGGCTCGAGCTTGGCGTTCAGCAGCACGGCGGCGTTGCCGTCGAACTTGACGAGCGAACCGTCCTGGCGGCGCACGCCCTTGGCGGTGCGAACCACCACGGCGCTGTAGATCTCGCCCTTCTTGACGCGACCACGCGGCGCGGCTTCCTTGATGCTGACCTTGATCACGTCACCGATGCCGGCGTAACGACGCTTGGAGCCGCCGAGCACCTTGATGCACATGACGGATTTCGCGCCAGTGTTGTCCGCGACGTCAAGCCGCGATTGCATTTGAATCATGTTGTCCTGTCCCCAACTTGGCACACCAATGAAGGCAGCCAGTCTTGGGCCCGTCGTACCTGCGTCGGCTGACTCGTCAGCGCCTGCGGGCAGTTTTGGGCAGAGTCCGAAACTCAGCGAATGCCGAACGGCACAAGTGGAATTTCAGCGAAGTCTTGGATTATGCAGCATTTTTCGACGCTGCGTCAATGTCCTTGTTGAAACGAAGAACGAGCCGCGGTAAAGGCGGCTCGCGGCCGCTTCAGCCCAGCACTTGTTTGGCTTGTGCCAGCAGCGTGCCGGCATCGCTCACCTCGAACTTGCCCGGCGCTTCGACGTTCAGCGTCTTGACCTCACCGTCGACGACCAACATCGAGTAGCGGTTCGAGCGCAGGCCCATGCCACGCGCCGTGAGGTCGAGCGTGAGGCCGGTCGCCTTCGCGAAGTCGGCGCTGCCGTCGGCCATCATGCGGACCTTGCCGCCGGTCTTCTGGTCACGGCCCCAGGCGCCCATCACGAAGGCGTCGTTGACCGACACGCACCAGATCTCGTCGACACCGGCGGCCTTGAACGCTTCGGCGTTCTCGACATAGCCCGGCACATGCTTGGCGGAACAGGTCGGCGTGTAGGCGCCGGGCAGCGCGAACACGGCGATCTTCTTGCCGGCCGTGGCCTTGGCCAGGTCGAAGCTGTTCGGGCCGATCGAGCAGCCGTTGCCTTCGACTTCGACGAATTCGGAAAGGCTGCCTGCGGGCAGCTTGTCGCCAACTTTCAACATGTGCTTCTCCTGGAGTCTGTGAAATGAAAAACGGCCGGGCGCCAGAGTATTCCAGCGTTCCGACCGTTCTGTGAAGCGCGTGGTTTCAGACCACGATCGCCTTCTGGACCAGTCGGGTCACGACCCACGACTTGGTCTTGGAGATCGGACGCGTCTCGGCGATCTCGACCACGTCGCCCATCTTGTACTCGCCATTTTCGTCATGCGCGTGGTACTTGCTGGAGCGCGCGACGATCTTGCCGTACAGCTCGTGCTTGGTGCGGCGCTCGATCTGGACCGTGATGGTCTTGTTGCGCTTGTCGCTGACGACCTTGCCCACCAGCGTGCGGGTGTTCTTGGCCTTCGGCTCGGTTTGAGCCGCGGTATTTTGCTCGCTCATTTCGCTGCCTCTTTCTTCTTCTGGGCCAACACCGTCTTGGCACGCGCGATGTCGCGGCGCGTGTTGCCCAAGGTGGTGTGGTTGGTCAGTTGTTGCGTTGCCTTCTGCATGCGCAGGCCGAAGTGGGCCTTGAGCAGGTCGCCGACTTCCTTCTGGAGGCCGGCGATGTCCTTGGCGCGGAGTTCAGATGCTTTCATGATGGTGCTCCTCAGGCGCCGACCTGGCGCATCACGAACGTGCACTTCAGCGGCAGCTTGGCTGCGGCCAGAGTGAATGCTTCGCGAGCCAGCTCTTCAGCCACGCCGTTGATTTCATAGAGCACCTTGCCGGGCTGGATTTCAGCCACGTAGTACTCCGGGTTGCCCTTGCCGTTGCCCATGCGGACTTCGGCCGGCTTCTGCGAGATCGGCTTGTCAGGGAAGATGCGGATCCAGATGCGGCCACCACGCTTCACGTGGCGCGAGATCGCGCGGCGAGCCGCTTCGATCTGGCGTGCCGTGAGACGGCCACGTTCGGTGGCCTTCAGGCCGAAGTCGCCGAACGAAACGGCCGCACCGCGTGTTGCCACGCCAGTGTTGCGACCCTTCTGTTCCTTGCGGTATTTTCTGCGTGCAGGTTGCAGCATGCTTATTCTCCTTTGGCCTCAGGCGTGGCAGGCGCGGGCGCCTTGCGAACACGCTTGACGGCGGGCGTTTTGGGCGCGTCGCCTGCCGGTGCTGCAGCAGCGTCGGCGGGGCGATCAGCAGCGGGTGCGGCCTGGCGTGCCGGCGGCGCACCACGGTCGAAACCACCGCCACCGGGGCGGCCACCACGGCCGGCCGGCGCACCGCCCGGACCCCGCGGCGGGCCGCGGCGCGGGCCACGGCGGTCGTCTTCGGCACCCGGGGGCGTGACGATGCCAGGCGCGTCGCCGTTGGCCAGGCGGTCACCACGGTAGACCCAGCACTTCACGCCGATGATGCCGTAGGTCGTCTTGGCTTCGGAGAAGCCATAGTCGATGTCGGCCTTCAGGGTGTGAAGCGGCACGCGGCCTTCGCGGTACCACTCGCAACGAGCGATCTCGATGCCGTTCAGGCGGCCCGACGACATCAGCTTGATGCCCTGGGCGCCCAGGCGCATCGCGTTCTGCATGGCGCGCTTCATGGCGCGGCGGAACATGATGCGCTTTTCGAGCTGCTGCGTGATGCTGTCGGCGATCAGCTGCGCATCGACTTCGGGCTTGCGCACTTCTTCGATGTTGACAGCGACCGGCACGCCCAGGCGGCGCGACAGTTCGGCCTTGAGGTTCTCGATGTCCTCGCCCTTCTTGCCGATCACCACACCCGGGCGTGCCGAGAAAATGGTGATGCGTGCGTTCTTGGCGGGGCGCTCGATCAGGATGCGCGAAACGGCGGCACTCTTGAGCTTGGCCTTGAGGTACTCGCGCACCTTCAGGTCTTCAGCCAGCATGGTCGCGAAGTTCTGGTTGTTCGCGTACCAACGCGACGCCCAGTTGCGCGTGACAGGCAACCGGAAGCCGGTCGGGTGAATCTTTTGTCCCATGGTCGTGCCTTTAGTTGCCGACGGTGATGTAGATGTGCGCAGTGGGCTTGCTGATGCTGTTGCCGCGGCCCTTGGCACGCGCGGAGAACCGCTTCAGGATCGCACCCTGCTCTACGTAGATCGAGGTGATCTTGAGCTCGTCGATGTCGGCGCCGTCGTTGTGCTCGGCGTTCGCGATCGCGGACTCGAGGCACTTCTTGATGATGCCGGCAGCTTTCTTGGGGGTGAAGCTCAGGATGTTGAGCGCCTGGTCCACCTTCTTGCCGCGAACCATGTCGGCCACCAGTCGACCCTTGTCGGCTGACAGGCGAACACCGCGGACGATCGATTTGGTTTCCATCGTCATCATCCTTACTTCTTGTTGGCCTTCTTGTCGGCCGGGTGGCCCTTGAAAGTGCGGGTCAGCGCAAATTCACCGAGCTTGTGGCCGACCATCTGGTCAGAGATATAAACCGGCACGTGCTGCTTGCCGTTGTGCACCGCGATCGTCACGCCGATGAAATCGGGCAGGATCGTCGAGCGGCGCGACCAGGTCTTGATCGGCTTCTTGTCTTTGGTGGCAACCGCTTTTTCGACCTTCGCCATCAGGTGATGGTCGATGAACGGGCCCTTCTTGAGTGAACGAGTCATGCCGTTCCCCTTACTTCTTGCGACGCGCGACGATCATCGTCTGCGTGCGCTTGTTGTTGCGAGTGCGGTAGCCCTTGGTCAACGTGTTCCACGGCGACACAGGAGCCTGACCTTCACCGGTACGGCCTTCACCACCACCGTGCGGGTGATCGACCGGGTTCATCGCGACACCACGCACCGTCGGGCGGATGCCCTTCCAGCGGATCGCACCGGCCTTGCCGTACTGGCGCAGCTGGTGTTCTTCGTTGGAGACCTCGCCGATCGTGGCGCGGCAGTCGATGTGGATCTTGCGCACTTCACCCGAGCGCAAGCGCACCTGGGCGTAAACGCCTTCGCGTGCCAGCAGCGTCGCCGAGGTACCGGCCGAGCGGGCGATCTGCGCGCCCTTGCCAGGCAGCATCTCGATCGCGTGGATGATCGAACCCACCGGGATGTTCTTGATCGGCAGCGTGTTGCCGGCCTTGATCGGCGCATCGGCGCCGCTCAGGATGGTCGAGCCCACTTCGAGACCGCGCGGGGCGATCACGTAGCGGCGTTCGCCGTCGGCGTAACACACCAGCGCGATGTGCGCCGTGCGGTTCGGGTCGTACTCGATGCGCTCGACCTTCGCCGGAATCGCGTCCTTGTTGCGCACGAAGTCGACCACGCGATAGTGATGCTTGTGCCCACCGCCGCGGTGGCGAATCGTGATGTGACCGTTGTTGTTGCGGCCCGCGTTCTGCATTTGCGGCTCGAGCAGCGACGCTTCGGGCCGGCCCTTGTACAGATGCGGGTGCACCACCTTGACGACGCCACGACGGCCCGGCGAGGTCGGCTTGACTTTGATGACGGGCATTACGCGCCCTCCCCGGAGAAGTTGAGCTCCTGGCCCTTGGCCAGCGACACATAGGCCTTCTTGACATGGTCGCGGCGGCCGATCGACTTGCCGAAACGCTTGACCTTGCCCTTCTGGATCACGGTCGACACACCGACCACGTCGACCTTGAACATCAGTTCAACGGCCGCCTTGATCTCGGGCTTCGTCGCATCGCGCAGCACCTTGAACAGCACCTGGTTGTGCTTCTCGGCGGTCATCGTGGCCTTTTCAGACACGATCGGCGCGACCAGCACTTGCGCCAGACGGTCGGCAGCGTGCTTGGGCTTCGTAACTTGAGTTGCAGTGCTCATGCCAGCATCTCCTTGAGTTGCTCGACGGCGGCCTTGGTCACCAGCACCTTCTTGTAGTGCACCAGGGCCAGCGGGTCGGCGTGACGCGGCTCGACGATCAGCACGTTGACCAGGTTGCGCGAGGCCAGCAGCAGGTTGTCGTCGAGCTGGTCGGTGATGACCAGAACCGAATCCAGACCCATCGCCTTGAACTTGGCGGCGAGCGCCTTGGTCTTGGGCGAGTCGACGGTCAGCGAGTCGACGACCGACAGGCGGCCTTCACGGGCCAGCTGCGAGAAGATGGCGGCCATGCCGGCGCGGTACATCTTCTTGTTGACCTTCTGGGTGAAGTTTTCGTCAGGGCTGTTCGGGAAGATCCGACCGCCCCCGCGCCACAGCGGCGACGAGGTCATGCCGGCGCGTGCGCGACCGGTGCCCTTCTGGCGCCACGGCTTCTTCGTGGAGTGCTTGACCATCGTGCGGTCGAGCTGGGCGCGGGTGCCTTGGCGTGCGTTGGCCTGGAAGGCCACGACGATCTGGTGCACCAGCGCTTCGTTGTAATCACGGCCGAACAGCGTGTCAGGGGCGTCGACTTTCGACGTGGCCTGGCCTTGTTCGTTCAGGAGCTCGAGTTGCATTACTTGGCTCCTTTCGCAGGCGCTGCGGCGGCGGCGCCGACGCGTGAAACCTTGACCTTGATCGCGGGGCTCACGACCACGTGGCCGTTTTTCGAGCCCGGCACCGCGCCGCGCACCAGCAGCAGTTGGCGCGCTTCGTCGATGCGAACGATGTCGAGGTTCTGGGTCGTCTTGGTCACGTTACCGCGCTGACCGGACATCTTCTTGCCCGGGAACACACGGCCCGGGTCCTGCGCCATCGAGATCGAGCCCGGCACGTTGTGCGAACGGCTGTTGCCGTGCGACGCGCGCTGCGACTTGAAGTTGTGGCGCTTGATGGTGCCGGTGAAGCCCTTGCCGATGGAGGTGCCTTGCACGTCCACCAACTGGCCCACGGCGAACACACCGACCGGCACTTGCGCGCCCGGCTTGTATTCGGCGGCCACGTCGGCCGGCACACGGAATTCCTGGAGGATTTCGCCGGCTTCGACGCCTGCTTTGGCGAAGTGCCCGGCTTCCGGCTTGGAAACACGCGAGGCCTTGCGCTCGCCGAACGCCACCTGAATGGCGCTGTAGCCGTCTTGCAGCTCGGTCTTGACCTGGGCGACACGGTTGTTGGACACGTCCAGCACGGTCACGGGAATGGCATCGCCATCATCCGTGAAGACGCGCATCATGCCCACCTTGCGGCCCAGCAAACCGAGGCGATGGCCTGGATTGACTGTCGTCATAAAGTTTTCTCCAGCCCACAAGCCTTGCGGCGCGCGAGCCTTTGTTCACGAGCCCGACATCGATTGGTCGGGTTGATAAGTTTTCCGTCACCTGGGTGCGGAAAAGCCTGCGATTCTAGCACCAGCGGGCGAACCCGCAAGTGCCTGGCCTCGGGCGGGGCGCTTATTGCAGCTTGATTTCCACGTCCACGCCGGCCGGCAGGTCGAGCTTCATCAGCGCGTCGACCGTCTTGTCGGTCGGGTCGACGATGTCCATCAGGCGCTGGTGCGTGCGGATCTCGAACTGGTCACGGCTCGTCTTGTTGACGTGCGGCGAACGCAGGATGTCGAAACGCTGCATGCGCGTCGGCAGGGGCACCGGGCCCTTGACGATCGCGCCGGTGCGCTTGGCGGTGTCGACGATTTCGAGCGCCGACTGGTCGATCAGCTTGTAGTCGAATGCCTTGAGGCGGATGCGGATCTTTTGCTTTTGCATGACGGTTCCTTAAAGAGCGTTGCGGCCGGCTTGGAAGCCTCCAGGCCGCGGTTGTTGTAAAGGCTGGCGAACGCTTGCGCGCCCGCCAGTCGTCACGCATTTACTCGATGATCTTGGCGACGACACCAGCGCCGACGGTGCGGCCACCTTCACGGATGGCGAAGCGCAGGCCCTCTTCCATCGCGATCGGGTTGATCAGCTTGACGGTGATGCTGACGTTGTCGCCCGGCATGACCATTTCCTTGTCCTTGGGCAGCTCC
>Ga0209883_1000083_pt1 | contig 24035 bp, 15 predicted proteins | sample GWRWT4_21May14_FD_187196 | JGI IMG/M metagenome (GOLD analysis project Ga0209883, IMG submission 187196) | Sand microcosm microbial communities from a hyporheic zone in Columbia River, Washington, USA - GW-RW T4_21-May-14 (SPAdes) (version 2) | ecosystem: Engineered > Artificial ecosystem > Sand...
GAATCGCTCATAAAATCCACGCGCAATCAACTCGCTTCACTTTAAGCGCACTTTTTTACATCCTTCTGTATACCCTTCACTTTTTTAGCCGCCAACCGGGTGCCACCTTTGCCAGGTGATCTTGTCCGTTAACTGACGCTGCCTACTGCTCGCTCTATTCGAGAAGACTTGCGCGCTCCAATTAATTAAAGCCTTTCACCCTCGGTAAGGCTTAAGTCATACCCGCGAATTAGCTAAACACGGTCAAGTTAAACAAAACAAAAAAGCCCCAGCGAGACGCTCTCGCTGGGGCTTTTTTAAAGGCTTTTTACTGCATCAATTATCGCCTGTCTCAGAAACTAAATGCGGTCGAAATATCGCTTTTGGCCACATTATTAAACATCAGATTGATATTTTCCTGACTCATGGCCAAGCCCTTCTTACCATGACGTACCATAGGCGAGCTTTCAACAGTTGATTCTACCGTAATGAATTGATCCTTTTGATCTTTATCCATTTCGATCACCTGCGCTACTTGCTGAGGCACCGTCCACTCAAGCACGGAAGAAGAACCTACGGTGGTAATAACCGCACTGCCCGTCGCCATGACATAGAAATTGTTCCAATTATAGGCTTTAACATAAACAACGCCTGGATTGGTACCGGTTTCAGTGCCATTGTCTGAGAATAAATAGGCTTTCACTTCAAACTGACCATTAGCATCCCAACCACGGCCGACCCACAAACCACGCATTTTAACGGCATCAATGGGTGTACCACTGAGTTCAGACGGCGTGGAAATGACTTGATCCAATGACGTAGCCGCAACAGGCTCGGTGCCATTGTTTGGATTGGCATCCAGTTCCTGCCAGTCTACGGCTACGATATTGGCACACTGGTAGGTGGCTAACACATAGGCATTCCAGTCGTTGTCACAGGAAAAACTGTAGGTATCCGCCTGCAAGGTAAACGTCGCAGCATAGGCTTTGGCTCCACTGCTAAAGACCGCGTTAGACGCCAGACCTTGTCGGTAGCTGTCATCCAGGAAATCCGCCATCATCAAACCACTGACATCGAACTCCATAAGTTCCACATGACCGGTTTCATAATCAACGGCGATACCTCCTTGGGTATTATCTGTGGGTTTGGCAATGGCCTCTCCCGTGGTGACGTCATAACCCGTGATCATAAACAGATCATCCGCCTGCTGTATGCCCGTACTCGTCAGATAACGTTTTCTGTTGTAGGCAGTAGCAGACATATCGACCCAGGCAGGTGTTGTCAAACTGCTGTCCCACTTATTCAGCACCTCAGCGACATTATCCTGAATAACACCGTATTCATATTCCGACACCTGCATGTTGCTTTGCGTATCCCAATAACTATAACCTTCGAACCAGGCTAGACCGCTGGGACCTACGGTGCTTTCTGTCACTGCAACAGGCTGCGCTCCAGTAAAAGTCCCAAAATCGGTGCACGTCACGGAATTGGGGTGACTGTTGATGTTTTGATAAGTTCCCGCAGAAATCACTCCGCCACTGAAGTTACCCGTGAGTGTGAATGAACCCGCCTGATTGGTCACACTAAAATTACCGCTTGCATCAATGGAACCATGCATCGGTCCATCACCGTCAGACTCTGCCAGCAGCTGATTACCCATCTGTTTAAAGTTCATCAGCGCATTACCCGTAGTTTGCGCAAGCACCACACACGCATCACCGGTGGTATTTAATTCCACCGCTGCACTATCTGCAATCCAGGCAAATTTGTAGCGTCCGGCCATAGTGGGCACGCCTGTACCATCGCACGCGGCAGCATCCTGGCTGACATTGCTCACATAAGGACAGTTGTCACTGTTGTCACCGACACTATCACCATCGCTATCGAATTGCTCGGCGGCGTTATTAATAAAGGCATCACGATCGTCGAGTACGCCATCGTTATCGGTATCGGTCACAAGCATTTCACAGGCATCACCCACACCATTGGCATTAACATCAGCCTGATCTGGATTGGGCGTGTTAAGACAGTTATCGACGTTGTCGGCTATTCCGTCCATATCACTGTCCATCGGACCACTGCCTTCACACGCATCACCGATGCCGTTAGTATTGCTGTCGGCCTGATCAGGGTTGGCTACAGTCGGACAGTTGTCAACGCTGTCGGCTATTCCATCCATATCACTGTCCATCGGACCACTACTTTCACACGCATCACCGATGCCGTTAGTATTACTGTCGAGCTGATCTGGATTAGGCACTGTTGGGCAGTTGTCGTTCTTATCCAACACGGTATCCATATCAGAATCTGAGCCAGCAAAACTGAACTGTGCTTTAACCTGATCCAGTGCGCTTGGGTTTAGCATCAACATATCTTCGCTTTCACCGATAGTTAATTTGTCGCCCATGCGTACTACAGGACCAAAGGTTTCGCTGGTATCGACAAAAATGAAACGGTGGATTCCATCGCCAGGATCTTCACTCATTGCCAGCACACCCGCAGGTGTTGTCCATTCAATTACTTGGACAGCCCCACGTGTCACCACAGCGTATGCCGCGCTAAAGCCAGTATCTTGCCCGGTGTTATCACTCCAGAACCACTTAAAGAAACGAACTTGTGGATTAGCACCCGCAACAGCGCCGTCGGCACTGACAAGGTAAGCGCGCATTTGATACTGCTCATTACGCGTTGTATCAAAGCCTTGTCCAGCCCACATGCCACGGTTGTTTACCGTCGGATTGTTTAGATCAAGATTGGCACTGGCTGTGATCAGATCTGTTAGCGCGGTAGCAGGGATTGGATCCCAGTTACCGCTTGATACTTCGACTGATCCGATTTGTACAATATTGTCGCAAGAGAGATTGTTAACAAACCAATCATCCCAGTTGTTATCACACCAGTAGTTATAGACCTCTGACTGGGCAGTCAGTTTCGCATGATAGGCTTTTGCACCCGTGCTAAACATGGCGGAGTCAGCAAGTCCGAGTGCCAGCGCGCCATCAAGAATACCTTTCATGGGCGCACCTGCGATATTAAACTCAGCCAACTCAAGAGATTCCATTTTATAGGACACTGAAGTGCCGCCACTGGTCGGCTGCACGGTAGCCACTTCACCGTTAGCACCATAAGCAGTGATCATATAGAGATCGTCAGCAGACTGAATCGTGCCATCAGTTAACAGATAACGCTCTCTACCCACCTGGCTGGCAGAGTCATTAACCCATGACAGCGACGTTTCATCCCACTTGAAGGCATTTGCAGGCGCGGCATCCGTGACCACGCCGTACTCAAAATGATACATGGGCAAACCATTACTTTCTGTAAAGGAATCCCCCTCCAGCCAGACCAAACCAGCACTGCCTACACTTTGTTCATTTACGGGCACGGCGGCTTGGGCACTGACTTGACCCGTTAGCATACAGCTTACCGATTGATCGCCAGTGGTACCGCTCCACGTACCTGTAAACGCGCCACCATTTTGGGCAAGTTGTCCGGCAAAACTATCGCCATTACCAGCGAAAGTGAAACTGCCATCACTATGGATAATGCCGGTGTAAATCCATTGACCTTGTTTCTGTGTCACCGTCAACTGCGAGCCATTCTGTTCAATCATCCAGAATTCGGCACCACTTTGATTAACACTAATACAAGCTGAATTTGTTTGATCGAACTCCTCTCCGCTGACAACAAATGATTGCAACCACAGACCAGAAATCGTTGGGATAGGGCCATCGCAGGCATCACCGACACCATTACTGTCACTATCTGCCTGATCGCTATTGGCAATTAATGGGCAGTTGTCGTTGGCATCAGCAATGCTGTCTGCGTCATCGTCATTATCACAAACATCACCCAGCTGATCAGCGTCGGCATCCAATTGATTAGCGTTTGAAATAACCGGGCAGTTATCAATTTTGTCACCAACGGTGTCATTATCAGTGTCCATAACCAGGGGATTGGTGCCAAGTGACGCTTCCTGAGTATCACTCAAGCCGTCATTATCGTCATCGCCATCACATGCGTTGCCCAGATTATCGCCATCGGTATTTAACTGATCACTGTTGGCAACAGCAGGACAGTTGTCCAAAGCATCACCAACAGCGTCAGTGTCGGTATCGGCCAATAAGGGGTCAGAACCCTTCACCGCCTCTTCCTTATCTGAAAGCTGATCGTTGTCATCATCCAGATCACAGACATTACCCTGGCCATCACCATCGGTATTGAGCTGATCAGGATTTGCTATTGCTGGACAGTTATCCTGGACGTTAGTTGCGCCATCACCATCAATATCGCTGTCGCACGCATCACCCATCGAGTCACCATCGGTATTGTGCTGCGCTGCATTTGGCACCATTGGGCAGTTGTCATTCGCATTAGCGACACTGTCGTTATCCTTATCGCTGTCACACAGGTCTCCAAGCTTGTCGTTATCACTGTCAAGCTGATTGCTGTTGGCTACCAATGGGCAGTTGTCGGCATTGTCACCGACCGTATCACTGTCCTGATCGGCAAACTCTGCCGCATTCAACGGGAACGCATCGCTGGCATTGGCAACACCATCACCATCGATATCGTTATCACAGGCATTACCCAAGGCATCGCCATCAGTATTTAATTGATCACTGTTAGCAACCATAGGACAATTATCGACTGCATCATTGACCTGGTCGTTATCACGATCGGTGTCTGCATTGTCACCAATGCCATCACCATCGGTGTCTTTGCTTTCACTTGCATTCAGAGGGAACAGGTCAAGATTATCGCGCACCCCGTCTCCATCACTGTCTGCTTTCAATGGATTGGTGCCTTGTGAGGTTTCCTCACTGTCACTCAAACTATCGTTATCGTCATCGCTATCACACTCATTACCTTGTGCATCACCGTCGGTATTAATCTGTGCGCTATTGGCCACTGCGGGGCAATTATCAATAATGTCCACAACACCATCGCTATCAGTATCGGTGTCACACGCATCACCAATGCCATCGTAATCAGCATCTGCCTGTGGGTTATTGGCAACAAAAGGACAGTTATCCAGCTTGTTAGCGAAGGTATCGCCATCCAGATCACTGTCGCAGACATTACCCAGACCATCGCTATCACTGTCTATCTGATTCGTATTACTTAGCAAGGGACAGTTGTCACTCGTATCGGCAATGGTATCGCCGTCATCATCGGCATCACATGCATTACCGAAAGCATCATGATCTGTATTTAGCTGATTGGCGTTAGCAATAGAAGCACAGTTATCCAGACCATCTTTCACACCGTCACCATCGGCATCCACAATCAGCGAATTCGGATCACTGCCATCGGCAACACCATCATTGTCATCATCGGTATCGGCATTGTTGCCTATGCCATCACCATCGGTATCCACACTTTCAGCGCTATTTGAGGGGAAAGCATCGCTCGTATCAGACACGCTATCACCATCATCATCGGTGTCTGCCTTGTTACCTGTACCGTCACCGTCTGTATCGATATATTCGTTGGCATCCAGAGGGAAGGCATCATTGTCATCGATAATGCCGTCACCATCGTCGTCGGCATCAGCATTGTTGCCTACACCATCACCATCGGTATCGAGACTTTCGTTTGGATTCAGCACAAACGCATCGTTGGTATCGCCTACGCCATCGCCGTCATCATCGCTATCGCTATTATTGGCAATGCCATCACCATCGCTGTCCGCGCTGGCGTCGGCTTGCAAGGGGAAGGCATCGTTAGCATCAGGCACGCCATCGCCGTCATCATCGCTATCGGTCGTATTGCCTAGACCATCACCATCGGTATCCACACTTTCAGCGCCATTCAAGGGGAAGGCATCGTTAGCATCAGGCACGCCATCGCCATCATCATCGCTATCGGTTGTATTGCCTACACCATCACCGTCGGTGTCCTGGGTTTCATTGGCATTCGCGGGGAAGGCATCGCTGCTGTCACTGAGACCATCATTGTCATCATCGGTATCGGCATTGTTGCCTATGCCATCCTGATCACTATCCAGCTGTTCAGTGGCATCCAGGGGGAAAGCGTCCTGCGTATTGTCGATACCATCGCCATCAATATCCTTATCACAGACATCACCTCTGTCATCACCGTCCCGGTTGCTTTGCGCTGGATTGTAGTTAACAGGGCAATTGTCTACGCGGTTATCAACACTGTCTTTGTCTGAATCAAACTGCACGGCCGGATCCATCGGATTCTCATCAACATTATCCAGCACGCCATCACCATCGCTGTCCCTGAGCAGTGGATTGCTAGCGTTAGCAAACTCAACAAGGTCAGCCACCTTGTCACCATCATCGTCATCGTCGGTATTATTACCAACGCCATCACCATCGGTATCTAGCGTCTCATAGGGATTACGGGGAAACTTATCCAGATTGTTTGCAATACCGTCACCGTCAATATCGGCATCACTGTTATCGCCTATTCCGTCGCCGTCCTGATCCTGACTTTCGTTAGCATCCGTGTCGAAGGCATCGTTGTTGTCACTAACGCCGTCATTGTCATCATCACTGTCGGTGTCGTTACCCACCCCGTCGTTATCGGTATCAATAAATGTGGTTCCAGGAACGGCGGCATTGGTGTCATCTGAATCCTGTCCGTTAGGCCAGCCATCATTATCCTGATCGGTTTTGTTTTGACGTGTACTATCGAGAGGGAAATTGTCCTGGGCATCGGATTTGCTATCACCGTCATCGTTATCGTCGATGTTATCGCCGAGGCCATCGCTATCAGTATCACGCTGCTCAGTGGCATCCAAGAGGAAGGCATCGTCGGCATCAAGAACGCCGTCATTGTCGTCATCAGCATCGGCGTTGTTACCCATGCCATCGTGGTCTGTATCCGTTGTTTCGGTGTCATCATTCGGGAACGCATCCTGATCATTAGACACACCATCGCCATCGAGATCTGGATTTGTTTCAGCCTGCTGTGTTTCAGGGGCCGTGGTCAAATCGAGCGTAGTAACAACGGTTCCATTACCGGTAGATGTTTTTTCGTTATCCAGAATATTTTTAATATCGCCGACAGTGCCTTGGCCATTAATAATGGGAAATGTATTAGGATCTTGATCGAGCAATTCGAGCGCAGAACTGGCAACATCCGCATCACCACCAAAAAGTGCGCTGGTGCTACCATCGACCTGACCATCAATTTGTCCATCTGCCAAGTCAGCGGCCATCTCATCCATAACCGCATCAAGGTCATTCGTCCCTGTGGCTTCACTGATTTGTGAAACAATAGCTGTAACCGATTCAACCGCTGCACGATACAGTGCGGTGCTTTCCTGCTCTGCCGCTGTGGTTGTGGTGTTATCAAACAAGGGCGGGGTATCGAACAGATCTACTTCGCTGCCCATACCAAAACCCAGGGTTGATTTAATCTGGTCGGCGGCAATAGGCAGTGCTGATAACAGTTCGGCCAAAGTCGCTGTACCGTCACCTAAACCGGCATCCAGGCTGCTGTCATTATTTCTATCACCCCAGTTAAGTTGATCGTTAGTTGCGTCACTGTCTTGCATTAAACCGTCAAAATCTGCATTTTTAATGGCCAGATCAACCGCCATGGTTGTCAACGGTGTGGCATAAATCTGCTCACCCGTTTGCAACAAGGCTTGCGTTAGAATTGAGCGCATCACAGTGATTACCGGAGCTGCGCCCGTGTAAATATCGACCGTGTCAGAATCTGCGGTGAACTCAAGCAAGTAAGGAGGTGTTAATGGATAAGGCAAAGCAAGGCCTTGTATTTGCGCTTGCGCATTGGTTGAGCCGGTGGCTACAACACTGCCTTTCATGCCTGTTACACTGGGGCTAATGGCATACACGGTCACAGTGGCATTCGCTAAAGGACCTTTAACGCCACCGCCAGTGAGCGCCAGCGTTGTTGTTCCCGTGGTCGTATCTGTATTTGTAGTATCGGTATTACCACCCGTTCCACCACCCGTCAGTGGAGACCCCGAATTATTCGAATCACTGCATCCTGCAAAGGCACCCAGCGTTATAAGAAACATCAAAGCGCGAACGCCAGATCGAACGCAAAAAGATTGTTCAAGACTCTTCATCTTTTTCCCCAGTTTTTTATCCATAAAAATCGACCGCGCCAAACCCAGAGTACGCGACAGTAGATTCAGACTAGACGCCAAAGAAACGAGCCTCAAATTAAAATCAAGTTTTTTTTGTTACTGAAAAAGTAATCTATTGAATTAACACAGATAAATCACACATTACCCTTGTCGTCGTCAATATCACAAAACGTAAATCATCAATGTCTGTTTTATTTTGCGCTGCAATCAGGCTTTTAATAATTGATCGCCACTTGATTTTTTTATTCAAGAAAAAATTATGGCGGATGCTCTTAACCCAGAAAGAATTTTACAAACCGAACTGGCATTTTTGGCATAGAAAACTATGCAGCTTATCTGAGACGAGAATTTTCTCTATTTTTTACCTGTCTATAATGTAGGCGCTTTTTTACATAATCCGACGTACTGCAAATTAAAAATCAGATACGTTGATATCTGATAATTGGCAAACCTGCCAAAAGCAGTGGGGAAATCAGTTCGACACTTGTTATTAATTTCCAATTTGTTCTAATAAGTGCGCTGAGACGTTCTGACGCATTGTCAATGCAAGTCTTTTTTGAAAGACATTGCATTAAACCTTGTTTTTTTGGAGTAAAAAGCTACATGAGCAGTTTGCCTTCATGCCCAAAGTGCAGTTGTGATTACACCTACGAAGATCGGAAGCTGTTTATTTGCCCGGAATGCGCACACGAGTGGTCAACGCAGACAGTGCTTGCCAGCACCGATTCTGAAAAGATCGTACGTGATGCGAATGGCAATGTGCTTGCGGACGGTGACTCAGTCACCGTGATAAAAGATTTAAAAGTAAAAGGTTCATCATCCGTCATCAAGGTGGGTACCAAGGTAAAAAATATCCGTCTGGTTGATGGCGATCATGATATTGATTGCAAAATAGAGGGCATTGGTGCGATGCAGCTGAAATCTGTTTTTGTGAAGAAATCCTAAACCACTGTCTTAAATTAGATCGTGATCTGATAAATACACGCGGCACTCATCAGATCACGTCGACTCACCTATTCAGCTGCAACAGCAGGCAAGTTTAGAGGGGTTAATGTAATGCTCGCAGGATTTTTAATCTCGGCAATTGCATCCTCAATGTTATTACCTTTCCACATCTGGTCATCAAAATAGAGGTTCACACCGACCACGATATCCTGACCTGAGGGTATTTTTGAAACGTAATAGCCCACTTGGGGATGCCCGCCCTCGTAACGTTCAGGTTTATCTATTTTATTTTCTCCGCGCACGCTATCTTCATACTGCAAGGCAAGATCGGGCTTGAATCCCTCTGATCCGGCGAAAAACGCCACAATATCAAATCCCTTACCTGAGCTACCCGCCAACCAATCATGTTCCAGATCTACAGCATGATCTTTCAGGTCACTGCCGCCACCGCCGGCAATCATGGGCTCTACAGGGCCCAAGGCTGTGCGTACTTTAGCACCTTCCAGTTGGTTAAAATCAAGCGCCACACCAATATTTAAATCACTCAACGCAGCGGCGGCTCTGGGAATTGTTGCATACACCGGGAATTGCACAGATTGATTGTTCACTGTAACCGATGCGCCACCCTCACCCAAGGTTACACCCAAAATTGCAATGGAGGCATCCACTTCGATGATAGTTCGCACAGGGCCATTTTTAACAGCCACCACTCGGTTGGGAATCAGGTCATTATTGATGGTTGCTTTAATAAAACCTACGCGCGCCTTGATACGAATTTTCATGGTATCAATCAGACTGGTTCCTGGCGTGTAGTCTTTATATTTCATATCCGACCAGCTCAGAAGATTCTTCGGGTCGATATCCAACGAGTATTTTTCGGTTTCCACTTTGCCGGTTTCACGATCAAAGTGGGTGTAATGACGGTCTGAACGCTGGGGATTGCCTTTAACCAAATAAGCAAAACCGGCAATGCCGCCATCTTCAACCCGAATTTCAGACACCACCTGTCCTGATAGAGCCTTCAGTTGCTCCCGACTGGCTTGCGCGCCAGTGTCGCTATACATAAACGCCAATTCATCGTGTGCTTCCAGCACCCCTTCTTGCCCGTCTACCGGCACTTTGCCGCCTGAAACGAATAAAAATCCCTTGTTATTGCGCTCATCAAACTGAAAGGGAATCGGACTCAGTTTGCCATCAACAACAGCCATCACCGAGTAATCGTTAAACGCTTTACCTAACACGCCTGGAATTTGACTGCCTAAAATGGTGGATACTTCTATTTGCCTTGCGCCACTAAGCTCACCGCCTTGGGGTAACGCAAAAACAGCCGAGCTGCACACCATGGCTGATGCCGAAAAACACGCCGCCGTCTTGAATGAAAACCTGTTGGTAATTTTCATACATCCATCCTTTTCATTGTTTATTATTAGTTCTTATTTAGATTTACTATTTTGATTATTTGCGACATTCAAACACAAATACGCACGCTCAAACACCAAGGAATAAACGACAATAAGGCAACTAATGTCGCAAGGTCACAATTCATGCGCGCACCCAAGTCAATGAAATTACGTTAAGGCGCTCAATCCTTCATGCCTATAAAACCCATCAGACTAGCACTGGCATTAATTTCTTCTTTATTGCAGAATTGCCAGCCTTTATGCGCCCGCATTTTTATCACCTCAAGCATCCACCTCTATGAACAACACATCAAACGCTTCATTAAGAATTCCACTTGCCTGGCTGGTATTAGGTATTTTTGCCTTGCTCGCAGCCGGAATATTTTCCCTTCTTTTGGTGCTGTCGCGCACACCGGCCATTCAGGCACATATTCCCATTATCGATTTTTTTCATGTTGCACTGGTTATTCACGTAAATCTTTCTGTGCTGATCTGGTTTTTATCCTTTGCAGCCGTGTTATGGACAATGAACACTCGTCCCATCAAGGTTATTGATTACAGTGCCTTGGCACTGGCCTATCTAGGCACCCTAGGCCTGGTACTGAGCCCACTCGCCGGTGCCGACAAACCTTTGATGAACAACTATGTGCCGGTTATTGAGCATCCCTGGTTTTATGTTTCACTGGGCCTGTTTGGATCAGGTATTTTACTGGTGGCACTCAAATCGGTTCTGCGGCCTGTAAACCCTGTCGCTTTTTTCAGAAACTCTGCTCTAAACAATTCTGTTTATGCCTCTGCATGGGTCACATTGGCAGCCCTTCTCGCCTTGTTAACATCGTACTTGAATTTACCCAAAACCCTCTCCAGTGAAAGTTATTTTGAATTTCTCTTCTGGGGCGGTGGTCATGTTTTGCAATTTTCACACACCTTACTTGCACTTGTAGCCTGGATCTGGTTATTGGATATCAGTGGCTATAAACGTTTGCGCACGGGGCGTACTTTAACGCCACTGCTTATTATCACCGTCATGCCGGTGTTATCCGTTCCTTTTATTTATTATCAGCATGAGGTGTTATCGTCTGATCACCATGTTTCTTTTACGTTACTGATGAAATACGGCGGTCTAACAACGCTGCCCGTGGGCTGTTTAATTGTTTATGCCTTGTTTGAGCGCTCTAAATCAAGCGAGGACACAAAACATTTTCGCGCCAGTCTTTATGCTTCACTGCTGCTGTTCGCTGCTGGCGGCATTATCGCTTTTCTCATACAAGGTGCGAATGTGGTTATTCCTGCGCATTATCACGGCTCTATTGTCGGCATCACCCTTGCCTTTATGGGACTGACTTACTACCTGCTTCCGCATTTCGGATATACCAAACCCAACATCAAATTGGCGCATATGCAGCCCTATATTTACGGTGGCGGACAATTAATGCATATTCTTGGTTTGGCCTGGTCAGGCGGCTATGGTGTGCAACGAAAAACAGCCGGAGCGGCTCAAGGACTTGATCGTTTGCCTGAAATTGCAGGCATGGGCATGATGGGTTTGGGCGGATTAATTTCTATTATCGGCGGTGCACTGTTTTTGTGGATAGTGATTAAAGTGCTTCTTGCGGGCAAAAAACACCTAGGGTAAAAATGCAGTGAATTCTAACAATGAAGATCTGTCATGAATTTCTATCGAAAAGAAAGGGTCCTTAAGGACCCTTTCTTGTTCAGAGCAAATAAAGCCTATCAATACTGTTACTGAAGATCATCCAGTGTCTCTTCGACTTCCAGTTGTTCATTCAATGCTTGAACGGACATGTTCTTTTCATACGCTTCTTTGTATTGCTCTTTCAGATAACGTTTGTACAGTTTGCCGGTATCGAGTCGAGGCAGGGTATCGGCAAAATCGATGGCACGTGGCAACTTGAATTTAGCCAGGCGTTCTTTGGCAAAACTGAGCAATTCGTCTTTGACGGCCTGCGTTTTTACCACGCCTTTTTTCAGCTGCACAACAGCTTGTACCGATTCGCCCCAGTCTTCATCGGGCACACCAAAGACGGCCACGTCTTCAACCTTGTCATGCAGAATAAGTGCTTTTTCTACTTCGGCGGGGTAAATATTCACACCACCAGAAATGATCAGATCGGAGTCACGATCGCATAAAAATAACCAGCCATCATGATCGAGATAACCCACATCCCCCACGGTAAACAATCCGCCGTCGGCACGGTTTTTATTGGTTTTTTCTTTATCTTTGTAATATTCAAATTCACCGATCATGGAGGACATGTACACCGTGCCCACTTCATTGGGCGGCAGTTCATTCTTGTCTTCGTCGAGAATCTTGATCTGACTGCCGGGCCATGGACGACCTACGGTGCCCGGTTTTTGCAGCCAATCTTCCGATTTGCAAATAGCGCCGCCGCCTTCTGTGGCACCATAATATTCAACCAGCACCGGACCCCACCAATCGATAATGGCTTTTTTCTTGTCGACCGCAATCGGTGCAGCGCCATGGATAATACATTCCAGACTGGAGATATCGTATTTTTTCTTGGTCGCTTCGGGTAGATTGAGGTAACGGTAAAACATGGTTGGCACCATGTGGCTGACCGTCACTTTATATTTTTCAATGAGCTTGAGGCTTTCTTCGGCATCCCACTTTTCGATCAGCACCAGTGTATGGCCCATATGCAGACCGCCTATGCCAAAACCTCCGGGGGCTGCATGATACAGCGGCCCGGTAACCATATGCAGGCCATCGTGAACCTTTAAATCAAACAGCGCACCCATGAGCGTTGACATCATGGCGGTGGCATCGGGATCGTTGTCTTCGAGGGAACGCCGCACGCCTTTGGGACGCCCGGTAGTGCCCGAGGTATAAAGCATTAATTGGCCAGCAACGCGATTAGCAGGCAATGTTCTAGGCTGCCCCTCAAATAATTTGTTGTACGGTTGAAAACCTTCTACTTTACCCACGGCATAACATTTGGTTTTATCAAAACCAAGTTCATTCACGGCTTTGATACAGGCGTCGCCAAACTTCTCGCCAACCACAAACACTTCTGCACCACAGTTATCGAGAATATAGGCAATTTCAGGGCCGGTGAGATGGTAATTAATCGGCGTGATGTACACGCCTATTTGCTGGGTTGCCAGAAAAACTTCGAGATATTCAGGGGTGTTCGACATCACCATGGCCACGGCGCCGCCTTTTTTAAGACCCAATGCACGTAATCCGTGGGAAATTTGATTAACTCGCTCATAGAGCTCGCCAAAGGATTTTTTTTCTCCGTGCGCCGAAATAATCGCCGTGCGATCGGGCGTTTCTCGCGCAATACTCCAAAAACCGACTGAAGCCATTGTGAACCTCCATTTTTATATATTTATTGTTATTTTCTGTATTATCGCCCTTTATTTGAGGTTTTTCTGGCGATATTTATTTGAGTCTAATGAATTGCGTGCCAATGAAGCAAGCTCCATTGGCACAAAGAAATGATCAACCTTCTTTTTGCAACATATGCATCACGCAAATAGAACCTGCGCCCATCATATGCACCATACCGTTTCTGGCACCTTCAACCTGTCGTTTACCTGCTTCGCCACGCAGTTGCGTGACCGTATCCCAAACTTGCGCCAAACCGGTTGGACCACCCGGATGACCACGTGCAATCAAACCACCATCGGGTGAGAACGGAATACGTCCACCCAAAGAGGTTGCGCCTTCTGCCACTAAACGATCACCTTCGCCTTCACCACAGAAACCCATTAATTCGTAATACATTAATTCTTCAATAGGGAAAGCATCGTGCACATGAACAAAACTTACGTCTTTGGGACCAACACCACTTTGCTCATAAAGAGCCTGCGTGGTGCGCGTCGTCAAATCGGCGGGGCCAACCACTGCGCCCATAAAAATGTGGCCGTCGGTGTAGTGTTCAGACTTCGACTGTGAGCCAATCACTTTGACCAGCGGACGACCGTTTGCCAGTTTTTGCGCCATTTTTTTGGTCGTAACAATCGCACACGCCGCACCACCACCCGCCGCGCAAGCCATTTTACTGGTGTGCGGATAGGCTACGGGAGAGGACGCCAGAATTTCTTCAACCGTCACTTCCGTTTTTGATTGGCGCTGCGCGTAAGGATTAAAACGCGCATGGTTCCAGTTTTTGGCCGCAATTTTGGCAAAAGTTTCAACCGTAGTGCCCTGCTCATACATGCGACGGGTTGCCCACATGGCAAAGAATCCAGCGGGTAAGATGATGGAATCGATTTTAGGCGCTTCACCTGACATCATTTTCATCATGGACATGCCCATTTTCATCATGTCATCAAAACCCAAGGCCATGGCAATTTCGCAATCGCCAGAACGAACCGCTCGTACCGCCTCGCGAAAGGCCGTTGAACCAGTAGCAGAGGCATTTTCTACGTGGGTAATCGAGGCATTGTTCAGACCAAAATCCTTGGCGTAGGAAATGCCTTCAAGCAGGTTGCCACCAAGATACCCGTTATACAGTTCGCCCACGTCGCGGAATTTTATCCCGGCATCATCCAGCGCGGCTTTACCTGCGGTATAAGCCATGTCGCGCATGGGAGGTGATACTCTTTGGAATGGGTGCATACCAACACCAATGACATAAACGTCATCTATCATGACTTAATCTCCAGTTTGTAATAATTATTAAAATGATCAGGCGGGACTAAAACAGAAAGTGCAATATTCCGTTTCACCCTTCTTAATAACAGGCTGGAGGTCCAGCTTCATTTTCATGCCAATTTTCCAGTCACCTTCTTTTCCAGTGATATTGGCTTGAACCCTAACGCCATTTGGCAAGTCAATCTGGCCAACGCCATGACCGCCATAACCCATTTCAGTGGCGCCCATCACCGGCATATGAATGTAGGTCCAGGAATAAAGAATGCCTTCGGTAGGTAATTCAACGGTTTCAACCGGCTCTTCGGTAATAGGACACTGTTTGCGAATGGGAAAATAATAATGGTCAGCGGCTTTGCTGTATGAACCCAGCAACGCGGAAGAACCATCGTCGTGGATTACGAAGTAACCTTCTTCAAGTGGTTTTTTAGGCATTTAACTCTCCTGTGATCGACTTGTTATAGTTCTTGTCAGCCAGTTTTCGATTGGTTGCAAAGGCAAACCACAGCATCATATCAAGTATTATCCTTAGCACAATACTGCCTTTTTATATTCCACTTGCTTAAACGGAAAACAGGACACCTGACATGAATCACGGTTTTTTCATTGACATAGGCAGGCTTCCAACTTCTGTCAGGCCAAACTTTAGGATAAACTGCCAAGGCGCATTAACAAATAAGTCAGCCCCCATGATCACTTTTGTTGAGTTGATTTTTGCTTGCGGCCTTCCCTACATGATGATATTAAAAAGCCAATATGACCCACTTACATTATGCCAAAGCTGTTCTTAAGCGCGCTCTATTCTGTCTGTCCATTGCCAGCTGTTTGCTGTCTTTCAGCGGCTGTACCAGTCTGGTTTCAAACGCGGGATCCAGAGTTGGCACCAATTTGTCCAGCGCCATTCTCAACAATAATGATCTGGAAATCGTCAAAGACGGCGCACCTGCTTACCTGATTTTTCTCGACAGTGTGATTCAAGCAGAGCCGGACAGTCCTCCCATCCTGCTATCGGCCGCACAAATAACCAATGCCTATGCCACTGCCTTTGTTATGGATCCAAAACGCAGTAAGCTGATGTCCGATAAATCGTTTAACTTCGCGCAAAAAGCAGCGTGTTTACACAACGAGATTTTCTGCCAACTTAAAACAGCGGAAATCAACGAATTCAAAACCCTTGTTAACCAGGCATCCAAAGATGATGTCGACTATCTTTATACGCTGGGTGCATCCTGGGCAAGCTGGATACAAGCACACAGCGATGACTGGAACTCCATCGCTGAAATTGCACGGGTACAAATTATCATGGAAAAAATAGTGGCTATAAATGACCGCCATGACAACGGTGGCGGTCATTTATATCTGGCAACACTGGCCACCCTGTTACCACCGGCGCTAGGTGGCAAACCCGGGGAAGGGAAAAAACATTTCGAACGTGCCATTGCTATTTCAAAAGGTAGAAACCTGCTTGTCAAAGTGATGTATGCAGAGCAATATGCTCGACTGGTCTTTGATCAGCCACTCCACGACAGACTCCTGAAAGAAGTCATTACAAGTAATCCCGTGGCGCCCGATTTGACGCTGATTAATAGCTTTGCCCAAGAGAAAGCAAAAAAACTGCTTGCTGAAAGTAACGAATACTTTTAAAACAGGCGCCCACTAGTAAATGAGTGTTCGACTTTTCCCACCAAACACGATGTATCCATGCAATTTTGCGCTAAAGGATTTCTTGTAAGATGAAAAAAATCATCCCTCTTTTCTTATTTTTATCTTTGAGTTTCGTCATATCAACGTCGCAGGCAATCACAACGTTCAAAATTGCCACCCTCTCTCCCGATGGTTCGGCCTGGATGAAACAAATGCGCGCGGGCGCCGCTGAAATCAGCAAGAAAACCGAGAATCGCGTAAATCTCAAATTCTACCCCGGTGGCGTCATGGGCGATGACAAAGCCGTATTGAAAAAAATCCGTATAGGTCAGCTGCAAGGCGGCGCGGTGATGGCCGGCAGTCTGGCTAAAGTGTATAAAGACAGCCAGATTTACAATACGCCTTTGATTTTCAAAAACTTCGCTGAAGTGGATTATGTTCGCTCAAAGATGGATTCGAAAATAATAAACGGTTTCGAAAAAGGGGGTTTTGTCAGTTTTGGTTTTGCCGAGGGTGGATTCGCTTACGCCATGTCCAAATCCTCGCTCACTGATTCTGAGCAGCTGACAAAAAACAAAGTGTGGGCACCCAGTGATGACAACGCCTCACTGGAAATCGTACGCGCTTATGGCATCACCCCTATCCCTTTAAGTTTGACCGATGTATTGGCAGGCCTGCAAACCGGCATTATTGATACAGTCGCCACGTCTCCAATCGGTGCTATTGCTTTGCAGTGGCATACGCAAGTCAAATATATTACAGATATTCCGCTCAGTTACGTTTACGCCTTGTTCATCATCGAGAAAAAATCTTTTACTAAGTTATCCGCCGAAGACCAGGCCATTGTCCGCCAAGTGATGACGGAAAAGTTTAAGGCTATTGATCAACAAAATCGTAAAGACAATATTGCTGCGCTAAAAGCCCTGGAAAACCAGGGTATAACACTCATGAAGCCCAGCAGTTCCGAACTCAGCGCCTGGAACAGCAAAGCAGAAATTGCCAGAAAACGTTTGCTTGAGAGCGGCGAAATCTCGGGCGGAACCATGAATGAATTGTTAAAACATCTGCAAACATATAGAAGCCAGCAGGCAGGCAGCAAGTGAGCAAAAGCCCAGACAGTCCCATCAGTCGCTTGTTGCGCTGGATACACTGGTGCGAAGACAGTCTGCTGGTCTTTATGCTGCTCACCATGATTTTAATTGCCTTTGCCCAGATAATTTTACGTAATTTCTTTGATGGCGGAATTGTTTGGGGTGATGCTCTGGTGCGTGTTCTGGTTATTTGGGTTGCCCTTGCCGGCGCCATGGTGGCTGGACGCAAAAATGCGCACATCTCTATTGATCTGCTTTCGCCCTGGTTGCACGGTGGTTTTCTTCGATTCACTCAGAGCATAAGTGCTTTGTTTACGGCTGTCGTCTGCGGCATCATGCTTTATTACAGCCTGGAATTTGTAGAATCCGAGCGGCTCGATGGCAGCATCGCATTTGCGGGCATTCCGACGTGGGTCTGCGAATCGATTATCCCCATCGCCTTTGCCGTACTGACCTTGCGTTTTACTTTATCTTTTTTTCTCGCGTTGACACAGACAGCGGTCTCAAATAACCCTTCTGATAATGACCTTACTGAAAGCAACAGGGCCTGATTAAATGAATCTGATCGTGGTTGGCGGAATTTTACTTGCTGCACTTTTTGGTGCGCCGCTTTTTGCCGTGATTCTTGCTGCAACCATGATAGGTTTTTACTCTCAGGAAGTCCCGCTTTCTGCCATTGTTATTGAGCTGTATCGCATTACAGACACGCCCTTGCTCGTGGCCCTGCCGCTTTTCACCTTTAGCGGCTATTTGCTGGCAGAAGGTAACACCTCATCACGCATTGTTCGCCTAACGTCGGCATTTTTCGGCTGGATGCCCAGCGGATTGGCCTTGGTCGCTTTGATCACTTGCGCGTTTTTTACCGCATTCACCGGCGCTTCGGGCGTTACGATTGTTGCCATTGGTGCTTTATTGTTACCTGCCTTAACGAAAGCCAAGTACACAGAACGTTTCAGTCTCGGCCTTATCACCACATCGGGCAGTCTTGGTTTATTGTTACCCCCCTCATTGCCCTTGATTCTCTACGGCATCATTGCCCAGCAAATGGGGTATGGCGAGCAGGTACAAATACAAGCCCTGTTTGTCGCTGGTTTACTTCCCGCAGCGTTGATGATTGTGCTTTTGGCGGGCTACAGTATGTGGGCCAATCGTCACAATCCTGTGCCTTTAACGCCGTTTTCCTGGCCAGAAGCGCGCGCCGCCTTGTGGGAAGCACGCTGGGAATTGCCCATGCCCATCTTGGTATTGGGTGGAATTTACAGCGGCTTTCTGGCGGTTTCAGAAGCCGCCGCTGCAACTGCACTGTATGTATTAATAATGGAACTCTGGCTTTACAAAGAAATTAAATTCAATCGCCTGTCTGGCATTATGCAAGAATCCATGATGGTGGTCGGTGGTATTTTGCTGATACTGGGCGTATCACTCGCGTTCACTAATTTCTTGGTAGACGCTCAAGTGCCGAGCAAGATGTTTGACATGATTCAGGCCTCCATCAGCAGCAAACTGAGTTTTCTGATTTTACTGAATATCATTTTACTTATGCTCGGTGCCATTCTGGATATTTTTTCAGCCCTGGTGATTATGGTGCCGCTTTTGTTACCCGTTGCGACGGCCTATGGCGTTCACCCTATTCATCTTGGCATTATTTTTCTCGCCAACATGCAGATTGGTTATTTCACCCCGCCTGTCGGAATGAATCTTTTTATAGCCAGTTACCGTTTCAAAAAACCCATTATGGAACTCTACCAGGCGACCCTGCCCTTTATGGTAGTTCTTATTATTGCGGTATTAATTATTACGTTTATACCGCAACTGACCTTCTTCTTTATTGATTGAGTTTGTAATTGGCAAAACGATTGGAGTAATCAATCTGCTCGTTTAACGTCCAGTAATCGTAGATATAACCCATCAAAAAAAATCCGCCGGTAAAGAGATACAACAAACCGCTTATCCACTTGCCCATATAAAAACGGTGCGCGCCAAACAGGCCAAAAAACGTCAGTAAAATCCAGGCCAGATCATAATTTATCGGGCCGGCCTCGTAACGAAAGTCAGCGCGTTCGTCCATGCCGGGAATCAGGATCAGGTCGATCAACCAGCCAATACCAAAAAGCCCCATGGTAAAAAAATACACCGTGGCCGAAAGTTGGCGACCGTAATAAAAACGATGCGCGCCCAAAAAACCGAAAATCCACAACAGATAACCCATTAATAAACTGTGACTGCGCTCTGCGTTTTGCATTATGTTTCTCCTTGTTTAAACAATGAAGGCAAGGTCGAACGACGCTTGCCTTTTATAGCTACAACCTGTTCTGCACGAGGCATTAAACAACAAAGGGTTTAAGTTTTTTTGCCACCATCACCTTTTTCAGACGAGCAATCTGCGGCAAGCCATTTTTGTACGGTGGGTAATCCTCTCCTTGAATCAGAGGTTGCAAATAATCCCGGCACGCGTCGGTAATACCAAAACCATCGGCGCTAATATAGTTTCTGGGCATTTTTCTTTCTACATTGGCAACATCGGCCAGGTTCGCCTGTCCCACCTCCCAACGGTAGGTTTTACCGGCTTTGCGCACAATGATGGGCATGACTGCATTTTTACCCGCCAGAGCAAACTCCACGGCGGCCTGCCCCATCGCATAGGCTTGTTCAACATCGGTTGCCGAGGCAATATGGCGGGCGGCACGCTGTAAATAATCGGCCACCGCCCAGTGATATTTATAACCAAGGCTTTCTTTAACCATGGTAGCAATCGCTGGCGCTACACCACCTAATTGCGCATGGCCAAAGGCATCTTTGCCGCCTGATTCACTTAAGAAACGGCCATCGGCATAATGCGCGCCTTCTGACACCACCACCACACAATAGCCATTATCGGACACGCTGCGTTTTACTTTGGCCAGAAATTTCTTTTGATCAAAGGCAATTTCAGGAAAAATAATCACATGGGGTGGATCACCTTGCTCTTCCTGCGCCAATCCTGCTGCTGCAGCAATCCAGCCGGCATGCCGCCCCATCACTTCCAGAATAAATACCTTGGTCGAGCTTTCACACATGGACGCCACATCCAAACCGGCTTCACGGGTCGACACGGCCACATACTTCGCTACAGAACCAAAACCCGGACAGTTATCCGTCAAGGGCAAATCATTATCAACCGTTTTAGGAATACCTATGCACGTGAGGGGATAAGCCATTTTTTCACTGAGTTGCGACACCTTGTGCGCCGTGTCCTGCGAGTCTCCCCCGCCGTTATAAAAGAAATACCCTATATCATGCGCTTTGAATACTTCAAGCAAACGTTCATATTCCGCGCGATTGGCTTCAATGCTTTTGAGTTTGTAACGACAAGAACCAAACGCACCCGCCGGGGTATAGCGCAAGGCCGCAATGGTTTTTGCTGATTCTTTGCTGGTATCAATCAACTCTTCTCTCAAGGCACCAATAATACCGTTGCGTCCGGCGTAGACTTTTCCAATAGTCTGTTTATGCTGTCTTGCCGTTTCAATCACACCGCAGGCGCTGGCATTAATCACAGCGGTCACACCCCCCGATTGCGCATAAAAAGCATTTCGCTTTGCCATTCGACTCTCCATCTCTATTCGTTTATTAAACGCGACATGATACTTGTAAAACCGGGGAAACACACATGGAAATACGTGCGTTAAACTTGCTCAAATGCTTGAAGCACTTATAATGAACAGCAACAGCAAAACAGCCCGTCCCCGGTGTGGACTCTTTCAGGGATGCTCTGTTCCCCTAACTTCTGTGGACTCTAATGGAATTAGACCAATCAATTTTACAGTCGCTGGAAAATGTATGGCGACTGTGCTTATTCAAGTGCCATCCCAAGCAGATTCGGCCCAGCCTGCACCTGATTTTTTTTATTGTCCTGCTTTATTTTTTAGCGACGATGGCTACCTTGTTTTCAAGCCCGGGTTTAAATATCAGCCTCATTCTGGGCCTGGAATTAAGTCTGGGCACCTTGATCGTCATGGTGATTTTTTTCTGGTTATTGCACGCCTATAAAGCCACCTTAAGCATTTACCCCTCGACCGTTATAGCCATCATGGGTACACAAACAGTTGTCACGTTAATCAACTTACCCGTGTTGCTGTTTTATAATCAGATACCGCCCAACAACATGGCCAATGTGCTAGCCACCACCCTGATGATCATTCTTTTTGGCTGGGGTTTGGTTATCACTGGCCGAATTCTGCATTTTTCACTGAACATCAGTCACGCATTGGGTTGCGGAATAGCCCTGAGCCTGGCCTTCATCATTCGAGCTGCCGTCACTGCTCTTTTGAGTTGAATTGACGCGTTTTATTCCAGTCCGAATAAAAAATTCAACACGATTAACCTGGATGTGCATTTGTCATGCGGCTATTTATTTTAGGAATTTGCGGCACCTTCATGGGCAGTCTGGCTTTATTAGCCAAAGAGCTGGGGCATGAGGTGAGCGGTTGCGACAGCAATGTCTACCCACCCATGAGCGATCAGCTAAGGGCCAACGGCATTGAATTGATGGAAGGGTATTTGGCTGCTCATCTTCAGACCAAACCCGATTTGGTCGTCATCGGCAATGCCATGTCACGTGGCAATCCCGTTGTGGAAGCCGTGCTCAATCAGAACATTTCCTACACCTCGGGCCCGCAATGGCTGGCAGAACATGTGCTTGTAAATCGTCACGTCATTGCAGTAGCCGGCACACACGGCAAAACCACCACCAGCAGCATGGTGGCCTGGATTTTAACCCAGCAGCACGACGATCCGGGGTACTTGATTGGCGGTGTGCCCAAAAATCTTCCGGCATCCGCCCACTTGGGCAGCAGCCCTGTGTTTGTTGTCGAAGCCGACGAATACGACAGCGCTTTTTTTGATAAACGTTCCAAATTTATTCACTATCACCCGCGCACCGCCATTTTGAATAATCTGGAATTTGATCATGCGGATATTTTTCCTGATCTTGCCGCCATTCAGACACAATTTCATTATCTGGTGCGCACTATTCCCGCCGAAGGACGTATTATTGCCCCCGCCACCGATCTGAATATTGCCGAGAGTCTTAAAAAAGGCTGCTGGACACCCGTGGAAAACACGGCCGATCGGCATACCCCCGCACTGTGGCAATTCGCTTTACTCAGTGACGACGGATCATGTTTCGACGTGTTCTACCACGGCCAAAAAATAGCTCGTGTCACCTGGCAACAAAGCGGCTTGCACAATGTCCACAATGGCCTGGCTGCCATTGCAGCGGCACATCATGTTGGCATCGACATAGAACAGGCCTGTGCTGCACTGTGTGAATTTGCCGGCGTCAAACGTCGACTCGAACAGCTTGCCACGGTTGGACACATCAGTCTCTACGATGACTTTGCCCATCATCCAACAGCGATTGCCACCACGCTGGAAGGGCTGCGCCACAAGGTCGGTGCACAACGCATTCTGGCCATTATTGAACCCCGGTCCAACACCATGAAAACCGGTTATCACAAAGACTTGCTGGCAAATTCCACGGCCCATGCCAACGTCAGCTTCTGGTTACAGCCCACCGATTTAGGCTGGAATCTGGCTGAGGCGCTGGGGGCTACAGATGACAATACCGCAACTCGTGTGTGCGCGAGCGTGGACGAAATCATAAACCGCGTGCTTGAAACGGCGCAGGCAGGCGACCATATTGTCATTATGAGTAACGGCGGTTTTGGTGGCATTCATCAAAAACTGATTCAGGCCCTGCAACAACAACAGAGTTCCACTCAATACGCATGACAAATAAAACCATTACGCTGGCCATTACCGGCGCATCGGGCGCGCAATACGGTCTGCGACTGCTGCAATGCCTTTTGGCAGCTGACTACACCGTTCAGCTGCTGATATCCAAAGCGGCACAAGTCGTCATCGCCACCGAAACCGATCTCAAAATGCCGGCACAACGGCCTGAGCGCAGTCGTTATTTTGCCGAACTCTATGGTGCCAAAGAAGAGCAGCTCAAGCTGTATGGTCTTGATCAATGGCTGGCACCCGTTGCTTCGGGCTCGGCCGTGGCACCAGCCATGGTGGTCTGTCCCTGCAGCACCGGCTCCCTCGCGGCCATTGCCCAGGGCCATGCCAATAATCTGATTGAACGTGCCGCAGACGTCACCCTCAAGGAAGGCAAAAAACTCATTCTCGTCCCCCGCGAAAGCCCCTACTCCACCATTCACCTGGAAAACATGCTCAAACTCAGCCAGATGGGCGTC
>Ga0209883_1000084_pt1 | contig 24007 bp, 17 predicted proteins | sample GWRWT4_21May14_FD_187196 | JGI IMG/M metagenome (GOLD analysis project Ga0209883, IMG submission 187196) | Sand microcosm microbial communities from a hyporheic zone in Columbia River, Washington, USA - GW-RW T4_21-May-14 (SPAdes) (version 2) | ecosystem: Engineered > Artificial ecosystem > Sand...
GAAGTAATGTTCTTCAGTCGGCACTTGCGAGTTCCGGACGAGGCGATTCCACAGCCGAAGCTTGTTGCCTAGTTGCTCGTCTAATCGGTCTCTTGCTAGCCAGAGGTTGTGCGCGATCGGACGTCAATCGATGCTTTTCATCGACTTGGCATTCCCCGCCCCCGTTCAGCCAACACTGCGATCCACCGCCTGGATTTGCCGCAAACAGTCCAAACAAAGACAACCACTGAACCGCTCCCGCAGCCCCTGCAACGTCGCCTCATCCAGCTTCACGGCCCCACAAGCACAAGGCTCACTGTCCTTCACCCCGCAATGAAACGCCGTTCCACAGCGAGCACAAACGCTGTTGTCTTCGGTGCCTTCCTCAGCGCGCAAACAAGCCCTTGTGCTGCTCCCGCAGCAGATTCTTCTGCACCTTGCCCATCGTGTTGCGCGGCAGTTCGTTCACGACGAACACCTGCTTGGGCACCTTGAAGTTGGCGATCTTCGATTTCAATTCACCGATCAGCGCCGCCGCGTCGGGCGGCGTGCCCGGCCGTGGCACCACGACGGCGACCACGGCTTCGCCGAAGTCGGCGTGCGGCACGCCGATCACCGCGCTCTCGCCCACGCCGGGCATGTCGTTCAGGTAGGCCTCGATCTCGGCCGGGTAGACGTTGTAGCCGCCGCTGATGATCAGGTCCTTGCTGCGGCCGACGATGCTCACGTAGCCGCGCGCGTCGATCTTGCCCACGTCGCCGGTCTTGAACCAGCCGTCGGCGGTGAACTCTTCTTTCGTCTTTTCCGGCATGCGCCAGTAGCCGTGAAAGACGTTCGGGCCCTTCACCTGGATTGCGCCGATCTCGTCGACGCCGCACAGCCGGCCGTCGTCTTCCTGCACGCGCAGGCCCACGCCGGGCAGCGGGAAGCCGACGGTGCCGCCGCGGCGCTCGCCGAGCTTCGGGTCGCAGGGGTTCGACGTGAGCATCGCGGTCTCGCTCATGCCGTAGCGCTCGAGGATGGTGTGGCCGGTGCGCTCGCGGAACTCGTTGAAGGTTTCCATCAGCAGCGGCGCCGAGCCGGCGACGAAGAGGCGCATGTTGCGGCACGCTTCTTTCGTCAGGCCCGCTTCGCCGAGCAGGCGCACGTAGAGCGTGGGCACGCCCATGAAAACGGTGGCGTCTAGCAAACGCGCAAGCACGGCCTTCGGGTCGAACTTGCTGAACCAGATCATCTTGCTGCCGTTGATCAGCGCGCCGTGCGAAGCCACGAACAGGCCGTGCACGTGGAAGATGGGCAAGGCGTGGATCAACACGTCGCCGTCTTTCCAGCCCCAATAGTCTTTCAGCGTCAGCGCGTTCGAGCGCATGTTGCCGTGGCTCAGCATCGCGCCCTTGCTGCGCCCTGTCGTGCCGCTGGTGTAGAGGATGGCGGCCAGGTCGTCGGCTTCCTTGTGCGCCGGCGTGTGCTCGTCGCTGCGCGGCGCGGCGCGGTCGAGCAGGCTGCCGCTGCGGTCTTCGTTGAGCGTGAACACGTGTTCGGTGCCGGCCTTGAAGGCGATCTTGCTGACCCAGCCGAAGTTCTTGCCCGAGCACACCACCACGCTCGGTTCGGCGTTGCCGATGAAGTATTCGATCTCGCTGCCCTGGTAGGCGGTGTTGAGCGGCAGGTACACATAACCCGCACGCAATACGGCCAGATAGAGCATCAGCGCTTCGACCGACTTTTCGGTCTGCACCGCCACGCGCGCGCCGGCCGGCAGGCCGAGCGAATCGAGCAGGTTGGCGATGCGCGCGGTGGCGCGGTCGAGGTCGCGCCACGTGTAAAACAGCCGCGGGCCGTCGCCGGTTTCGATGGCGGTGGCGTCCAGGTTGGCCGGAAAGGCGGCGCGCAAGGCGCTGAAGAGGTTGTGGTTCTGGCCCATGCTGTGGCTCTCTTTTTGTGCAATGGATTCAGCCGCGCTGAAAACGCGCCGGCCGTTTGGCGATGAAGGCGCCGATGCCTTCGCGGTGCTCGGCGCTGTCGGCGTAGTTGAAGTGCGCGCGCCGCTCGCTGGCGCTCGGCCCGCCGGCCGCGATCTGGCGCAGCGTGCGCTTGTTGATGCGCGCGGCTTGCGGTGACAGCGCGGCGATGCGCTCGGCGCGTTGCAGCGCGGTGGCCGCGACTTCGGCGTCGGCGACGACCGTATGCACCGCGCCGGCGCGCAGCGCTTCGTGAGCGTCGTACAGGCGCGCTTCGAGCAGCATCTCGCGCAGCAGCGGCGCGCTGAACACCTGGCTCAGGCGCTCCAGTTCCCCCGGCGCCATCGGGAAGCCGAGCTTGGCGATCGGCGCACCGAAGCGGCTGCTCTCGCCGCAGACGCGGATGTCGCAACAGGCCGCGATCTCCAGCCCGCCGCCGATGCAGGCGCCGTCGATCTGCGCCAGCAGCGGAATGTCGCAGTCGAGCATGGCTTGCAGCGCGGGCGCGACGGTGTTTTCGTGGAAGTCGTGCAGCGCGTTTTCATCGAAGCGAAAGCCGGCGAACTCATGGATGTCGCCGCCCGACGCGAACTGCGCGTCGGCACCGCAGACGATCACCGCGCGCGGTGCTTCTTCAACCGGCAAGCCTTGCAAGCGCTCGAACAGGGCCCGCAGCTCGCGCCACATGCCGATGTCGATCGCGTTGAGCTTGCCCGGGTTGGCGAGCGTCACGCGGGCCACGCCGGTCACGCCGGCCTCGGCCCAGCGAACCGCGCCGCCCATCACTCCAGCTTCGCGCCGGAGCCTTTCACCACCTCGGCCCAGCGTTTGGTTTCGCTGGTGACGAACTTGCCGAAAGCGTCGCCGTACAGGTCGGGCGTTTCGGCGCCGAGGCCGTTCCAGGTCTTGACGAGTTCGTCGGAGGTCATGGCCTTGGCCATCTCGGCGCGCACGCGGTCGACCACGTCTTTCGGCGTGCCCTTGGGCGCCCACAGGCCATACCAGGTGGCCACCTGGTAAGTGGGCACGCCGGCTTCGGTGCTGGTCGGCACGTCGGCGAAGCCCGGCGCGCGCTTGGCCGAGGCCACGGCCAGCGCCTTGATGCGCCCGCCCTTGATGTGCGTGGCCGACGAGCCCAACCCGTCGAACATCATGTCGACCTGGCCGGCGATCAGGTCTTGCAGCGCCGGGCCGGCGCCGCGGTAGGGAATGTGGGTGATGAAGGTCTTGGTCTGCAGCTTGAAGAGCTCGCCGGCCAGGTGGTGCGAGGTGCCGTTGCCGGCCGAGCCGTAGTTGACCTTGCCGGGGTTCTTGCGCACGTACTCGAGCAGGCCCTTCAGGTCGGCCACCGGCACCCGCTGCGGGTTCACCACGATCACCTGCGGCACGCTCGATATCAGGCCCACGGGGATGAAGTCGGCCTCGAGGCTGTAGTCGAGCTTCGGGTACATGCTCGGGGCGATCGCGTGGTGCACGGCGCCCATGAAGAAGGTGTAGCCGTCGGGTGCGGCCTTGGCCGCGAGGGTGGCGCCCACGTTGCCACCGGCACCGCCCTTGTTGTCGATCACGAACTGCTTGCCGACGTTCTTCGTCATCACCGCGAACAGCGGCCGCGCGAAAGCGTCGGTGCCGCCGCCGGCCGGGAAGGGCACGACGATGGTCACGGGTTTGCTCGGCCAGGTGCTCTGCGCCGCGGCCCACGGGCTCGCGCCGAGCGCAGCGGTGCAGAGCAGGGCGGCGCGCAGGGCGTGGCGGCGGGCGGGGGATGTGGTCATTCGGGTTGTCTCCGTCGTGGGTCTTGTGGCAGGCTGAACATCAAAGCAGGGCCGAGACGGCACGCGAATGCGCCACCTCGCCCTGCACGAATTTTTCGTGGTGGGCTTCCACCTTCTGCAGATCGTAGAGGTAATTCACCATCAGCCCGAACGACTGCTTCGGGCCCTTGACCGACAGGTCGCCGAGTGCGTTCAGCCGTTCGAGGCGGGCGCCATTGTCGAGGTGAAAGCGTGCCACCGGGTCGCCGCTGCGCATGGGCGAGTGGCAGGCAAGGTAATAGGCGCCCAGGCGCAGCAGCGCCGCGCTGGCATTGGCATCGAGCGTGCGCAGCGCGGTGGCGGTGGTGATCTTGTCGAGGTCGTTGCCGCAGGCCGCCAGCAGGGCCTGATGTGCTTCGGCCAGCGCCTGCGCACGCGCCTTGGGTAAACCTTCGCAGAGCGAGCCGGCACGCACCCAGCGCGCGAAGCCGGGCAGCGGCGAGAGCGTGCAGAAGGTGCGCAGCTGCGGCAGCTCGCGCTTGAGTTCTTCGGCCACGCGCTTGATCAGGAAGTTGCCGAGCGACACGCCCTTCAGGCCCGGCTGGCAGTTGCTGATCGAATAGAAAGCGGCCACCTTGAACTGGTTCGGCTGCAGCGGCTTCGAGGCCTTGTCGATCAGCGGCGCGATCTGGCCGGGCATCTCGGGCAGCAAGGCCACTTCCACGAAGATCAGCGGCTCGTGCGGCAGCTGCGGGTGGAAGAACGCGAAGCAGCGGCGGTCGGGCTGCAGGCGGCGGCGCAGGTCGTCCCAGCCGTCGATCTGGTGCACCGCTTCATGCTGGATGATCTGCTCGAGCAGCTGCGCCGGCGAATTCCAGTCGACCCGCTGCAGCTGCAGAAAGCCGGGGTTGAACCAGCTCGACAGCAGGTGCAGGAAGTCGGCTTCCACGGCCTGCAGCTCGGGCTTCTTGCCCACGCGTGCGAGCAAGGCACGGCGCATCGCGACGATGCTCGAGGTGCCGCCGGGAGAGCGGTTGATGCGGCGCAGCAGCTCTTGGCGCGGCGGCTCGGTGGTCTGCGTCAGCAGCGCCAGGTTCTGCGCGTTGGGCGCGTCGGCATAGGCCTGCGCGCTTTTCAGCACGGCCTTCGGGTCGGGGCTGAAGTCGCTCGACAAACGCTCGAAGAACGTGCCCTGCTGTTCGTCGGGCAATGCCGAAAAACGCGCGACCAGATCGTGGGCGATGCCGGCGCTGTTGGCTTCGCCGCGCTCGGAGAGCAGGCGTTTGCAGTCGATCAGCAGGCCACGCAGGCTGCGTTCGCTGCCGGCCTTGCGGGCGGCGCTCCTGAGTTCATCCAGCATGCGTGACTCCTCGAGATTGTTCGTTGGCGCGCAGCGCCTTCAGCGCGACCAGCTGCGCCATCAGGTGGTCGTGCATGGCACGTTCGGCACGCACCGCGTCGCGCTGCTCGAAGGCGTCGATCAATACGCGGTGTTCGTTGATCGACGCGGCCATGCGGCCCGGCCAGTTCAGTTGCCGGCCGCGCAGCAGGCGCAGGAAACGGCGCAGCTCGTTGGTGGCGCGGTCGAGCCAGCGGTTGGCGGCGAGCGCCTGCACGCGGGTGTGGAAGTCGTGGTTGGCGCGGTAGTAGCCGTCGATGTTGTTCGCGGCGGCGTGTTTTTCGAGCACGTCGTGCAGGCGCCGCAGGCTTTTCACTTCGGCGTCGGTCGCCTTGCGCACCGCCTCGAAAGCGCAGCGGCCTTCGAGCAGCGCCATCACCGGGAACAGCTCGTCGGCGTCGTCTTCCGACATCTCCGTCACCTTGCAGCCCTGCCGCGGCACCGAGGTGACGAGGCCTTCGGCGGCCAGCACCTTGAGCGCTTCGCGCAGCGGCGTGCGGCTGATCTGCCAGTCGTTGGCCAGGGCCAGCTCGTCGATCCACTGGCCGGGTGCGAGCTGGCGTTCGAACACCATGTTGCGCAGCCGGGTGGCCACTTCTTCGTGCATCGATGCCGGGCGCAAGGGGGTGGGAGTGACCATGCACCGACTCTACAATCAATAATTCATAATTACAAGAACGGGCAAAACCGGATGCGTCTGGCCGGGGCGCACCGGGTTCGCACCGGGTGTTTGCCTGCTCACCGGCGCGCGTGCCAGCCGCTACAGTGTCTGCCATTCGGACACTTGCCCGCCGCGATGCCCCGCCACGAAACCCCCCGCCCTTCCCAGCTGCCCGCCGACGCCGACGCGGTGCTCAAGCTCGCCGCGCAGAGCATGTTCGACACGCTCGCCAGCACGGCGATGGGCATGATGGTGGTCGACCGCGAGCACCGGATCGTCTGGATCAGCGAGGGCTACAAGCAGTTCCTGCCCAGCCTCGGACACGCCGAGGAAGACTTCGTCGGCCGGCGCGTCGAAGAGGTCGTGCCCAACACGCTGATGGCGCAGGTGATCGACACCGGCCAGCCGATCCTGGTCGACCTGCTGACCAACCACGCCGGCACCTTTCTCGTCAGCCGCCTGCCGCTGCGTGATGCCGCGGGCGACGTGATCGGCGCGATGGGCATGGTGCTGCTCGACCACCCCGAGACCACGATGCAGCCGCTGATGGCCAAGTTCTCGGGCCTGCAGCGCGAGCTCAACGAGGCGCGCCAGCAGCTCGCCGCGCACCTCACGCAGCACCGCAAGCCGAAACACTCGCTGGCGAGCTTCGTCGGCGCGAGCGCGGCGGCGGTCGAAGTCAAACGCCAGGCGCGGCGTGTGGCGCAGACCGACAGCACGGTGCTGCTGCTCGGTGAAACCGGCACCGGCAAGGAGCTGCTCGCGCACGGCATCCACGCCGCGAGCCTGCGCGCCGGCAAGCCCTTCATCGGCATCAACATCGCGGCCGTGCCCGAGACTTTGCTCGAAGCCGAGTTCTTCGGCGTGGCGCCGGGCGCCTACACCGGCGCCGAGCGCAAGGGCCGCGACGGCAAGTTCAAGTTGGCCGATGGCGGCACGCTGCTGCTCGACGAGATCGGCGACATGCCGCTCGGCCTGCAGAGCAAATTGCTGCGCGTGCTGCAGGAGCAGGAGGTCGAGCCGCTCGGCAGCAACCAGGTGCAGCATGTGGACGTGCGCATCATCGCGGCCACCAGCCGCGACCTGCCGGCGATGGTGGCGGCCGGGAGTTTTCGCGCCGACCTGTTTTACCGGCTCAACGTGCTGCCGATCCGCCTGCCGGCGCTGCGCGAGCGCATCGCCGACCTGGAAGCGCTGGTCGAAACCCTGGCCGACGACATCGCGCGGCGCAGCGGCCTGGCGCACAAGAGCGTGTCGGCCGACGCGCTCGACCTGCTGGCGCGCCACCCGTGGCCGGGCAACATCCGGGAACTGCGCAACGTGCTGGAGCAGGCCACGCTGATGACCGACGACCCGCTGCTGACGGCGCGGCATTTCGGCGGGTTGATGGGGGCGGGCGATGTGGCCGCGTTGCCCGACGGCGTGGGCTCGGCGCGCGTGGCCGCGCCAGCATTGGCCGTGCCCGAGCAGGCCGCGCGTCTGCCGCTCGGCGAAGCCGCCATTGCCCGCATCAAGCCTCTGCCGCAGGCCGTGGCCGAGCTCGAAGCGCGCGCGATCCGCGAAGCACTGGCCGCGACCGGTGGCAACAAGCTCGCGGCCTCGCGCCTGCTCGGCATCGCACGCGCCACGCTGTACGAAAAGCTGCTGCTGATCGACGCGCCGAAATCACCGGTGGCCGCGATCGACGGGGCTACGCGGTGAGCGCGCGCCGCACCCATCGGCCGCATCGCTGCTGGCCGGTGCTCGCCGCGTGCCTCGGCAGTGCGATCGGCCACGCGCAGACCGCGGCACCGGCGCCGGCCGCGGCGGCCTCGGCGCCCGCGCCCGCCGCGGCCCAGCTCAAGCCGGTCGAAGTGATCGGCAACCGCGCCGACGACACCCAGCAGCGCCGCGAATCCACCGCCGCGAAGATCGTGATCGGCCGCGAAGAGATCGAACGTTTCGGCGACAGCACGCTCGGCGACGTGCTCAAGCGCCTGCCCGGCGTGACGATGCAAGGGCGGCCGGGGCGCGGCGGCAACATCCGCATGCGCGGCCTGGGCAGCGGCTACACGCAGATCCTGCTCGACGGGCAGCGCATTCCGCCGGGGTTTTCGCTCGACTCGCTGACGCCCGAGCAGATCGAACGCATCGAGATCCTGCGCGCGCCCACGGCCGAGACCGGCGCGCGCGCGATCGCCGGCACCATCAACATCATCACGCGCGAAGGTTTCAGCAAACGTGTGAACGACCTGCGCCTGAGCGCTGCGCTCGAGAACGACCGCGTGCAGCCGAGCGTTTCGTGGACGCGCAACGACTCTTCTGGCGCGCTGACCTGGAACACCTCTCTGACGGCGTTTTCGAACGACCGCCGCAACGACAGCGTGACGACCACCGTCGACACCGACCCCGCGACCGGCGCCACCACGCTAGCCCAGCGCGACACCGGCCAGGTGCGCGAAAAGCGCCAGGGCCTGCACGCCACCGGCCGGCTGCAATGGCGCAGCGCCGATACGGCCGACACCGTGACCTTGATGCCGCTGGCGATCTACAGCACCGGCAGCACCGACCGACGCGGACGCTTCGAACAGACCGTGGGGCCGGAGCCCGCGCCCTTTGAGGCGGCGCGCACCGAAGGCGACGGCAGCTTCTCGCTGCTGCGCCTGAACGGGCAGTGGAACCACCGGCTCGGGGCCGGCGGCCGGCTCGAATGGAAGGCCGCGCTCGGGCAAGGGCGGACCAAAACCTCGGGCGTGCGCCGCGAAACCACGGGTGGCGCACTCAGCCGCACGCTCGCCGACGATGCCGACACCACCGACCGCAACCTGCTCGTCAGCGGCAAGCTCGTGAAAGTGCTGGGAGGCGAGCACAGCCTCGTCGCCGGAGGCGAGGTCGAAAGCAACCGCCGCAACGACCGCCGCACCACCTTGCAGGACGGCGCGCCGGTGTTGACCGACTTCGGCGACAACGTGTCGGCCTCGGCGACGCGGCTGGCCTTCTTCGCGCAGGACGAATGGAATCTCACGCCGCTCTGGTCGGCCCACGCCGGCCTGCGCTGGGAGGGCATCGCCACCAAGGGCAGCGGCGACAGCGCCACCTCGACTGACACCAACCGCAGCAGTGTCTGGACGCCTTTGCTGCACGCCGTCTGGAAGCCCACGCCCGAGAGCCAAGACCAGCTGCGCTTCAGCCTGACGCGAAGCTACCGCTCACCTTCTCTGCAGAACCTGATCGGCCGGCCGCGGGTGAACAGCCGCTACCCACTGAACGAACCGAACACGCGAACCCAGCCCGACGTCGTTGGCAACCCGGCGCTCAAGCCCGAGCTGGCGACCGGCATCGACATCGCCGCCGAGCGTTACCTGCCCGGCAGCGGTGTGTTGAGCGCGAGTGTGTTCTACCGCCAGATCAAGGACCTGATGCGCAACCAGACCGGAGCCCTCCCTGAAACCGTGTCGTGGTCGCAGCAGCAGCGCTACGTGTCGCGGCCGCAGAACGTGGGCGATGCGGTGACGCAAGGGCTGGAGCTCGAAGCCAAGTTCCGCCTCAGCGAGCTCGTGGCCGACGCACCCCGGATCGACCTGCGCGCCAACGCCAGCGTGTTCCGCTCGCGCGTGAAGAGCGTGCCCGGCCCCGACAACCGGCTCGACCAGCAGCCCGGCTACACCGCCAACCTCGGTGCCGACTACCGCGTGCCCGGCGTGCCGCTCACGCTCGGTGGCAACCTGAACTGGACGCCGGGCTACAACACGCGGCTGGCCGAGTTCCAGACTGCGTACCAGGGCAGGAAGCTGGGCGTCGACGCTTATGGCCTGTGGGTCTTCAACCCGGCGCTGCAACTGCGCGTGACGGCGAGCAATCTCGCCGCGCTCGACTACGTGACCGGCAGCGCGCTCGGCAGCGAGGTGTCGACGACCACGGCGCCGTCATACATCAACCTGCAGATCCGGCTGGAGATCAAGTTGTGACTGCCTGACATTCATGCAATGACTGAAGATCGGACGATCGTTTCTTCAGAAGTGGATGGACTTCATGCAATTCTGCGGCAGTCGATGGCTTCTGGCGCCGTTTGGCGATTTGATCCTCCCCGCACTCTCGGTGTTTGCCCTAGTTTGGTGCCGATGGGCACATGCTTTGCGTTCTGAGGGCCTGCTCAGGCCTCGTCGGCCGCAGACCAACACCCCTTTCGGAGACCGATCACATGACCCCCACTTTTGCCACCCGGCGCCCGTCCCGTCGTATGTTGTTGAGCGTGCTGGCGGCCGGTGCCGCCATCGCCTGCGCGGCGCCGGGTTCCGTGCTCGCCCAGGCCAAGGGCGAGATCCGCATCGCGCTGATCGCCAGCAAGACCGGCCCGCTCGAAGCCTATGCCAAGCAGTCGATCGTCGGCTTCAACATGGGCCTGGACTACGCGACCGGCGGCACGATGATGGTGGCTGGCAGGAAGCTGGTCGTGATCGAAAAAGACGATCAGGGCAAGCCCGACGTGGGCAAGAGCCTGCTCGCCACCGCCTACGGCGACGACAAGGTCGACATCGCCGTGGGCCCGACCGCTTCGCCGGTCGCGCTGGCCATGCTGCCGGTGGCCGAGGAGTACAAGAAGATCCTGCTGGTGGAGCCGGCTGTGGCCGACAGCATCACCGGCGACAAGTGGAACAAGTACATCTTCCGCACCGGCCGCAACTCGAGCCAGGACGCTGCGGCCAACGCCGCCGCGCTCGACCGGCCGGGCAACGTGGTCGCCACGCTGGCGAACGACAACGCGTTCGGGCGCGACGGCGTCAAGGCCGCCAAGGACTTCATCAAGAACGCCAAGATCGTTCACGAGGAATACCTGCCGGCCGGCACCACCGACTTCACCGCCGGCCTGCAACGCATCATCGACAAGCTCAAGGACCAGCCGGGCAACAAGTACATTTCGGTGGGCTGGGCCGGCACGCCCGCGCCCTTCAGCAAGATCGCCGACCTCGACCTGGAAAAGCGCTACGGCATCAAGCTGGCGACCGGCGGCAACATCCTGCCGGCGATGGTGGCCTACAAGCAGTTCCCCGGCATGGAAGGGGCGCTGTACTACTACTTCGACATTCCGAAGAACCCGGCCAACAACTGGCTGGTGGCCAACCACTACAAGCAGTTCAAGCAGCCGCCCGACTTCTTCACGGCCGGTGGCATGAGCGCGGCGATGGCGATCGTCGAGGCGCTGAAGAAAACCGGCGGCGACACCAGCACCGACAAGCTGATCGCCACGATGGAAGGCATGAGCTTCGACACGCCCAAGGGCAAGATGACCTTCCGCAAGGAAGACCACCAGGCGATGCAGAGCATGTACCACTTCAAGATCAAGGTCGACCCGGCGTTCGCCTGGGGCGTGCCCGAGCTGGTGCGCGAGATCAAGCCGGAAGAGATGAACATCCCGATCCGCAACAAGAGGTGATCGACAGCGCTGCGCCTCCGGCGCAGCGTTCCCCACGCTGAACCGGACACAGCCCGACGCAGAGCGGGCTCGGCGCCAGCATTCCCGTGTGCGAGCCAGGAGACAAGACATGGCATCGAAGCTGAAGTTCATCTTTGCATCGACAGTTCTTGCAGCGGCCGCGGCACACGCCGCCGTGCCGCTGCCGGCGCTGACGATCGACCCCAACGAAGTGAGCGTGTCGGGCCTGTCGTCGGGCGGCTTCATGGCGGTGCAGATGCACGTGGCGTTTTCGGCCACGTTCAGGAAGGGTGCTGGCATCGTCGCCGGCGGGCCGTTCTACTGCGCGGAAGGCTCGATCGTCAACGCGACCGGCCGCTGCATGACGCGCACGACCAGCATTCCGGTCGCCAGCCTCGTCGCCACCACCAACAGCTGGGCCGCGAGCGGGCTGATCGACCCGGTGGCGAACCTGGACACGTCGAAGGTCTACCTGTTCTCGGGCACATCGGACAACACCGTGAAGCCCGCGGTGATGAACGACCTGAAGACCTACTACGCCAGCTTCGTGCCGGCCGCCAGCACGGTCTACAAGAACAACCTCGGCGCCGGCCACGCGATGGTGACCGACGACTACGGCGGCGCCTGCAGCACGACCGCTTCGCCTTACATCAACAACTGCGGTTTCGATCTGGCGGGCGAGATCCTGAAGCACATCCACGGCCCGCTCAACGCGCGCAACAACGGCACGCTGTCGGGCACGTTCAGCGAGTTCACGCAGAGCAGCTTCATCACCGGCCACGGCATGGCCGCGACCGGCTGGGTGTATGTGCCGGCTTCGTGCGCGGCGGGCACCACGTGCAAGCTGCACGTCGTGTTCCACGGCTGCAAGCAGAACACCACCGATGTCGCCCAGCAGTACGTGCGCAACACCGGCTACAACCGCTGGGCCGACAGCAACAACATGGTCGTGCTCTACCCGCAGACCGGTGCCGGCGCGACCAACAGCTGCTGGGACTGGTGGGGTTACGACAGCGCGAACTACTCGAAGAAGAGCGGCCCGCAGATGGCGGCCGTGAAGGCGATGGTCACGCAGCTCTCGAGCGGCGGCACGGCGCCGCCGACGCTGCCCGCGCCGGTCGGCCTGGGCACCTCGGGCGCCACCGCGAGCAGCATGAACCTGGCCTGGGCCGGTGTGGCGGGTGCGAGCGGCTACAAGGTCTACCGCGGCGGCAGCCAGGTCAACACCGGCCTCGTCACCGCCACCACCTACACAGACACGGGCCTGGCCGCCGGCACCAGTTATTCGTGGACCGTGAAGGCGGTCGACGCGAATGGCATCGAAAGCCCGGCATCCACAGCCGCGACCGGCAGCACCACCGGCGCGCCGCCGCCGACCGCCACCTGCTTCACGTCGAGCAACTACGCCCACACGACCGCCGGCCGCGCCTACCAGAGCGCGGGCTACGCACGCGCCAACGGCTCGAACCAGAACATGGGTTTGTGGAACGTGTTCATCACGACCACGCTGAAACGAACCGCGACCAACTACTACGTCATCGGCACCTGCCCCTGACTTCTCTTTCTTTCCGATGCTCGAAACCAAAGACCTCACCATCCGATTCGGCGGCCACGTGGCCGTCGATCATGTGTCGTGCAGCTTCCAGCCCGGCACGTTGACGGCCATCGTCGGCCCCAACGGCGCCGGCAAGACGACCTACTTCAACCTGATCTCGGGCCAGCTGCGTGCGAGCGAGGGTTCGGTCAGGCTCAACGGCACCGACATCACCAACGAAGCCGCGTCGGCCCGCACCCACCGCGGCCTGGGCCGCGCGTTCCAGCTGACGCAGCTGTTCCCGAACCTGTCGGTGATCGAGAACGTGCGGCTGGCCGTGCAGTCGCGCCGCAAGCAGGGGCTGAACCTGTGGTCGGTGTGGTCGGACCAGCGCGCCACCCTCGACCGCGCGATGGAACTGGTCACGCGCGTCAACCTCGCCGACCGCGCCGACGCCCACGCCAGCAGCCTGCCGCATGGCGACCAGCGCAAGCTCGAGGTGGCGATGCTGATGGCGCTGGAGCCCAGCGTCTACATGTTCGACGAACCGACCGCCGGCATGAGCGTCGACGACGTGCCGGTGATCCTCGACCTGATCCGCTCGCTGAAGCAGGAGCGTGACAAGACCATCCTGCTGGTCGAACACAAGATGGACGTGGTGCGCGAGCTGGCCGACCGCATCATCGTGCTGCACAACGGTCAGTTGGTGGCCGACGGCGAACCGGCTGCTGTCATTGCGTCACCTGTGGTGCAGCAGGCTTATCTCGGTGTTGTGAGTGAGGTGGCGGCTTGAAGAATATTTACCGCCAAGGCGCCAAGGACGCAAAGAACGCAAAGGAAGAGAAAAGAGTCTTGAAGACTTCGCATTTCCTTGGCGCCCTTTGCGTACTTGGCGCCTTGGCGGTAGAAATTCTTCGACAAGATCAGACCTTCGATTCCGCAAAGGCAAGCCCATGAACACGCCCTTGGTTCAACTGACGGGCGTGCACACGCACATCGGCGCGTACCACATCCTGCACGGCGTCGACCTCGACGTGCCGGCCGGCCAGGTCACGATGCTGCTCGGCCGCAACGGCGCAGGCAAGACGACGACGCTGCGGACCATCATGGGTTTGTGGGCCGCGTCCAAGGGCTCGGTCCACTTCGACGGCCGCTCGATCGGCGGCCCCGACGGCCAGCGCGAGACGCCCGACATCGCCCAGCTCGGCATCGCCTACGTGCCCGAAAGCATGGGCATCTTCAGCGACCTCACGGTGCGCGAGAACCTGCTGCTCGCGGCGCGCAAGGCGCGCACCGTGGAGCAGATGGACACAGCGCGGCTCGAGTGGCTGTTCGGCCTGTTCCCGGCACTCAAGAAGTTCTGGCTCTACCCGGCCGGCAAGCTCTCGGGCGGGCAGAAGCAGATGCTCGCGATCGCGCGCGCGATGGTCGAAGAGCAGCGCCTCTTGCTGATCGACGAGCCGAGCAAGGGCCTGGCGCCGGCGATCGTGCAGAACCTGATCGCCGCCTTGCGCGAGCTCAAGAGCACGAAGACGACGGTCTTGCTGGTCGAGCAGAACTTCGCGGTCGCGCGCGCGCTCGGCGACTTCGTCGCGGTGATGGACGACGGCCGCGTGGTGCACCGCGGCGCCATGGCCGAACTGGCCGAAGACGCCGCCCTGCAACAGAAATTTCTCGGCCTGTCGCTGGGAGCACATCAATGACCACCACCACTGTTGCGACACCGGCACAAGCCGCCGCCGCGATCCCGAAAGCCGGCTTCGACCTGCTGCCGCTCGCGCTCACGCTTGCCCTGGCCCTGATCGCCTGGCCGCTGATCGGTTCCACCAGCACCTGGTTCACGCTCACCGCGGCGGGGCTGGCGATGGGCATGATCATCTTCATCATCGCCTCGGGCCTCACGCTCGTGTTCGGGCTGATGGACGTGCTGAACTTCGGCCACGGCGTGTTCATCGCGCTCGGCGCGTACATGGCGACGAGCATGTTCACCGGCATGGCCGACTGGGGCGCGACCGACGTGCTCTGGCGCAACCTCGCGCTCGTGCTCGCCACCATCGTCGTGGCGATGCTGTGCGCCGGCGCGGTCGGCTGGGCCTTCGAGCGCGTGTTGGTGCGGCCGGTCTACGGCCAGCACCTGAAGCAGATCCTGATCACGATGGGCGGCATGATCATCGGCGAAGAGCTGATCAAGGTCGTGTGGGGGCCGACGCTCGTCGCCATCGAGATGCCCGCTGCGCTGCGCGGCGTGTTCACGATCGGCGATGCGACGGTCGAGAAGTTCCGCATGGTCGCGACCGTGATCGGCCTCGTCGTGCTCGCGATCATGCTGTTCACGCTGAACCGCACCAAGCTCGGCCTGTTGATCCGCGCCGGCGTGCAAGACCGCGAGATGGTCGAGAGCCTGGGTTACCGCATCCGGCGCCTGTTCGTCGGCGTGTTCGTCGCCGGCTCGGCCCTCGCCGGCCTCGGCGGCGCCTTGTGGGGCATCTACCAGCAAGCGGTGCTGCCGCAGATCGGCGCGCACGTGAACGTGCTGATCTTCATCGTGATCATCATCGGCGGGCTGGGCTCGACCATGGGTTGCCTGGTCGGCGCGCTGCTGGTCGGGCTGATGGCGAACTACACCGGCTTTCTGGCGCCCAAGGTCGCGATGTTCTCGAACATCGGGTTGATGGTGCTGGTGTTGTTGTGGCGGCCGCAGGGCCTGTACCCGGTCGCGAACCGATGAGCGCCAGGCCATGTTGAACCGAATCCTCTCCCACGACCTGCCGCGCAACCGCTGGCTCGCGCTGCTGCTCGTCGCCTGCCTGCTCGGCCTGGCGCTCACGCCCTTCCTGTTTCCCGGCACCAAGGCGCTGAACGTGGCCGCGAAGATCATCGTCTTCATCGTGCTGGTGGCGAGCTTCGACCTGCTGCTCGGCTACACCGGCATCGTCAGCTTCGCGCACACGATGTTCTTCGGCATCGGCGCCTACGGCGTGGCGATCGCCAGCGCGCGGCTCGGGCCGACCTGGGGTTCGCTGGCGCTCGGCGTGAGCGCGGCGCTCGTGGCGTCGCTGCTGCTGTCGCTGCTGATCGGCCTGTTCAGCCTGCGCGTGAAAGCGATCTTCTTCGCGATGATCACGCTCGCGGTCGCGTCGGCGTTCCTCACGCTGGCTTCGCAGCTCTCGGACTTCACCGGCGGCGAAGACGGCCTGACCTTCAAGCTGCCCGAAGCGCTGCGGCCCGACACGATGTACCTCGAATCTCCGTTGTTCGGCGCATCGGTCGATGGCCGCCTGCTGAGCTACTACGTGCTGTTCTTCGCCGCGCTCGGCCTGGTGCTGCTGCTGCTGCGCATCGTCAACTCGCCGTTCGGCCGGGTGCTGCAGGCGATCCGCGAGAACGACTTCCGCGCCGAGGCGATCGGCTACCGCACCGTCGTGTACCGCACGCTGAGCAACGTGCTGTCGGCCCTGTTCGCCACGCTCGCCGGCTGCCTGCTCGCACTCTGGCTGCGCTACAACGGGCCGGACACCACGCTCTCGTTCGAGATCATGCTCGACGTGCTGTTGATCGTCGTGATCGGCGGCATGGGCACGATCTACGGCGCGGTGATCGGCAGCGTGCTGTTCGTGCTGGCGCAGAGTTACCTGCAGGACCTGATGAAGCTCGGCGCCTCGGCTGTCGAAGGTGTGCCGGTGCTGTCGCAGCTGATCTCGCCGGACCGGTGGCTGCTGTGGCTGGGCATCCTGTTCGTGCTCTCGGTCTACCACTTCCCGGCCGGTGTGGTCGGTCGGCTGCGTGCCATCAGCCTGAAGAGGAAGGCTCCATGAGCTTCACCTCGAACTACCTTCAATGCGCAGGGCGCGAACTGCACTACACCGAGTGGGGCGCGCAGCACAGCGAGACCGTGATCGCGTGGCACGGCCTGGCCCGCACCGGCCGCGACATGGACGACGTGGCCGAGCACCTGTCGCAGCGTTACCGCGTGATCTGCCCCGACACGATCGGCCGCGGCCTGAGCCAGTGGAGCCCCGAGCCGGAGAAGGAATACTGCCTCGCGTATTACGTGCAGCAGGCGCAGGCGCTGGTCGACCAGCTCGGCCTGAAAGACTTCCACTGGATCGGCACCTCGATGGGCGGCGCGATCGGCCTGGTGGCTGCGGCCACCACGCTGCGCGGGCGGGTGCAGCGGCTGATCCTGAACGACAGCGGCCCGCAGATCGCCGACGCCGCGATCGCGCGCATCCGCGGTTATGCCGGCAACCCGGCCGCGTTCGCGAGCGTGAGCGAGCTAGAGCAGTACTTTCGCACCGTCTACAAACCTTATGGCTGGCTCAGTGATGCGCAGTGGCGGCGCCTGACCGAAACCTCGACGCGCCGCCTGCCCGACGGCCGCGTGACGCCGCACTACGACCCGGCCATGGTGATGCAGTTCAGCCACCACGACAACGACTACCTGCTGTGGAACGAGTGGGACAGCCTCGACATTCCCGTGCTGTGCCTGCGCGGTGAAAGCTCCGACCTGCTCTTGCCCGACACGGCCGAGCAGATGCGCCGGCGCGGCCCGCAGGCCGTGGTGGTCGAGATCGCAGGTTGCGGCCACGCGCCCGCGCTCAACACGCCGGCGCAGTACGCGCTGGTCGAAAGGTTCTTCGCCGGCTGACCGCCGGGCTTCGCCAACCACCCAGAGGAGACCCCAAGTGAAAACAACGATGCGGATTCTTACAACGCTGCTCGCCGCTGCCGCCTTCGGTGCGGCGCACGCCGCGGGCACCGTCGGCAACACCTTGCCGGCCGACTTTCCCGTGATCGAAGACACCTCGCTCGGCAAGCCGGTGATCGGCTTCGGCGCGGCCGGGCCGGTGGTGCACACGCCGGTGATCTTCCTGCACGGCAACAACGACACGCCGTTCCCGACCGCCTGCAACCCGCTCGGCCGCATGCAGGCGCTGGCGCAGAACCTGGCCGACCGCGGTTATTCCACCAGCGAACTGTGGGGCCTGGGTTACCAGGGTGACCAGTGCAACCTGTCTGACCCGACGAACCGCTCGCGCATCGCCCACACCGTGGCCGCCAACGTGCCCGACCTGAGCCGCTTCGTGCAGGCCGTGCTCGCCTACACCGGCGCGAAGGAAGTCGACATCGTCGGCCACAGCCTGGGCGTGCCGCTCGCCCGCGAATGGATGCGCCAGGAAAACGCGCACCGCATGGTGCGCCGGCTGGTCGCGATCGACGGGCCCAACCACGGCATCATCAATTGTTCGCCGAACCCCTTGAACTATTTCCAGGCGCCCGCCGCCGGCGGCTTCACGCCGAACAGCGAAATCTGCAAGGAACTGGGTTCGCCCGACACACCCTTTCTGAAGCGCCTGAACCGCGGCGACGACACGCCGGCACCGACGCGTGTGCTCGTGATCCGCAACGCCGACCGCAGCTTTGTCTACTTCCCGCTGCAGGACGGTTTCATCGCGCCGGTGCCGGCCGAAGACTCGTTCGGCCGCCCGACCGACTTCTCGAAGAGCGCGCGGCTGCACGGCGCCGACGAGTTGAACCTGACCGGGCAGGGCGTGTACGACACGGTGCTCGGCACCACGCACCTGGGCATCCTGAATTCGCCCGAGACCTGGCAGGCGACCTGGGATTTTTTGACGAAGCGGCCGCACCGCCGCTGGTGAGCGCGCGATGAGCCGTCGCCACACGCTGATCCTTGCCTGCTTCGCCGCCACGCTCGCGGTGGCGCCGGCGTGGGCCCAGGTGGCTCCCGGCGCGGCCGAGATCGCAGCCTACAGCGGCCTGCACGCCGCCGCGCAGCGGGGCGATCTGGCCATGGTCGGACGCCTGGCCGCGGCGCGCCCGGCGCTCGAAGCGCGCGACAGCCACGGCCGCACACCCCTGCACGTGGCCACCTTCGCGAAACAGCGCGAGGTGATCCGTGCGCTCGCCAAGGCCGGCGCACCGCTCGGCGCGCTGGAGAACGACCGCTACGACGCGGTCACGATCGCGTCGGTCGCCGATGACGAAGAGACGCTGCGCGTATTGCTCGCCGCCGGCGCGAGCGCGAAGCTCGTCACCAGCCGCTACGACGGCACGGCATTGATCGCCGCCGCCCACCTCGGCCACGACGGCGTGGTGCGCCAGCTCATTCTTGCCGGCGCGCCGCTCGACCACGTGAACAACCTGCACTGGACGGCCCTGATCGAATCGATCGTGCTCGGCAACGGCGGGCCGCGCCACGTGGCCACGCTGTGTGCGCTGGTCGAAGCCGGCGCCAGCACGCGCCTGGTCGACCGCGAAGGCCGCACGCCGCTCGCGCTGGCGCAGGGCCGCGGCTACGCGGAGATGGTCGAGATCCTGCTGAAGGCCGGCGCCAAGTGACGCGCCGCCGTCGCTGGCTCAGCGCCGGAACTTGCCGTCGGTGCCGATGATCGACAGGTCGGAATAGTCCAGCCCGGTGTGGTTGGTCGGGCTGTAGCTCAGCTCGAGCCCGCCGATGTTGACGCGGTTGAAGCCTTCGAGTGCTTTCTTCAGCCCGGCGCGGGTGGTGTCCTTGCCGGCGCGGCGCAGGCCTTCGACCAGTACCTTGGCCGCGGCAAAACCTTCGAGTGCGGCGGGGGTCAGCTCGAAGCCCTTGGCTTTCGCCAGATCGGAGGCTTCCTTGACGATCGGCGTGCTGACCGATCTTTCCGACGGGAACACCTGGCTGATCACGGTGCCGTGCGCGAGCTCGCCGAGCGACTTGACGAAGCCCGCCGAGGCGTTGTTCGACAGGGTCACCAACTGCGCGCGCGAGCCGGCCGCGCGCAGCGCTTTCATGCCGTCGATGACGGCCGTGCCCGAGCCGATGAAGACCACGGCCTGCGGGTCTCCCTTCACGATCTTCGGCATGATCGGGCCGAAGTCGGGCTTGGCGCGGTCGTACTTTTCGTAGGCCACCGGTTCGAGCTTGGCGTCTTTCAAGCCCTTCAGCAAACCCACGGCGGCATCGGCGCCGAAAGTGTCGTCGACCTGCACGATCGCCATGCGGGTGATCGCCACGTGCGTCAGGTGCGCGACCGCGCGCTCGGCCTCGCGCTGGTAGGTGGCGCGCACGTTGAAGATCCACGGGTGCACCGGATCGTGCAACACCATCGCGCCGGTCGAGGGGCCGACCAAGGGCACCTTGGCTTCGTTCAGCAGCGGCATCAGGCCCTGCGTGTGCGGCGTGCCGCGGTTCAGGAAGAGGCTGACGACACCCTGGTCGATCAGCTTCTTCGCGTTCTCGAGCGTGAGCTTCGGGTCGAACTTGTCGTCGAGCGAGACCAGCTCGATCTTCTGGCCGTTGACGCCACCGCGGGCGTTCACGGCGTCGAAGTACAGCTTGGCGCCGTCGGTCGCTTCTTTCACCGAAGAGGCCACCGTGCCGGTGAAGCCGGCGGTCTGGCCGATGAGGATCTGCGCGCTCGCGAACGAACCACTCAAGGCGGTGGCCAGGGCCACCACGAACCCGCGGAACAATGTACTTTGCATGCCAACCTCACATCGCGCTTGCTGCGCGGTGGCGGATTGTTGCACCCCCTGTTCAGGGTGTGGGCGTGCACATTTGGCACCCCGCGCCCCTGCGGAAGCGAGCTTTCCGCACTCTCTCTAGAATCTTCCGCTCCGCCGCGTTTCCGGCCCAGAAAGCACCGCATGTCCTCCGGCCTCATCCGCATCCGCGGCGCTCGCCAGCACAACCTCAAGAACCTCGATCTCGACATCCGCACCGGCGAGATGACGGTCGTGACCGGGCCGAGCGGTTCGGGCAAGTCGAGCCTGGTGTTCGACACGCTCTACGCCGAAGGCCAGCGGCGCTACGTGGAGACCTTCAGCGCCTACGCGCGCCAGTTCCTCGACCGCATGGACCGGCCGGCCGTGGACCGTGTCGACGGCGTGCCACCCGCCATCGCCATCGACCAGACCAACCCGGTGCGCAGCTCGCGCAGCACGGTCGGCACGATGACCGAGCTGAACGACCATTTGAAGCTGCTGTTCGCGCGCGCCGCGCAGCTCTTCGACAAACAGACCGCGCAGCCGGTGCGCCACGATTCGCCGGAGACGATTTACGCCGAGCTGATGCAGCGCACGGCGGAGGACGATCCGCGCCTCGTGCTCACCTTCCCGGTCGAGCTGCCGGGCAACACCAGCGCCGAAGAAGTCGAGCAGTGGTTGTCGGCGAGCGGCTTCACGCGTGTGCAGGCCGAGCGCGAGGTGGCGTCGCCCACCGGCCCGCGCAAGCTGCTCGACGTGGTGGCCGACCGTTTCCGCATCCAGGGCACCGAGAAGATCCGCGCCGTCGAAGCGATCGAGACGGCGCTGAAACGTGGCAGCGGGCGTGTCAACGTCTACGTGCTCGCCGAAGAAGGCGAGCCGGCGCTGTGGCGTTTTTCCACCGGCCTGCACTGCCCCGAAAGCGACCTGCGCTATGCCGACCCGCAACCCGCCCTGTTCTCGTTCAACTCGGCCTACGGTGCCTGCGAAACCTGCCGTGGCTTCGGGCGCGTGATCGGCGTCGACTACGGCCTCGTGATTCCCGACCCGCGCAAGACCTTGCGCTCGGGTGCGATCAAGACGCTGCAGACCCCGGCCTGGAAAGAGAACCAGGACGACCTGATGCAATACGCCGGCGAAGCCGGCATTCCGCGCGACACCGCCTGGGCGCAGCTCACCGACGCGCAGCGCGGCTGGGTCATCAACGGCTCGCCGAACTGGAACGGCAAGTGGAACAAGCAGTGGTACGGCGTGAAGCGCTTCTTCGAGTACCTGGAGTCGAAGGCCTACAAGATGCACATCCGCGTGCTCTTGTCGAAGTACCGCGCCTACACGCCCTGCGGCGTGTGCGGTGGGGCGCGGCTGAAGACCGAATCGCTGTTGTGGCGGCTCGGCACGAAGCAAGACGCGGATGCCGTGCTTGCACCCGCGAAGCGATTCCTGCCGCTGGGCACCACGTGGACCCGCGCGCAGCTCGAAGCGTTGCCGGGCCTGACGGTGCACGACCTGATGCTCATTCCGATCGAGCGCCTGCACCGTTTCTTCGACCAGCTGTCGCTGCCGAGCACGATGCTCGACGATGCGCTGAAGCTGCTGCAGGACGAGATCCGCACGCGCCTCAAATACCTGTGCGATGTCGGCATCGGTTACCTCACGCTCGACCGCCAGAGCCGCACGCTGAGCGGCGGTGAAGTGCAGCGCATCAACCTGACGACCGCGCTCGGCACCTCGCTCGTCAACACCATGTTCGTGCTCGACGAGCCCAGCATCGGCCTGCACCCGCGCGACATGAACCGCATCATCGAAGCGATGCACCGGCTGCGCGACGCCGGCAACACGCTCGTCGTGGTCGAACACGACCCGGCCGTGATGCTCGCCGCCGACCGCCTGATCGACATGGGCCCCGGCCCGGGCGAACGCGGCGGCAGCATCGTGTTCGACGGCACGCCCGACGCAATCCGTGACGCCGACACGCTGACCGGCGCCTACCTCGGCGGCCGCAAGCACGTCGGCATGGGCATCAAGCGGCTGATGAGCGAGGCCACGCCGAAGCTGATCCTGCAAGGCGCGCGCGACCACAACCTGAAGGACGTGACGGTCGAGTTCCCCTTGCTGCACCTGGTCTGCGTGACCGGCGTGTCCGGCTCCGGCAAGAGCACGCTGATGCAGGACGTGTTGTTCCCCGCGCTCGCGCGCCACTTCGGCAAGGCGACGGAAACGCCGGGTGAACACGACGCGCTGCTCGGCGCCGACTGGTTGAGCGATTCCGTCTTCGTCGACCAGTCGCCGATCGGCAAGACGGCACGTTCCAACCCGGCCAGTTATGTCGGCGCCTTCGACGAGATCCGCAAGCTCTTCGCGCAGTCACCGCTGGCGGTGCAGCGCGGCTACGGCCCCGGCATGTTCAGCTTCAACGCCGGCAACGGGCGTTGCGCGACCTGCGGCGGCTCGGGCTTCGAACACGTGGAGATGCAGTTCCTCAGCGACGTGTACCTGCGCTGCCCCGACTGCGACGGCCGCCGCTACCGCGCCGAGATCCTCGACATCAAGATCGACCGGCGCTTGCCCGGCGACGTGATCCGCGACCTTTCCGTTGCTGACGTTCTTGAACTCACCGTCAGCGAAGCGGTGCAGCTCTTCCGCGACGACCGCGAGGTGCTGCGGGTGTTGCAGCCGATCGTCGATGTCGGCCTCGAATACGTGAAGCTCGGCCAGCCGGTGCCCACGCTGTCGGGTGGCGAAGCGCAGCGGCTCAAGCTCGCAGGCTTTCTTGCCGAGGCGTCGCAGAATGGCAGCGCCAGCGGCCAGAAGGTCGCCAAACGCGGCACCCTGTTCATGTTCGACGAGCCGACCACCGGCCTGCATTTCGACGACATCGCGAAGCTGATGCGTTCGTTCCGCAAGCTGCTGGATGCGGGCCACTCCTTGATCGTGATCGAGCACAACCTCGACGTGATCCGCGCCGCCGACTGGCTGATCGACCTCGGCCCCGAAGGCGGCGACGCCGGCGGCCTGATCGTCTGCACCGGCACGCCGGAAGAAGTGAAGCGTCACCCCACCTCGCACACCGGCAAGGCGCTGGCCGACTACGACATCGCGATGGGTCTCGACGGCCACCAGGTCGAAGAGGGCCGGCCGCTGCAGTATCTGTTGAAAGCCGCACGCGACGAACGCCGCGTCAGCGAGGAAGTGATCCGCATCGTCAACGCGCGCGAGCACAACCTGAAGTCGCTCGACGTGAGCATTCCGCGGGGCAAGTTCACCGTGGTCACCGGCGTTTCGGGCTCGGGCAAGAGCACGCTCGCGTTCGACATCCTGTTCAACGAAGGCCAGCGCCGTTACCTCGAATCATTGAACGCCTACGCCCGCAGCATCGTGCAACCGGCCGGCCGCCCCGAGGTCGATGCGGTCTACGGCATTCCGCCGACGGTCGCGATCGAGCAGCGCCTGTCGCGCGGCGGGCGCAAGAGCACGGTCGCGACCACCACCGAGGTCTGGCACTTCCTGCGCCTGCTGTACGTGAAGCTGGGCGTGCAGCATTGCACCAATCCAAACTGCGTGGACGACCATGGCCACGCCATCCCCGTGCTGCCGCAAACGCCCGAGGCCATCGCCGCCCAATGGCTGCGCGACTACAAGGGCCAGCACGTCGGCCTGCTGGCGCCGCTGGTGGTCAACCGCAAGGGCATCTACACCGAGCTGGCCAAGTGGGCGTCCACCCGCGGCTTCGACTACCTGCGCGTGGACGGCGAGTTCCTGCCGAGCGCCGGCTGGGGCACGGCCAAGGGCCCGCGCATCGACCGCTACCGCGAGCA
>Ga0209883_1000085_pt1 | contig 23872 bp, 12 predicted proteins | sample GWRWT4_21May14_FD_187196 | JGI IMG/M metagenome (GOLD analysis project Ga0209883, IMG submission 187196) | Sand microcosm microbial communities from a hyporheic zone in Columbia River, Washington, USA - GW-RW T4_21-May-14 (SPAdes) (version 2) | ecosystem: Engineered > Artificial ecosystem > Sand...
GCACTGCGTGAAAGACGGTTCGCCGGTCAAGCCGCAGAGCGCCGAGAGCATCTGTGCGCAACTGCTGCGCGACAAGGATCGAGGAGGGCACAGGGGCGAGCACGTCGGCCTGCTCGCGCCGCTGGTCGTGAACCGCAAGGGCCTGTACACCGACCTCGCCAAGTGGGCGAAGGGGCGCGGCCACACACATTTGCGCGTCGACGGCGAGTTCATCAAGGTCGACCCATGGCCGCGGCTCGACCGCTTCAAGGAACACACGCTGGAGCTGCCGGTCGGCGACATCGTGGTCAGTGCCAGCGACGAAGCGGCCTTGCGCGACCTGCTCGCACGCACGCTCGAACTCGGCAAGGGCGTGATGCACCTGCTGAGCCCGCTCGACGGGTTGAAGGGCGCGATGCTGACCGAGGGTTCGACCGCAGGCATCGGCAGCGTCAAGGTGTTCTCGACCAAACGTGCCTGCCCGACCTGCGGCACCAGCTACGCCGAGCTCGACCCGCGCATGTTCAGCTACAACAGCAAACACGGCTGGTGCACGACCTGCGTGGGCACCGGCCTGGCGCTGACACGCGAGCAGCGCAAGGCCTACGACGACTCGGTGCGCGACGACGACAACCGCGGGCAGGAGCAGAGCTTCCCGTCGGAGGAGAAGGAAGTGGAAGGTCTGATCGACGCACCGTGCCCCGACTGCGCCGGCACGCGGCTGAACGCAGCCTCGCGCCTCGTCACCTTCGACGCCCATTCGATCACCGCGATCGGCCAGTGGTCGGTGACCGATTCGCGCGCCTGGGTCGAATCGCTGAAGCTCGCCGGCCGTGATGCCGAGATCGCGCGTGACGTGGTCAGCGAGATCAAGAGCCGGCTCGAATTCCTGGAAGAAGTGGGCCTCGGTTACCTCACGCTCGACCGCGCCGCGCCCACGCTCAGCGGCGGCGAAGCGCAACGCATCCGCCTGGCGGCGCAGCTCGGCAGCAACCTGCAGGGCGTGTGTTACGTGCTCGACGAACCGACCATCGGCCTGCACCCGCGCGACAACCAGGTGCTGCTGAACGCACTGCAGACGCTCAGCGACAAGGGCAACACGCTGGTCGTCGTCGAACACGACGAAGACACGATCCGCCGCGCCGACCACATCATCGACATCGGCCCCGGCGCCGGCAAACGTGGTGGCCACCTGGTGGCCGAAGGCAGCGCGGCCGACCTGGCGCGCAACCCCGAGTCGGTGACCGGCCGGCTGCTCGCCAACCCGCTGGTGCACCCACTGCAGGCGCGGCGCTTCGTCGAGCCGGTGACGGCCACGACCGTGCGCAAGGAAGGCGAGGGCAACCGCCTGCTGACGATCCGCGGTGCGAAGCTGCACAACCTGCAGGACGTGACGGTCGACGTGCCCTTGAAGCGCCTCGTCGCCGTCACCGGCGTCAGCGGCTCCGGCAAATCCACGCTCGCGCGCGACGTGCTGCTCGCCAACCTGCAGTTCATCAACACCCGCGGTGGCAAGCCCAACTGGCAGGGCTGCGACACCATCGACGGCTGGGGTTTCATCGACCGCGTGCTCGAAGTCGACCAGACGCCGATCGGCAAGACACCACGTTCCTGCCCGGCCACCTACATCGGCTTCTGGGACACGATCCGCAAGCTCTTCGCCGACACGTTGGAGGCGCGCGCCCGCGGCTACGCGCCGGCACGCTTCAGCTTCAACACCGGCGAAGGCCGCTGCCCCGGCTGCGAAGGGCAGGGCATGCGCACGATCGAGATGAGCTTCCTGCCCGACGTGAAGGTGGCCTGCGACGTGTGCCACGGCGCCCGCTTCAACGCCGAGACGCTGGCCGTGAGCTGGCGCGGCAAGAGCATCGGCGACGTGCTGAAGATGGAGGTCGACGAAGCGGTCGAGTTCTTCGCGTCCATGCCCAACATCTCGCACCCGCTGAAGCTGCTGAAGGACGTGGGCCTGGGTTACCTCACGCTCGGCCAACCGTCACCCACGCTCAGCGGCGGCGAAGCGCAGCGCATCAAGCTCGTCACCGAACTGAGCAAGGTGCGCGACGACGTGGGGCGGCGCGGCAACAAGGCGCCGCACACGCTCTACGTGCTCGACGAGCCGACCGTCGGCCTGCACATGGCCGACGTGGAACGGCTGATCCGTGTGCTGCACCGCCTGGTCGATGCCGGCCACAGCGTGGTCGTGATCGAACACGACCTCGACGTGATCGCCGAAGCCGACTGGGTCATCGACCTCGGGCCCGAAGGCGGCGTGAAGGGCGGGGCGGTGGTGGCGGGCAGCACGCCCGAAGCGCTGGTGAAGATCGAGGCGAGCCACACCGGGGCGGCGTTGCGGGCGGTGTTGGCGCGGGGCTGAGGCAGGCCCATCGGGCCCGGGTGCATGGACCGCTCGGCGCCAGCGCCAGTGCGGCAATGGCCGCCTCGGGCAACAGCGCGCCTGCAGCGAGCAGTGCCTGGGTGGCGTCGGCGTGCAGGCTTGTGCCCAGTTGCTGGCGCACGCGGGCGGCCGCCGTGGCCTCGTTGGGTGCATGCCGAAGCGCCCGGCCATCTTCCAGCCCGGCACCGCCGTGCGGCGGGCCGGTGGCAACTGGTCCAGCGACAGGTAGGCGGCGCACAGGTCGAGTCGCGCGCAGCCGCAAGGGCCAGTCGGGTCGTTGTTGGCCTGCAGGCCTTGCGCTTGAGAACGTTTGAGGCCGATTGAACGACACCGGGCGGGGTGGCGGCAGACAGTGCAGGCGGCGGTGCACAGCGCACTGCCACTGCCGGAGAACCCCGTGATCCTTGCCCTGCTTCTGGTTGCCACCGTCCTGGCCGTGTACGCCTTCGTGGCGCACCGCTTCACCACGGCACGGCGGCGGCCGAATGCGGGGTCCCCGACAGCGAAGGCCACATGGGGAGCTTCGCGGCGCAGCCGGCGCTCCACGCCGCGCGTGCCGTGGCCTTCTTTGTGCAGCATCGGGGTGGCACCAGCGCGGCTTGAAGGCCGCGTTTCTCCCGGGCGAAAGCCGTCATCAGCTCCTGCACCGCGCGACGTCTCCAGCCGCGCGGGGAGGCGAACGCTGCGGGCCGTGCGTGGCTTCCCCTTCATCCCCGCTGCACCGGCATCCGTGAGAATCGGCGCAATGGCCCACATGCGGAAATCGAACGACGCCGAAGCGGCGGCGCCCATGCCCGCGCTGCCGACAGGCCCGCAGGCACGGGGCGCTGCCGACGACCCTGCGCTCTGCCTGCCTTCAGGTGACGAGCCGGCACTTTCGTCCGCCGCCGCACCGGCGTGGCTTGTGCAGACCACCGGGCGCTGGCAGCGCTGGCTCGAGCGTGCACGCCGTGAACCCCGGCCCGTGGGGCTGGCGCTGCTGCTCTCGGCGCTGGTGCATGTGCTGGTGTTGGGCCTGACCTTCGGTGGCGACACGCTCGGGCTGCCGGGGCGCGTGGCGCCGTGGCGAGACAAGCTGATCGAGCTGCCCGATCTGCGCGTCGTTCTCATGCCGGCGCCCTTGCCTCGCGCTGCGCGAGCGGCCGAACCGGCCGCGGAGCCGTCGCAGCGGGGCACGGTCGACTCGGTGGCGGCCGGTGGCGCGCGGGCACCGTTGCCCACGGTGGCGCCCGCGCCGCCAGCGTCACCGCCAGCCCGGGCCGCGCAGAACACGCCCGAGCCCGAGCCCGCGGCGCCGGCCGATGCGGTGCCGAACGCCGTGGTCAGCCTGCCCCCGGTGCAGACACCCGCGCCCACCTCAGCGCCCGAGCCTGCGGCGCCCGAGCCGATCCCGGAGCCGACCGTCGTGGCCGATGCCGAGCCTCCCGACGTGTCTCCAACGGCCGTGCTGGTGGCACCGATCTCGCCGACCGCCGTGGCCGCGGCAGCGTCGAGCGCTTCGAGCCCACACGTTGTGCCGCCGGCTGCTCGCCCTGCCGACGAGGCAGCGCTGGCGGCGCAGCGTGCAGAGGCGGCACGCGAAGAAGCCGCACGTGTCGACGCCATTCGTCTCGAGGCAGAGCGTCAGGAGGCGGCGCGCATCGAGGCGGCGCGGCTGGAGACCGAGCGCCAGAGTGCTGCGCGACAAGCGGCGATTCAGCAGCAGGCGCAGCGCGACGATGCTGCGCGACAGGAAACCGCTCGTGCCGAAGCCGCGCGGCTCGAAGCCGAACGCCAGAACGCCGCACGACAAGCAACGGCCCGTCTGGAAGAACAGGAACGCGTGGCCGCACGCCAGGAGGCGGCGCGCATCGAGGCGGCGCGAGTGGAGGCCGCTCGTGCCGAATCCGCTCGCGCCGAAGCCGAGCGCGTGGAAGCCGAGCGCCAGAACGCCGCAAGGCAAGCGGCGGCCCGGTTGGAAGAGCAGCAGCGCGAGGCTGCACGCCAGGAAGCTGCGCGTGTCGAGGCCGCGCGGCTGGAGAGCGAACGACAGAATGCTGCGCGCCAGGCGGCGATCCAGCAGCAGGCCCAGCGCGACGACGCAGCGCGACTGGAAGCCGAGCGCCAGGCCGCCGCACGGCAAGCGGCGGACCGGCTGGAGCAGCAGCGCCAGGAGGCCGCGCGTCAAGAAGCCGCGCGTCAAGAGGCCGTTCGTGCCGAGGCCAAACGCCAGGAAGTGGCACGTGCAGAGGCCGCCCGGACCGAAGCCGCGCGGCTGGAAGCCGAACGCCAGAACGCGGTGCGGCAAGAGGCACAGCGGCAGGCGTTCGCGCGCCAGGAAGCGGCCCGCGCCGAGGCCGCGCGGCAGGAAGCCGCACGTCAGGCCGCGGCAGCGCAAGACACCGCGCGTGTCGAGGCACAAAAAGCCGACGAGGCGAAACGCGAAGCGGTGCTGCGCGCCATCGGCCGCCAGCTCGATGAAGAAGCCGCCCAGCGTGATGCCGCCGCGAAGGCCGCTCAACTGCCCAACGCGCTGCCTTATTCGCTGAGCAGCGCGCGCCGCGTCAGGCTGTGGGGCCGCAGCGACCCGAACCTGGAACTCGTGCAGTACGCGGAAGCGTGGGCCCGCAAGATCCAGTTCAACACCGCGGTCGACACGGTCCGTGAACTGGCGAAGCGGCCTCACGCGCCGCCCATGGTCTCGGTGGCGGTTCGGAGCGATGGCTCCGTGGAGTCGGTGACCTTCGTGGTCACCAGCGGCGTGGCGGACATCGACGAAGCGATCCGGCGCATCGTGGAAAGCCATGCGCCCTATCCCGTGTTCCAGCCTGCGCTGGCCCGCCAGTTCGACGTGATCGAGATTCGCCGGACCTGGTCATTCGACTCGGCCATCCGGCTCCAGTGATGAGCGCGCGCCGCCGTGTATTTGTTCTCGGCGCCACCGGCACGATCGGCCGGGCCACCGTGCGCGCGCTGCTGCGGCGCGGCCACGAGGTGGTGTGCCTCGTGCGCCCACGCGCGGGTGTGGGGGGCACGCTGATGCCTGGCGATGCCGAGCGACTTTTGCCCGGCGCCACAGTGCGTGTCGGCAACGCCACCGACCCGGCCTCGCTGGCGCGCGACGGCTTCTGCGGCGAGCGCTTCGATGCGCTCGTGTCGTGCCTGGCCTCGCGCACCGGTGCGCCGCGTGATGCCTGGGCCATCGACCACCGCGCGCATGTGCAGGCGCTCGACGCGGCCCGGCACGCCGGTGTCACCCAGTTCGTGCTGCTGTCGGCCATCTGCGTGCAGAAGCCGCTGCTCGCCTTCCAGCACGCCAAGCTGGCGTTCGAAAAAACGCTCGTCGAATCGGGCGTCACTTTTTCGATCGTGCGGCCGACCGCTTATTTCAAATCGCTGTCGGGCCAGGTCGAGCGTGTGAAGCAGGGCAAGCCATTCCTGCTGTTCGGCGACGGCACGCTCACGGCCTGCAAGCCGATCAGCGACGACGATCTCGGCGACTACCTGGCTGCTTGCCTCGACGACCCGAGCCGCCACAACCGCATCTTGCCGATCGGCGGGCCGGGCGAGGCGATCACGCCGCGCCAGCAGGGCGAAACCCTGTTCGCGCTGCTCGGTCGCCCGCCGCGTTTCAGGCAGGTGCCGGTGGCGCTGCTCGACCTGATCATCAAGGTGCTCGGCACGCTGGGCCAGGTCGTGCCGGCGCTGGCCGCCAAGGCCGAGCTGGCGCGGATCGGGCGTTACTACGCGACCGAGTCGATGCTGGTGTTCGACCCGGCGGCAGGCCGCTACGACGCTGCGGCCACGCCCTCCACGGGAACCGAGACGCTGTTCGACCACTACGCCGACCTCGTTGCCGGCCGGGCTGCAAGCGAGCGCGGTGACCACGCCGTGTTCTGAGCGCCGTGCGATTCAGAACGCTTCAGCGCCGATTCAGATCGGCAAAGGACTGAAGAGGGGCCGCCGGCGGACAGTCGAGTCATCGACAACCCGCCCGCCCAAGGAGCCCTGCCATGACGACCCTGACCTTCACCGCCCGCCTGATCTCCGCCGCCACCGCCGCCGCCACGACCTTCGTGTTGTTCAGCGCCGTGCTCTCGAACGCCGAGCCGCAGCGCAGCGTCTTGATCGCGAAGACCCAGCGCCTGGACAAGCTCCCCTCGGCACCTGTCGTGGTGGCGATCGCCTCCAGCGCCGCCGCCAAAGTCAACAAGTGAGCAGCGCAGGCTTCAGCCCGCTTTCAGCGCGTGCACCGGCACGACCGCTGCGCTGCCGGGCAAGACGGCCGGCGCCAGGCTGCGCGTGGCCACCCGGCCAGCCACGGCCGCGTGGCTCGTGTCGTCGAGCAGCAGCGACACGGCACGCTCCGTTGCCAGCGCTTCGAGCCGCGCCGCCCGCTGCACCGCCGCGCCGACACACGCCTGCGCCATGCGACGTGGTGTGCCGGCCGGGCCGGTGAGCACGTCGCCGCTGGCGATGCCGATGCCCTGGGCAACGGCCGGCTTGCCCGAGGCTGCGCGCTCGGCGTTGAACATCGCCAGCAGTTCCATCATTTCGAGCGCGGACTGAACCGCGGCCCACGGCGTGGCTTCGAACAGCGCCGTCAGGCCGTCGCCGGTCATCTGGCAGATGACGCCGCCGTGCCCTTCGACCGCGTCGAGCATCAGCGTGCTCCAGTGGCTCAGCAGTTCGAGCGTGTCCTGCGCCGGCTGCGACACGGCCAGCGTGTCGATGTCACGCAGCCGGGCCAGCAGCAGCGTGGCCTCGACGCGCCGGGCGGCTGCCGGCGGCGTGCCGTTCGGCAGCCCGGGCGCCAGGCGCGCGAGCAGCTCACGCTCACGATCGCGCAGGTGCTTGCGCTCCAGGCTCGAACCGACACGCGCTTTCAGCAGCACCGGGTTGACCGGCTTGTGCAGGTAGTCGTCGGCCCCCAGCTCGATGCAGCGTGCCACCGGCGCCGCGCCTTCGAGCGAACTGGTCACGATCACCGGCACGTCGCGGAGCGTGGGGTCGGCAGCGCGCTGTTCGAGCACGCTGAAGCCGTCGACCTCGGGCATTTCCAGGTCGAGCAGCAGCAGGTCGAAGCGCTCGCTGCGCAGTTGGTCGAGCGTCGTGCGGCCGTTGTCGGCGCTGGCCACCTCGTGGCCCATCAGTTCGAGCGAGCGGCACAGCAGCAGCCGGTTGACCTTGTTGTCGTCGGCCACCAGCAGGCGCGACGGGCGCGGCGTGGCACCCGCGGGCAGCCGCGGGGCCACCACGGCGGTGGTCGGTGGCAACGCGGCCAGCGTGAACTGGTAACCGCGCCCCGGCACCGTGGCGATGGCCTGCGCGCCCAGGATCTTGCGCAGGGCCGAGATCTGCACCTGCAGGTTGTTCTCTTCGACGACGAGGCCGGGCCAGACCACCTCGATCAGCTCGTCCTTCGGCACCACCCGGTCACGCCGCGCGACCAGCGCTGCCAGCAGATCGAAGGCGCGGCTGCCGAGCGCCACCGGCTGGCCGTCGACCAGCAGCCGGCGCTCGGCCGTCAGCACTTCGAAGCGGCCGAACGCGCCGGCGTCAACGGGCGGGGTGGTGGCGCTCATGGGCGTGCCAGGGTTCGCAGCGCCGCGAGCGTGGCGTCGATCTCCGGCGCCAGCGTGTGCAGTGCGGCAGCGTCGGCCGGCAGGCCACCGAGTTCCAACGTGCGGGCCATCGTGGCCAGGCGCGTGGCGCCGAAGGTGTTGCCGTTGCTCTTGAGCGAGTGCGCTGCACGCCGGAAGCGCTCGGCCGCGCCGGCCGCCTGCGCGCTGCGCAGCTCGGCCAGCAGGCGCGGCGCTTCTTCGGCGAAGGTGTCCACCAGTTCGGCGACGAAGTCGGCACCGGCGGTGGCCTGCAGTTCGTCGAAGCTGTGCGGGTCGATCAGGGGCTGCATCATGGCTGCTCGATGGTACGGGGTCGGGTTTGCTCGAGTGCCTTGATCAGTTGCTCGACGCGGATCGGCTTGGTCAGGTAGTCGTCCATGCCGGCCGCGAGGCACTGCTCGCGGTCGCCCTGCATCGCGTTGGCGGTCATCGCGACGATGCGCGGGCGCGCGCCGTTCGGCCAACGCTGCACGATGCGGCGCGTGGCTTCGAGGCCGTCCATCTCGGGCATCTGAACGTCCATCAGCACCATGTCGTAGGGCTGGCGTTCGAGGCTCTCGATCGCCTCGATGCCGTTGCTCGCCAGGTCGGCGCGGTAACCCATCTGCTGCAGGAGGCGCAGCGCGAGCTTCTGGTTCACCACATTGTCTTCGGCCACCAGGATGCGCAGCGGGTGGCGCTGCGCCAGGGCCGCGTCGACCTTCGGCCTCGTGCCCGCTGTGGCTGCCCTGGGCGTTGCTTCGGGCGCGAGCAGCGTCACCAGCGTGTCGAACAGCTGGCTCTGGCGCAGCGGCTTCGCGAGCGTGGCCGCGAACAACTCGTCGGCCGCCTCGCGCCGGCCGAGCGAGGTGAACAGCACCAGCGGCAGCGTGAGGCCGGCCTCGCGGACGTGCTTCGCGAGCGCGGCGCCGTCCATGCCCGGCATGTGCATGTCGACGATGGCGAGGTCGTAGGCCTGCGCCTTGAGCAAACGCAGCGCTTCTTCGGGCGCTTCGGTGTCTTGCGACACCATGCCCCACTTCGCGGCCTGCAAGGCGAGGATGCGCCGATTGGTCGCGTTGTCGTCGACCACCAGGATGCGCTTGCCCTTGAGCGCCGGTTGCTCGCCGATGAAATCGCGCTTGGCGCTCGCCGGCATCGCCGCGGCCGGGGCGTGGATGCTGAAGCGGAAGGTGCTGCCGTGCCCCGGGCCCGCGCTGTGCACCTCCATCGTGCCGCCCATCAGCTCGGCCAGCAGCTTGCTGATCGCCAGACCCAGCCCGGTGCCGCCGTATTTGCGCGTGGTGCTGCTGTCGGCCTGGCTGAACTTCTGGAACAGCCAGCCGATGCCTTCGGTGCTCAGTCCGATGCCGGTGTCGCGCACGCTGAAGTTCAGCTGGTCGCCGGTGGCCGAGACGGTGAGCACCACCTCGCCGCGTTCGGTGAACTTCACCGCGTTGCTCAGCAGGTTCAGCAGCACCTGGCGCAGCCGCGTCACGTCACCGAGCACGGCCGCGGGCACCTCGCCCTCGAACTGGTAGGCGATGTCGAGCTGCTTCTCGGCGGCGCGCCCGCCGATCAGGTCGAGCGCCGATTCGACGCACTCGCGCAGGTCGATCGGGTGCGACTCGATGTCCATGCGCCCGGCCTCGATCTTCGAGAAGTCGAGGATGTCGTTGATGATCGTCAGCAGCGCATCGCCGCTGTCGCGGATCGTGCCGGCGAAGTCGCGCTGCTCGTCGGTGAGCGGTGTGTCGAGCAAGAGGCCGCTCATGCCGATCACCGCGTTCATCGGCGTGCGGATCTCGTGGCTCATGGTCGCGAGGAAGGCGCTCTTGGCCTCGTTGGCGCCTTGCGCAAGAAGCCGGTCGGCTTCGGCCTGGGCGCGCGCTTCCCGCGTCTCGGCAAAGAGCTGCGCGTTGCGGATGGCCACGCCCACGCCGGCAGCCAGCGTCTCGAGCAGCTTCTGGTCGTCGGGCGTGAAGCGGCCTTCCTCGCGCGTGCTCTGCACGCTGATCACGCCGATCGCCTTGCCGTGCACGACGATCGGCACACCCAGGTAGCTCGCGGCCCGCACGCCCAGTTGCGAAGCGCCGATGGCGTCGGCCGCGCGGTCCACGTCCTCGTTGAGCAGCAGGGCGCGGCCGGTGTCGATGATCTTGCCGGTGAGGCCTTCGCCCACGCCCTGGGTCTCGAGTGTCTCGCCGTGAGCGTAGGGGAAGCGGATCTGCTGCGCGGCGTCGTCCACCAGGGCCACATAGACGATGTCGGCACGAAAGGTCTCGCGCATCTTGTCGCCCAGCACGCGGATCAGCTCGTTCAGGTCGATCCTCGAGTTCAGCGCCTGGCCCAGCGCGTTCACGGTGGCCAGCTCGCCCGCGCGTTGCTCGGTCTGCGCCAGCAGCGTCTGCGTCTGCTCGAACAGGCGGGCGCCTTCGAGCGCCAGGCTCATGCTGGCGGCCAGTGTGGTGAGCAGGCGCAAGTCACTGTCGCTGAAGGCGTGCTCGCGGTCCATGTTGTCCAGGCCGATGACGGCGACGACGCGGCCGTCGACCAGCACCGGCACGCGCACCAGGCTGCGGCTGGCCTGCGTGCCGGGCACCGTCTTGCGCTGCACGCCCAGCTCGGCCAGGCGCGCTTCCAGATCGCTGTTGACGATCAGCGGCCGCGCCGTGCGGATCAGGTGCCAGCCCAGCGTCGAGATCGGCCCGTCGGGCACGTCGTGCCGTTGGCCGCGTTCCAGGACGTAGTGGTAGTGGCGCAGGTCGGCCTGCGTGTCGAAGCCGGCGATGCTGATGCTCTGCGAATCGAACAACTCGCGCAGTTTCTCGCCCACCAGCTCGCAGATCGAGCGTGCGTCCAGCTTGTTGGCCAGGCCGGCCTGCACGCCGTTGATGATGGCCAGCTCGGCGGCGCGGGCGTCGGTTTCCTTCAGCAGCCGCTGGGTGTCGGCGAAACGCTGCGCGCTCTGCAGCGCCACGCCGAGGCTGGTGGCGATGGTGCCCAGCAGCCGAACCTGCGCTTCGTCGAAGGCGTACTCGCGCTCGTAGTGGTCGAGGTGGATGCCGCCCACGCGCTGATCGCTCACGACGATCGGCACCATCAGCGAACACAGGGGTTCGTCCGTACCGGGGAAAACCGTCCCACCACTCGCCCTGCCTTCCGCCAGCGTATTGACCAGCAAAGGTTCCCTGCGCGCTTGAATCCTGGCCCAGCGCGCGTCGTCGACGATGCGCTGGTCGGGAAGATGCTGGCGGAGACCATGCTCCACCGAGTGAAGCCATTTCTGCGTGCGCGTTGGATGCTCCAACCATGTGATCGCCACATCGTCCGACTGCATCACCGCCCGCAGCTTCTCGCCCACCAGCTCCACGATGCCTTTGAAGTCGAGGCTGCCCGAAATGCCTTGCTGAATGCTGTTGATGACCGCCAGCTCCGCCGCCCGCTGCTCGGCTTGTGCCTGTGCGGCGCGTGCTTCGGCGGTGCGCTCCTGCACCTTGCGCTCCAGCGCCTCGGCGGCGCGCAGGTTGGCCAGCGTCAGCGCCGCCTGCGCGGCCAGCATGCCGAGCAACTGCGTGTCACCGTCGTGGAAGCGGCCGTACGCGCCTTCGATGTCGGCGTAGACGAAGCCCAGCAGCTCGCGCTGCGCAATCAGCGGCACGATCAGGCAGCTGCGTTGGCGCAGGGGCTCCGCGCCTTCCGGCCCGTGCCGCAGCCGCGCGGCGCGGCTGCGGCGCACCTCGACCAGCCAGGGCGTGATCGCGCGCAGCAGCGGCCCCTCCGCCTCGCCGCGGGGCAGCAGCGCGCCGGCCACCTGCAGGCCATCGGCGCCGTCGAGCAGCAGCAGCACGCGCTCGGCGCCGGAGAGTTCGGTCACTTCGTCGACCAGGAACTCGCGCAGCTCGGTTTCGGACTTCTGCTCGTTCAGGCGCAGCCCGGTGTCGACGAGGCGCTCGAAGGGCTCGCGCAGGCTGGCCTCGCCGGCCAGATGCGACTCACGCCGTTCGCGCGGCAGCTTGCGGCGGCGCGCCAGCGTCAGCCAGGCGGTGATGATCTCGCGCCGCTCGGCGCGCTTGTTCAGCGCGTTGCGGCGCAGGCCCTCGTCGCCGAGCGTGCCGACCACGTCGACGATGAAGCGGTAGGCTTGCTCCAGCGCCGCCTCGGCCTCGCCGGGCAGGCCGTTGGCGCGCAGCGCCTGGGTGTGGTTCCACCACAGCGATGCAGGGTCGAGGCCGTCCGGGGTACCCAGCCCTTGCCGGCGATGCAGGGCCGCGGCGCGGCGCGTGGCGGCCAGCGCCTCGGTGGGTCGGCCGAGGGCGAGCAGCGCCTGGCCGATCCGGTGCGTGGCTTCGATCTGGTTGCCCACCATCTGCCGCCCGGCGATGCGCTGCAAGGCCCGGAAGTGTTGAAGCGCGTCTTCTGCGTGCCCGCCGGCGAACGCCGTCAGTCCCGCGATCCATTCGTGGAACGATCGGAGCAGCGGGCTGTCGCGCCGGCGCAGCAGGGCCGCCAACTGCGCGACGTGGTCCTGCGCAGCGGCCGTATCACCCACGGCGAGTTCGATTTCGGCGAGGTTGGATGCGGACACGGCGATGAGCTGCATGTCGCCCACCCGCTGGGAGACCGACTCTGCCTGATGCGCAAGACGTCCGGCTCGCCTGAACAGGCCGAGCCGCATGTAGGTGTCGCCCAGGTTGCTGACCACCATGGATTGGCCCAGGACGTCACCCGCGGCCACGGCCGCGTGCAGTGCTTCACCCAGGAGTTTGAGGTTTTCGGCTGCATCGGGAGAGAACATGCTGAGCGAGTTCAGCGATGCCAGGATTCCCGCCAGGTCACCCGCCTGCCGCGCCAGTGCGAGGGACTGCAGCACCAGGCGCCTGGCATCGGCCATCAGCCCGAGGGTGGCATGGCTCGAGGCGAGCCCGCGCAGCGTGGCGGCATGCCAGACGGTTTCGCCGTGCTGGGCAAAGATGCGCGCCGCCTCTTCCCGCAGCTTGATGCCGCCGCGCAAGTCGATGCCGGCCGTCGCCCGCGCGCGGGCGAGCTGCTGCAGGCACTGCCCCTCCAACACCGGCTCGCCCGCCCGCCGCGCGGCAAGCAGCCCGCGTTGGGCCGTGGCCTCGGCTTGTGTCAACTGCCCTTCGCGCACTTGCATGGTGACCAACGCCACGCAGGCGTGGGCGCGCAGCGCATCGCTGCGGGCACGGTCGGCCAGCACCCAGGCCGCCTGCGCATCGCCCGTGGCCTGCGGCCACTCGCCTTTGAGCCCCTGGCTTTGCGAGCGCAGCACCAGCAGCCGCACCCGCTGCGCCACTGTCAACGCGGGTGCATCGGCGTCTGCCAGCGCTGCGGTGGCGGTGGCCACCGCAGCGTCTTGCCGGCCGGCCCAGATCAGGTCGGCCACTTCTTGCACCACGTCTTGGGTCATTCGTTTCTTCCAGCACGCATCAATGCTTCGACCAACTGGTCCACCCGGATCGGCTTGGTCACGTAATCGTCCATCCCCGCAGCCAGGCACTCCTCGCGGTCGCCCTGCATCGCGTTGGCGGTCATCGCGACGATGCGCGGGCGCTCGCGGGCCGGCCAGCGCTTGACGATGGCGCGTGTCGCTTCCAGGCCGTCCATCTCGGGCATCTGCACGTCCATCAGCACCACGTCGTAGGGCTGGCGCGCGACGCACTCGATGGCCTCGACGCCGTTGCTCGCCAGATCGGCACGGTAGCCCATCTGCTGCAGGAGGCGCAGCGCGAGCTTCTGGTTCACCACATTGTCTTCGGCCACCAGGATGCGCAGCGGGTGGCGCGTGGCCATGCCGGTGTTCATCACGGTCGCCCTGTCTCTCGCCGGCATGGCCTTCGCGGCGGGCGCGTGGCCCAGCAGCTCGAGCAGGGTGTCGAAAAGTTGCGACTGGCGCAGCGGTTTGCTCAGGTAGGCTTTGAACAGCCCTTCGTTGTCGCCGGCCTCGCGCCGGCCGAGCGAGCTGAACAGCACCAGAGGCAGCGCCGGTCTCAAGGCGTGCACCTGCGCGGCCAGCGCCAGCCCGTCCATGCCCGGCATGTTCATGTCGAGGATCGCGAGGTCGAAGGCCGCGCCGTCGCCCAACCAGCGCAAGGCCTCGGCGGGCGATTCGGTGTCGCGCGGCAGCATGCCCCACTTGCCGGTCTGCAGAGCCAGCACTTTGCGGTTGGTCGCGTTGTCGTCGACCACCAGCAGCTGCTTTCCCGCGAGCGCCGGCTGCGGCCCGAGCAGCGTGCGGCGGTTCGCCTGGGGCGAGTCGGCCAGCGGCGCGACGATCGTGAAGTGGAAGGTCGAACCCTGGCCCGGGCCGGCGCTGTGGGCCTCCATCGTGCCGCCCATCAGTTCGGCGAGCTTCTTGCTGATCGCCAGGCCCAGGCCGGTGCCGCCGTAGCGGCGCGTGGTCGACGAGTCGGCCTGCGAGAACGACTGGAACAGCCGCGCCATGCCTTGCGGCGACAAGCCGATGCCGGTGTCGCGCACCGCGAAGCTCAGCTCGGCGCCGCCCTCGGTGGCACGTGCCGACACGCTGAGCACCACTTCGCCGCGCTCGGTGAACTTGACGGCGTTCGACAGCAGGTTCAGCAGCACCTGGCGCAGGCGCGTCACGTCGCCGTCGAGCGCGTCGGGTACCTCGCCTTCGAACAGGTAGGCGATGTCGAGGTGTTTTTCGGCAGCGCGCGGGCCGATCAGTTCGAGCGCCGACTCGACACACTCGCGCAGGTCGAAGGGCTGGGCTTCGATGTCCATGCGCCCGGCCTCGATCTTCGAGAAGTCGAGGATGTCGTTGATGATCGTCAGCAGCGCGTCGCCGCTGTCACGGATCGTCGACGCGCAGTCGCGCTGCTCGTCGTTCAGCGCCGTGTCGAGCAGCAGGCCGCTCATGCCGATCACCGCGTTCATCGGCGTGCGGATCTCGTGGCTCATGGTGGCGAGGAACGCGCTCTTGGCTTCGTTCGCGGTCTCGGCGGCGGCGCGCGCTTCCTGTGCCTCGTTGAACAGCCGCGCGTTCTGCAACGCCACCGTGGCCTGGCGCGACAGGCCGGTCAGGAACTCCAGATCGTGGGCCTCGAACGGCGCGCCGCCGCTGCGCCACACCGCCATCGCGCCCTGCACTTCGGCGCCGGCGAGCAAGGGCACGACCATCAGCCGTTCTTCGCTCTGCAGCGGCGTGCCGGGGATCTGCCGCACCCGCGGGTCGGCCGCGGTGTCGTTGATGCGCTCGGCCCGGCCGCTCTGCAGCAGGCTGCCGATGATGCCGACGCCGGTCTCGACCACGGCGGCCTTGAGCGCGCTGGCGATGTCGCCGACGGCCACGATCGCGCGGTGTGTCTTGCCACCGGTCTCGGGCAGAAAGATCGCGCTGTTGTTCGCACCCAGCAAATCGCGCGCGTGGTTCGCGATGCGGTCCATCACGGTCGGCAGGTCGAGCGACGACGACAGGTCGCGCCCCACGTCCGACAGCGCCGACGACTCGCGCGCGTGACGCTGCGTTTCTTCGAACAGCCGCGCGTTTTCCAGCGCGACGCCCATCGACGCCGCCACCGTCTGCAGCAGTCGAACTTCGGCCTCGCCGAACGCGTGTTCGCGCTCGTGGTTCTCGACCTGCACGGCGCCCAGCAAACGGTCGCCGGCGATGATGGGCACCCACATCACGCACTGCGCCATGTCGGTGCCGGGGGTGGGTGCGCCCACGACCGCGTCGAGCTCGGCACGGGTGTTGAGCACGACCGGCGCGCGGGTCTTGAACATCATTTCGCCGGGGCCACCGGGGCGCAGCGGCCGCGGCGCTTGCGACAGACGCTGCCCGTGTTCATAGACATAGAGCGGGTGCACACGCTCGGTCTTCGGCTCCCACCAGGTGATCCCGATGTCCTGCGTGTGCAGCAGCTCACGAAGCTGATCGCCGACCAGGTCGATGATGGCCTGGAACTCCAGCTTGGCGGCCATGCCGTTCTGGATCCGGTTGATCACCGCCAGCTCGGCGTTGCGCTGCTCGGTTTCTTTCAGCAGGCGCTGGGTTTCGTCGAACAGGCGCGCATTCTCGAGCGCGGTCGCCATGCTCGCGGCGATGGTCGTGAGCAGCCGCACCTCGGCCTCGCCGAACGCGTATTCGCGCTCGAAGTTCTCGACCCGGATGCCGCCCACGCGCCGATCGCCGCTGACCATGGGTGCCAGCACGTTCGACAGGCTGGCGTCGGTGCCGGCCACGATGCCCGAGGCCAGGCCCTCGGCCAGGGTGTTCTCGACCAGCGGTTCGCGCCGCGCCACGATCCGCGCCCATCTTTCGTCGGAGTCGACGATCGTCTCGTGCTGGGCGAGCCGCACCCCATGCTCGAACACGTAGGGCGTGTGGACCGCGCGGCGCGCATGGTCGATCCAGCTGATCGCGACGTCGCCGCTCTTCAGCACCTCGCGCAGCTTGTCGCCGACGAGGTCGACAATGCCCTGGAAGTCGAGCTTCGCCGCCATGCCCTGCTGAATGCGGTTGATCACCGCGAGCTCGGCGTTGCGGGCTTCGGTTTCCGTCAGCAGCCGCTGGGTCTGGTCGAACAGGCGGGCGTTCTCGAGCGCCACGCCCATGCTCGCGCACAGCGTTTTCAGCAGCCGCTCGACCGAGGCATCGAAGGCATGCTCACGCTCGAAGTCCTCGATCGCCACGAATCCCAGCACGCGCTGCCCGCCAACAATGGGCACACCGACGGTCGACAGGCTGCGCGACGTGCCGGGTTGGCAGTAGATGTCCAGTGGCTCCTGCTCGGCGTGCGTGCCGGCCGTGTAGCTGGCGCCTTCGCGCAGGACGTGCTGGATCGCCCTGCCGCTGTCCGCGAATTTCAGCACCAGCCGTTCGCTGAAGCGTTGTCCGCCGTAGTACTGGTAGACGGCCTGCAGTTCCCCGGCCGGCTCGTCCCACCACCAGATGCACATGTCGGTGGCGGACAGCACCTCGCGCAGCTTGTCGCCCACCAGTTCGATGATCGGCTGAAACGCGAGCTCCGAGGCCATGCCCTGCTGCACGCTGCTGATGACGGCCAGCTCGCCATTGCGGGCCTCGGTTTCTTTCAGCAGCCGCTGGGTCTCGGCGAACAGGCGCGCGTTCTCGAGCGCCGCGCTCATGCTGCCGGCCAGGGTTTCGAGCAGCCGCACGTTGCTGTCGCCAAAGGCCTGCTCGCGCTGCAGGTCGGCCAGCGTCAGCATGCCGATCACCTCGCCGGCGACCAGCAGCGGCACCATCAGCTGCGCTTTCGGGTAGGTGGGCGCGTACGGCAGAATGAAGGAGCCGAACTTCTCGGCGGCCTGCTCGAAGTCTTCGTTGATCAGCAGGGTGCGCCGGGTGCGCAACACCTCGGCGCCCAGACCACCCGGCGGGCCGGACGCCATGCGCTGGCGCACGCCGTCGTGCCAGAGGTAGGGGTAGTGCATCAGGCCGGCCGCGCGGTCGTGGATGCGGATGCCGACGGTGATCTTCGGGAACACCTCGCACAGCCGGTCACCGACCGCGTCGTAGACCGTCTGCAGGTCCAGCTCGCCGGCCAGTGCATCCTGCACCGCGCTGACGACTGCCAGCTCGGTCGCGCGCTGGCGCTCGGCCTCGAAGCTCTGCGCGTTCTGCAGCGCAACCGCCATGCTGGCGGTGACGGTTTCCAGCAGGCGCACGTCGGCCGGGCCGTAGGCGGCTTCGCGCTCGTGGTTCTCGACGTACACGTTGCCCAGGAAGCGGTCGGCCGCCAGCATCGGCACGGCCATGATGCTGAGGGCACGGTCGGTGCCGGGTATCACGGGCATGCCCTCGGCCGCTTGCTCCGCATGCGAGCCGAACACGAAGCTGCGTCGTTCACGCATGAAGCGCCCGTACCACTGCTGCGGGTCGGGCTTGAAGGACGGGTGGTGCAGTCGGACGCCGTGCTCGCAGGCGTAGAGCAGGCGAACCTGCCCGCCCGCTTCGTCCCACCAGAAGATGCTCAGGTTGCCAGTGGCAAACACCTCGCGCAGCTTGTCGCCCACCACGTCGACGATGGCCTGGAAGTCCAGCGCCGCACCCACCGCCTGCTGCACGCTGTTGATGACCGCCAGCTCGGCGTTGCGGGCTTCGGTTTCTTTCAGCAGGCGCTGGGTTTCGTCGAACAGGCGGGCGTTTTCCAGGGCCACGCCCATGCTGGCGGCGACCGTCGTGAGCAAGCGAACCCTGGACGAGCTGAAGGCCTGTTCGCGCTCGTGGACCTGAAGCACGATGCCGCCCAGCGCCCGGTCGCTGCCGAGGATCGGAACGCCGACCGCGGAGCCGTGCAACGGGAATCCCGACGGCGACGAAAATCCGCAGGCCGCCTGTTCGCTCGGCGTGTTGCCCACCAGCACCTCTCGCTGGCGGAGAATCCGTTCGGGAGCGCTGCCCGGCCGAACCGGGGAGGGTCTCGGCCGCATGCGCTCGCCGCTCGAGACGAGATAGATCGCCTGAAGTTGGTCGGCCGCCTCGTCGAACCAGTGGATCCCGATGCTGTCGGTGTCGAACACGGCCCTCAGCTTGTCGCCGACCAGATCGACGATCGCCTGGAAGTCGAGTTCGCCGGCCATGCCTTGCTGAATGCTGTTGATCACGGCCAGCTCGGCGTTGCGGGCCTCAGTTTCTTTCAGCAGGCGCTGGGTTTCGTCGAACAGGCGGGCGTTCTCGAGCGCGGTGCCGAGTGTCGTGCCGATCGTCGTCAGCACGCGCAGGTCGTCGGCGCCGTAGGCGTGCTCACGCTCGTGGTTCTCGATCACGATGTAGCCGAGCACGCGCCGGGTGCCGTGGATCGGCGCGGCGACGACCGACAGGCCCCAGTCGGTGCCCGGCATGGGACGGGGCACCCCGGCGGCGACCTGCTCGGCATGCGTGCCGAAAAAATTGCCGATGCCCTCGCGCAGCAGGCGGCGCCGCACGGCGAAGCTCCAGTTGACGGGTTGCGGCGGCTGCTTCGGCAAGGGCTGGCCATGCTCGACGCTGTAGATCATGTGGAGCGTATCGGCCTCGGCGTCCCACCAGCGGATGCTCAGGTCTTCGCTGCCGAAGACTTCGCGCAGCGTGTCGCCCACGCCGTCGACGATGGCCTGGAAGTCGCGCTTCGCCGCGATGCCCTGCTGGATGCTGTCGATCAGCGCCAGTTCGCCGGCGCGCTGCCGGAGCTGCCCGGCCCATGCCTCGGCCTGGCGCGCGTGCGACAGCGCCGCGGCGGCCTGCCCGGCCAGCACCGCCAGCAGCTTGCGCTCATGGCTGCCGAAGCGGCCGTCGTGGCCGTCGATGTCGGCGTAGAGGAAGCCGAGCCGCTCGCGGCCGTTCGTCAGCGGGGCCACGATGCAACTGCGTTGCGCGTGTGCCGACGCGCCCTGTGGCCCGTGCCGCAGTCTCGCCTTGCCGCTGCGGCGGGCTTCGGCCAGCCAGGGTGTGATCGCCCGCAGCAGGGCGACATCGGTCTCGCCCGCGGGCAGCCGGTGGCTGGCAACGTGCAGGCCCTGAGCCGAGTCCAGCACGGCCATCACGCGCCCGGCACGGCAGAGGCCGGCCACGTCGGCGACCAGCCGCGTGCAGATCGTGGTTTGAGGTTCAAGCGTGCTCATCGGCCGCTGCTCATCGGTGCTCTTCCCGGCGGGCTGTGTCGGTCGATTATTCGGCAAGTGCGCCGGCGGGCGGGCGCGACGTGAAAAGCCATCGGGCGGGTGTCAGCGCACGGTCACCGGAGCGGCCTGCGCCAGCAGCGAGCCGGCGACCGGCGGTTCGGCCTGGCCGGCAACGGCCGAAAACAGCACGAAGGTGATCGCGACCGAAGCGATGGCGGCGGCGAGGCGGTGGTTCAGGGGGGTGTTCATGGTGGGTTCCTTCGGGGGTTGGCAGTGCGTTGTCGATGGCTGTACTGTCGCCCGCGGCCCCGGTTTCAGTCCTTTGGCGGCCTGAAACCGACCTGAAGCGTTCTGAAAGCCGAGACCCCGCTGCGTCTCGGAACGCGCGTTGTTTCCCGAACGGCCCCCGGGTCGCACCTCGGCGAGACCGTGCCGGCCCGAGGCCCGTGGGTGTGGGCGCTGTCGCTGATCAGCCGTAGTTCGCGACCCACTCGATGCCCTGGGCGTGGGCCGATTCGATCGCGCTCTCGGCCGACGCATGGGTGCCACGCTCCACCGCGATGGTTCTGGGCCGCTTCGGCCAGGCCTGCCGGCAGATCACGAGTGCGGGCTCGAAGCCGCCTTTCGCGCTGGCCGCGGCGCTGCAGGACAGTTCGTAATCCTTGACATGGAAGATCCGGGTCGCGCTCATGCATGCCTCATGAATGAGATGGGGAAGTATGCCCCGCCGCACTTCGCCCCCCGTTTTCCGCGCTTCGTCCGCATCGCCCCCGCCGCGGCCTTGACCGCGGGCGCGGCGGCGATAACCTGTGCCCGATGACCACCGCCATCCCCACCGACCCCGCGCCACGCTGGGACCGCACGCGCCTGATCCCGACCCGCCGCCAGCTCGCGCTGGTGGTGGTGCTGGCGGTCGGGGCGGCGGTGTTGCTGCTGCCCGTCACGCACAACCCGTACATCGAGCTGCTCGGCGAAACGCTGTTCGTCGGCATGGTGCTGCTGTTCGCGTTCACGCTCGCCGGCGCGTGGCAGCAGACCGTGCTGCCACGCTGGGTGGCGCAGGTGCTCGCGATCACGCTCGGCGCGGTGCTGTCGCCGCTGATCGTGCAGCTGCTCGCGGCCGGCGGCGACTTCTCGGCCTTCATCGGCTCGCGCCCGCACGTGCGCGGCTACGTGCTGGTCACGCTCAGCGGTGCGCTGGTCGGCACCTTGTTCGGCCTGGGCGCGCTCTACCGTGAACGTGACGCGCAGGTACGGGCGCAGGCACTGCAGTTCGAGCTCGAGCGCGAAACGCTGCAGCGCCAGGCCGCCGACGCGCGGCTGCAGCTGATGACGGCGCAGATCGAGCCGCACTTCCTGCTCAACACGCTGGCCAACGTGCAGCAGCTGGTCGACAGCGGCTCGCCGCGCGCCGCGCCGGTGTTCCGCAGCCTGATCGCGTATTTGCGCGCCGCCATGCCGCAACTGCACCAGGCCACGCCGGCCACGCTCGGCGACGAAGAGCGGCTGGTTCGCGCCTACCTCGAGCTGATGCTGATGCGCATGCCCGACCGGCTCAGGTTCACGGTCGAGATCGATCCGGCGCTGCGCCCGCTCGCGTTCCCGCAGATGGGCTTGTTGACGCTCGTGGAGAACGCGGTGCGCCATGGCATCGACCCGGGCCTCGACGCCGGCCGCATCGACGTCGGCGCGCGCTGGGGTGCGGCCGGCGAGTTGCAGCTGTGGGTCGCCGACACCGGCGTCGGCCTCGCGACCGACAGTGCCGGCGCGGGCACCGGCTTGCGCAACCTGCGCGAGCGGCTGCAGGCGTTTTTCGGCGCGGACGCGCGCGTCGATTTGTCGGAGCAATCACCGCACGGCGTGCGCGCCGACATCCGCGTGACGCCGCGCACCGCATGAGCCCACCGACCGCGCTGATCGCCGACGACGAGCCGCTGCTGCGCGAGCAGCTCGTCGCGCAGCTCGCGCGCCTGTGGCCCGGGCTGCAGGTGGTGGCGCAGGCGCGCCACGGCCGCGAGGCGGTCGAGCTGTTCGACGAACACCAGCCGCAGGTCGTGTTCCTCGACGTGCACATGCCGGGCCTGAACGGCGTGGAAGTGGCACGCTGCATCGACCGGCGCGCCGAGCTCGTGTTCGTGACCGCCTTCGACCAGTACGCGGTCGAGGCGTTTCGCCATGGCGCGATCGACTACCTCGTCAAGCCGCTCGAGGAAGAGCGCTTGCGCGACACGGTGCAGCGGCTGCAGGCCCGACTGAGCGCGCCAGTGGACGGCGCTTCACGCGCGGATGTCGGCGTGCTGCTGGAGCGCCTGGCCGGGCAGCTGCGCCAGAACGGCGGTGCGCGCGCGCACCTGCAATGGATCAAGGCCTCGGTCGGCAACGCGGTGCGGCTGATCCCGGTCGAGCAGGTGCTCTACCTGCGGGCCGACGCCAAGTACACCGTGGTGGCGTGGGAGGGCGGTGAAGCCTTGATCCGCACGCCGATCCGCGAACTGGCCGATGCGCTCGACCCGGAGCGCTTCGTGCAGATCCACCGCTCGGCCATCGTCAACCTGGCGCAGGTGGAGCGTTTTTCGCACGGCCCCGGCGACTCGGGCGAGGTGCACCTGAAAGCGCGCACCGAGCGGCTCTCGGTGAGCCGCAGTTACGTGCACCTGTTCCGGCAGATGTGACGCGCGGCGGCGCGCTTCAGGGCTGGCGGTAGGCCTGCACCGTTTCCCAGGCCACCGCCTGCAGGTGCGCGGCCACGTCGGCCGGCAGCCCGGCGGTGTAGCGGTTGCCCACCGGCGACGGGCCGTAGACCGACGCGAGCACCGTGCACGCGGCGAGGTAGGTGCCCATCAGGCTCGGGTGGCGCTTGTCGGCTTCGTACAGGTTCAGCTCGGGGCGCTTGGCGATCGAGCGCGCGAAGGCCAGGCCGGCCGGCACCACCTTGGCCTTGTTGTCGGCGCCGGCCTTGGTGTACGCGGCGGCGAGCTGCTCGGTCATCTCGGGTTTGTCGGAGTAGGCCCACGACATGAAGAACACCGGCTCGGCGCCGTACTTGCGCACCGTCGCGCTGTGTTTGGCCGCGTACTCGGTGAAGATCTTCGAGAGCTGCGGGTGCACCGGGCACTGGCTGCAGTCCATGATGATCGCCACGTCGAAAGGCTTGTCGAAGGTGTTGAAGACGACGTTGTTGTTGGCGTCGAAGGAATACGAGCCCACACCGCCGGGCTGGAAGTGCGCTTCCACGTCGTGCCAGTTGATGCCCGAGCCGCTGATCGTGGCCGAGGTGGCGCGGTAGCCCTTTTCGCCCGGGTTCGCGGCGGCGAGCAGGCGCCCGACATGGCCGTGCATGCTGTTGTTGTAGTAGAAAAAACTGTTGCCGACCCACAGCGCGGTCTTGGTCGGTGCGGCCGGTTTGGCGGCGGGGGCCGGCGGCGATGCGCAGCCGCCGAGGGCGAGCGCCAGCAGTGCAGTGCCGACGAGCGCGAACAGGCTGTGCGCAGAGGTGGGCTGTGAGAGTGGGCGCATCGGGTGGGTCTCTTTCGTGATGGGTTGACTCGGTGATGGTAGTCGCGCGCCGGCCGCGCCGGCGCCTTGTCCTACCTCTGCGTTGCCTGTGCGTTCCACCCGAGCCCCCGGAGGTCTTACGCAGACGGGGCCGCCACAAGCGCAGCCTTGTCGGTGATGGCGCATCGCGGGCCACACGCAGCCGACCCCGTCGGACCGACAAGCGCAGACAGCGGCCATGCCGCATGGAAGAGACACCATGAACCAGTTCCTCAGCTTCTTCAAACCGCGGAGCTGGCTCATCCCTGCTTCGTTCGTCGCCTTCGTGGCCGCGTGCGGCGGTGGCGGGCTCGACCCGATACTCGGCAGCCCGGGCGTGGGCATGGCCCCGACCGTGACCGCCACCACGCCCGTGGCAGCCACCCCCGCAACCACCGGTGTCGCCACCGGCAGCGTCGTGACGGCCACTTTCAGCAAGCCGATGACGGCCTCGACGCTCGCGTCGAGCTTCACCCTGGCATGCCCGGCCGGCACGAACGTGACCGGCAGCGTGGCGTACGACGCCGCGACCCGCACCGCGACCTTCACGCCGGCCCAGCCCCTGCCGGCCAGCACCCTGTGCGTGGCGACCATCACCACGGCGGCACAAGACACCCAGGGCTTCGGTCTGGCTGCCAATGTGAGCTGGAGTTTCGCGACCACGCTCGGCGACTCGACCCGGCCGACCGTGGCCTCGGTCGCGCCGGCCGCCGGCGCGCCCGCCGCACCGATCAACACCCAGGTGACCGCCACCTTCAGTGAAGACATGGCC
>Ga0209883_1000086_pt1 | contig 23829 bp, 20 predicted proteins | sample GWRWT4_21May14_FD_187196 | JGI IMG/M metagenome (GOLD analysis project Ga0209883, IMG submission 187196) | Sand microcosm microbial communities from a hyporheic zone in Columbia River, Washington, USA - GW-RW T4_21-May-14 (SPAdes) (version 2) | ecosystem: Engineered > Artificial ecosystem > Sand...
GGTGGCCAGCGGCGCCGGGGCCAGCAGCGATTCGCTCGCCTTCAAGTTGTTCGCCGAGATGGAAGGCGCCGATTTCGACGCCTACATCCGCTCGCACTGGCTGACGCGCGCTTACGCGATCCAGGCTGCTGCGGCAGCGATGCGCACGCAGCGCCACGGCAAGATCGTTGCGATCGGCACCGACGCGGGGCGCGTCGCCACAGTGGGCGAATCGTTCATCGGCGGCGCCACCGGCGGCATGATGCAGATGTGCCGCGTGCTGGCGCGCGAACTCGGGCGCGACGGCATCCGCATCAACGCGGTGGCGATGAGCTACATCTGGGACGCCGAACCGCGCTGGGGTGGCGGTTCGCCGGCGCTGGCCGGCGCGCACGGCCAGGGCATGATCGAGAACCTGCGCAAGCGCATGCTGTTCCCGGTGCACTGCAAAGACATCGCGCAGGCTGCGGCGTTCTTCGCCGGCCCCGAATCGGACGCGATCACAGGCCAGACGCTCAGCGTCAACGGCGGCCTGAGCACACCGGGCTGACATCGTCAGGTGCCGGCATGCGCGGCCTTCACGGCGGCGCGATCGAGACCGCCGGCCGGATTGCGCGGCAAGGCCGCCACGAAGACCACGTGCTTGGGCTTCTTGTAGCGGGCGATGCGCTGGCCGACGAACTCGATCAGCGCCTCGGCCGCCAAGGTCTGGCTCGGCTTCAGCACGCACACCGCCTTGACTGCTTCGCCCCACTGCGCGTCGGGCACGCCGAACACGACCGCCTCGGCCAGCGCCGGATGCTCGAGCAACGCACGCTCGACCTCGGCCGGGTAGACGTTCTCGCCGCCCGGCTTGATCAGTTCCTTGGCCGGCGAGCGCCCGGCGTACCAGAGGTAGCCATCGGCATCGAAGCGGCCCATGTCGCCGGTGTGGTGCCAGCCGCCACGAAAGGTGAAGGCGTTGTCTTCGTCGCAGCCCCAGTAGCCGCGGAAGACCATCGGCCCACGCACCACGATCTCGCCGGTGCCGCCCGCGGGCACCGGCTGGTCCAGGTCGTCGACGATCGCCACCGTGTGCTGGGCGACGGGTCGGCCGGCGCTGCCAGGCCGCTCGGCGTAGCGCGCGGTGGATACCGAACCCGAGGTCTCGGTCTGGCCGTAGGCGACCCAGAAGTTGGCATGCGGACAGGCCGCCGCGAAGCGGGCCAGGGTTTCCGGCGCGTCGATCCCGGTGACCACGCGCAGGCGCGCGAGCTTTGAGCCGGCCTCGGCCGCCGCGTCGAGCAACGCGCCCAGCATCGGCGGGAACGATCCCATCACGCTGCCACCCTGTTCGTCGATCAGCGCAACCATCGCCTTCGGGTCGAAGCGCGGCAGCACGATCGTCGAGCCGCCGGCCACCTGCAGCGCCAGCGTGTAGCCGATGCCGGCCAAGTGGAACAGCGGCAGCGCACCGAGCTGCACGTCGTCGGGCGTCAGGTTCCAGGCCTGCTGCGACTTGGCCGCGGCGGTGAGCAGGCCGCGGTGCGACAGCAACGCGCCGCGCGGGCGCCCGCCGACAGCGGCGGTGTGGACGATGGCCAGGCCGGCGCTGTCGTCGATGGCGGCCGCGGCCATCGGCGCATCGACATACAAGTCGGCGACGGCGCGCCAGGACGCATCCGAAGCCGGCCCGAGGCTGTACGCCAGCGCGGTCGTGCGGACCGACTCGGGCGCGAGCGCGTGCAGCTCCGGCGCGGCGATCAGGACGCGCGGCGTGGTGTCCTGCAGCACATACGCGACCTCGTCGGCCGAGAGCCGCCAGTTGACCGGCACGACGATCGCGCCCAGCCGCGCCGCCGCGCCGAACAGGTCGACGTACTCCTGGCCGTTGTGGGCCAGGATCGCGACCCGGTCGCCGATGCCGACGCCCAGGCCGGCCAGGCCGGCGGCCAAGCGGGCGACGCGAACCGCGTATTGCGCGTGCGTGACCCGCTGCGCGCCGCTGACGAAGGCCGTGCGGCTGCCGTACAGCCAGGCATTGCGCTCGATCTGGTCATGCAGGGTGAAGGATCTGAGGCTCACGGTTCGGGTGCTCCGGTGACCGGCCCGGCGGCCGGGGTGGAAGAGGGCATCACGTCGCCGAGAAAGTCGATCACGCTGGCGGTGAAGGCGTCGTTGGCGTCACCGGCCACCATGTGCCCGGCCCCCGGCAGGTTGACGAAGCGTGCGTGCGCAAAGGTCTGGCGGAAAGCGGCGGCGCCGCTCTCGCTGATCACATCGCTGCGCCCGCCGCGCACCAGCAGCAGCGGCCCACCGTACTGCGCCAGGGCCCGCTCGAAGAAGGCCGGATCGTTGCGGTGGTTGTGGTTCTCGTCGTTCATCAGGCGCTGGTCCCAGTGCCAGGCCCAGCGCCCGGCGGCGTTGAGACGCAGGTTCTTCTGCAGACCGCGCGGGTGCGCAGCGACGGGTCGACCACGATAGGCTGCGATATGGCAGGCAGCGTCGTCGAGCGTGGCGAAGCCTTCCGGGTGCGCGCGCATGAAAGCCACGATGCGATCCACGCCCTTGGCCTCGATGCGCGGCGCGATATCGACCAACGCCAGCGCCGCGACAGGCGGTGCGTCGCCGCGCGCGACCATCGCCATGCTGATCATGCCGCCCAGCGACGCGCCAACCAGGGCCAGCTGCGGGCTGCCGAGGTCGCGGCAGAAGCGGGCCATGTCGCGCGCCAGGGTTTCGATGCGGTAGTCGCCGTTGAGCGAACAAGCCGTGTCGCCGTGGCCGGGCAGGTCGAGCGCGACCGAGCGCCAGCCGGCCCGCGCCAGCGCCTTCGCGGTGCCACCCCAGGCATGGCGGGTCTGTCCGCCACCGTGCAACAACAGCACCGTCGGCGCGTCTGCAGGGCCGGCAACATCGGCGATCCACGAGCCGCCGTCGAACCCGGAGAACTCTCGACGCTCAATCGCATCCATGGAGCGAACGCATCAGATGTGCCCTTCGGTGTTGCGGGCAACTTCGTGCCCGCGTTTGTTGTGATTCGATGATTCACCTCGGCGTGAACACCGGAGGTCTGTCCGGTACCGTTCGTCAGTAGACAAACAGCGATTTGTTGCCCAGGCGGATCATGGTCAGCTCGACGTAGCGCCCGCCGTGATGCTGTTCGGGCGCAAAGCTCAACTGGAAACCATTCAGGTCGATGGTTCGGCTGTTTTGGACTGCATTGATGAACTTTTCGCGCGTCGGTTCTGGGCCTGCAAGTTGCAACGCCTTGGCGAATGCCTTGGCTGCGACGAAGCCGGTCATCGCCGCGTAACCCATGTGATCATCCTTCCCGGCCGCCTTCATCAGCCTTCGAAATTCGTTCGACAGAGGAGACTTTTCCAGGAACGGCGCCGGCATTGTCTGCGCTACGACAATCCCGGCCGCCTGTTTTCCGAGTTCGCGAATGAGCTGGTTGGTGTCAGCCACCGAGAGCATCAGCAGTTGCGCGGCGGAGTCCACCTTCCTGAACTCGCGCGTGAATTCGAGCGTCGCCTTGCCGGCCATCATGACCAACACTGCCTGCGGTTTGGCTCGCGCTATCGTCTGCGCTGCGGTGATGGCATCACGCGCATCCGTCTCGATCGAAACCGCGACCAGGGGCGTCAACTGACGCCGCTTCAGCGCAGCCTCGACGCCCGACAGTCCGTCCTTGCCGAAGGCGTTGTTCTGGTACGCCACGGCAATCGACTTGAGGCCGGTGGTCGTCAGGTGCTGAACCATTCTCTCGGCTTCATCGCCATACGACGCCATGACCGTGAACAGGTAGCGATTGTGTTCGCGGCGCAAACTGTCGGCGCCAGTGAACGCTGCAAACAACGGCACCCGGCGTTCGGTTATCAGGGGAAGCACCGCCCCGACCCCGGGGGTGCCGAGACTACCGACGAGCATGAATACGCCATCTTCGTCGAGCATCTTCTTGGTGTTCGCCAGCGCCCGGGGCGCCGCATAACCATCATCCATCTGAATGAGCTTGATGCTGCGGCCGTGAACACCCCCCCGACGGTTGACGTCCTCCAGACCCGCCTTGAATCCTTCGCTGTAGTCGGTGCCAATCGCACCCAGAGGCCCCGTGAGAGAAACGCTCTGTCCGATGAGGACGCCCCGCGCCGTCACGCCGGGCTCGGCGATTACTGGCTGTGCGCAAAGGAGCGCAATACCCGCAGCGATCAGCGCCACAGCATCCCTCAGAACGCCGGCACCCCTCGCTGAACCGCGCCATGAGGTTGTCCGCACACCGAAGGGACAGACGCGATCTCCTGGTCCTGGCTGCACGGGAACTCCTTGTCGGATCAAGACATGATTGGGCATTGCACAAGCCTTCAGGAACGCTGCCCGACGTCGGTCTCGAAGTCGGTGCTGTCGATGTGTTGCATCCAGCTCCGGTAGTTGGGGTACACGCGCTCGAAGGCCTGCAGCATTTCCTGGCGCGGCACGTCGGCATAGACACCGCGATCATGGACGTACTCCATGTGGCGCCTGCCCTGCTTGTCGAATTCATGGAAGATGGAATCGGCGCTGCCGTCGAATTCCAACGGCTTGACGCCAGCCTTCTCGCACAGGCTCAGGTTGAAAGCCGGCGTGGCCTTGAGCCAGCGGCCGTCGATCAGCAGTTCGGTGTAGCCGTGGTACGCGAACACGTCGGTGTTCATCATCTCGCGCAGCCGCGGGCTGGTCAGGTGGTTGCGCACGTCGGCGAATCCCAGGCGCGACGGCAGGCCCAGCACGCGCGCGGCGGCGGCCAGCAAGGTGGCCTTCGGCACGCAGAAGCCGCGCCCGCTTTCGACCACCTGGCTGGCCTTGAGACCGGCTTCCGACATGTCGAAATGGTAAGGGTCGTAGCGAAAGCCATCGCGCACCGCGTAGTACAGCTTGACGCCGATCTCGCGCGCCGACATCGACGCGTCGGCGTGCGAACGGGCGAAGGCCTGCACCGCGGGATGGTCGCTGTCGGCGAAGCGCCCCGGCGCCAGGTAGGGCGCCAGTTCCTCGGCTCGGTTCGCCACGGCGGTTTGCTCGTTCATCGTGTGCTCCAGCAGGCGGCAAGATAGGGACGGGACGTGGCTCGGCGCGGAAAACCGGACCGCGCTTCGTGGGCGGGGAAACCCTTGTCCCGCCGAACACCACGAAACGGTCAAACGACTATACCATCGAACATACGTTAGTTAGACGCAGGTTCCATTGTCCATCATGAGTATCGTCCCCCCGTTTCCGACCCTGCTGTCGCCCCTCCGGCTCGGCGCGCACACGGTGCGCAACCGTACCCTGATGGGATCGATGCACACCGGCCTCGACGGGCTCAAGCGCGGCGTTGAGCGCTTGGCCGCCTTCTATGCGGAGCGGGCCCGCGGCGGCGCCGGCCTGATCGTGACCGGCGGCTACGCGATGAACCTGGAGGCCTTGCTCGACGATCACGGCCCGCAGCTGATCACGCCCGAGCAGGCCGATGAGTTGCGGCCGATTCCGCAGGCGGTGCACGCCGCGGGCGGCAAGATCATCCTGCAGGTCCTGCACACCGGCCGCTACGGCAAGACGGCACAGCTGGTGGGTGCGTCCAACATCCCCTCGCCGATCAACCGCCGCGTGCCACGCACCTTGAGCACCGCCGAGGTCTGGCAGGCGATCGAGGACTATGTGCACTGCGCCGAGTTGGCGATGCGCGCCGGCTTCGACGGCGTCGAGGTGATGGCCTCCGAGGGCTACTTCATCAATCAGTTCGCGGTGACGCGCACCAACAACCGCAGCGACGAGTTCGGCGGCAGCGTTGAGAACCGCCATCGTCTCGCGGTCGAGATCGTGCGTCGCACGCGCGAGCGCCTCGGGCCGCAGGCGCTGCTGATGTACCGCATCTCGGCGCTCGACCTCGTCGAAGGCGGCGCGCCGGCCCACGAAATCATCGCGCTCGCCCAGGCCGTCGAGGCGGCGGGCGCCGATGTCATCAACACCGGCTTCGGCTGGCACGAGGCCCGCGTTCCGACGATCGCCTACGTCGTGCCGCGCGCGGCCTTCCGTTTCGCCGCGGCACGCATCAAGCGCGCGGTGTCGATCCCGGTGATCGTCTCCAACCGCATCAACACGCCCGAGGTCGCCGAGGAGATCCTCGCCGGCGGCGACGCCGACATGGTGTCGATGGCCCGGCCCTTCCTGGCCGACTCCGACTTCGTGCTCAAGGCTGCCGCGGGCCGGCCCGACACCATCAACACCTGCATCGCCTGCAACCAGGCTTGCCTGGACTTCATCTTCACCAATCGCCCGACCTCGTGCCTGGTTAACCCGCGCGCCGGCCGCGAGCTGGAGTTCGCCGAGATGCCCGCCAGCACGCGCAAGCGCCGCGTCGCGGTGATCGGCGCCGGCGCGGCCGGGCTGGCCTGCGCCGTGACCGCTTCTGAACGCGGCCACAGCGTGTCGCTGTACGAAGCCGCTCCCGCGATCGGCGGCCAGCTCAACCTGGCCCGTGCCGTGCCGGGCAAGGAGGAATTCCACGAACTGGTGCGCTACTTCGGCGCCCGCGTCGAGCAGCAAGGCATCGCGCTGCACCTGGGCACCCGGCCCGGCGCGGCCGAGCTGGCGGCGGCCGGATTCGACCGCATCGTCGTGGCCACCGGCGTGCGCCCGCGCCACCCGCAGATCCAGGGCATCGACCATCCCAAGGTCGTCGGCTACGCCGAGCTGCTGTCGGGCCGCAAGCAGGCCGGCCGGCGCGTCGCGATCATCGGTGCCGGCGGTATCGGCTTCGACGTCGCGGAGTACCTGCTGCACGAGCTCGTCCGCAATGGCGCCGAAGCGGGCGCGGGCGTGGTGGGTGAATTCTTTGCCGAGTGGGGTGTGGACACCGCGCTCGACGTGCCCGGCAGCCTGAAACCGCAGCAGGCGCCGACGACGGTGCGCACCGTCACGCTGCTGCAGCGCAAGCCCGAGAAGCCGGGCCGCACGCTCGGGCTGTCCACCGGCTGGGCGCTGCGTGCCCGGCTCGAGCAGCGCGGCCTGCAGACGTTGTCGGGCTGCAGCTACGAGCGCATCGACGATGCCGGCCTGCACCTGCGCGTCAACGGCGAGGCCCGCCTGCTCGAGGTCGACACGGTCGTGATCTGCGCCGGCCAGGACTCCGAGAACGCGCTCGCTGCGGAACTGCGCGGCCACGGCATCGAACCCGAAATCATCGGCGGGGCTGAACTGGCGGCCGAGCTCGACGCGCTGCGCGCCATCGATCAGGGCACGCGCCTGGCGATGGCCTTTTGAGGAATCGGATAAATGGACTTCAGCGACAACCGAGAACACGAAAGCATCCGCGAAGCCATCGGCCGCGTCTGCGCCAACTTCGGTGACGACTACTGGCTGCAGCGCGACCGCGACGGCGGTTTTCCGCACGAGCTGTACAACGCGCTGGCCGAAGGCGGCTGGCTCGGCATCTGCATGCCGCAGGAATACGGCGGCAGCGGCATGGGCATCGCCGAAGCCACCGTCATGATGACCGCGATCGCGCGCTCCGGCGCCGGGCTGTCGGGCGCATCGGCGGTGCACATGAACATCTTCGGGCTGCAGCCCGTCGTCGTGTTCGGCAGCGACGCGCAGAAGCGCCGCATGCTGCCGCCGCTGATCGCCGGCCAGGAGAAGGCCTGCTTCGCGGTCACCGAGCCGAACACCGGGCTGAACACGACCAAGCTCAAGACCCGCGCCGAGCGCAGCGGCGACCACTACATCCTGTCTGGCCAGAAGGTCTGGATTTCGACCGCGCAAGTGGCCAAGAAGATGCTGATCCTGGCCCGCACCACGCCGACCGAGGAGTGCACCAAGCCGACCCTGGGCCTGAGCCTGTTCTACACCGACCTCGACCGCCAGTTCGTCGAGGTGCGCGAGATCGAGAAGATGGGCCGCAAGGCGGTCGACTCGAACCAGCTCTTCATCGACGGCTTGCGCGTGCCGGTCGAAGACCGCATCGGCGAGGAGGGCCGCGGCTTCGAGTACATCCTGCATGGCATGAACCCCGAGCGCATCCTGATCGCCGGCGAGGCGGTGGGCCTGGGCCAGGCGGCGCTCGAGCGCGCCGTCAAATACGCGAACGAACGCATCGTCTTCGACCGCCCGATCGGCCAGAACCAGGCGATCCAGCACCCGCTGGCGCAGTCATGGATGGAGCTCGAGGCGGCCTGGCTGATGGCGATGCGCGGCGCCTGGAAGTACGACCAGAAGCTGAACTGCGCCGCCGACGCGAACGCCGCCAAGTACATGGCCGCTGAGGCTGGCTTCAACGCCTGCCAGCGCGCGATGGCCACGCTCGGCGGCTTCGGCTACGCCAAGGAATACCAGGTCGAGCGCTACCTGCGCGAGATGCTCATCCCGCGCGTCGCGCCGATCAGCCCGCAGCTGATCCTGTGCTTCATCGCCGAGAAGGTGCTGGGCCTGCCCAAGTCCTATTGACTCCTCAACCGAACCTGCCCATTCCTCCATGTCTGCCGTCATCTCCGATCCTGACCGTTTGCAGCAGCTCGACATGCTGCGCTCGAGTGCCCTCGCCTTCACTGTCAAGGAGTCGCCGCTGTCGCGCGCCCGTGCGCTGCGGGCCAAACCGCCGGGCTTCGATTTGCGTTTCTGGAACGCCCTCGCGTCACAGGGCTGGACCGGGCTGCTGGTGCCCGAATCGGCGGGCGGCTACGGCCAGGGCTTCGCCGAGATGGCCGAGGTGACGACTGCGCTCGCCGGGCAGGTGGCGCCCGAGCCGGTGACGCCGGTGCTGGTCTTCGCCGGCCGCGTGCTGCAGGCCTGTGCCCGCAACGAGACGGCGCAGCGGCTGCTGGCCGAGCTGGCGCAGGGCCGCGCGCTGCCCGCGGTCGCGTGGCAGGAAGACACCTCGGGCGCAGCCGGCTTCGACGCGGTGGGCGGTCTGGCCGAACCGGCCACGGTGTGCGCTCGTCAGGGCCAGAGCCTGACGCTGCGCGGCGGCAAGCGCCATGTGCGGCCCGGCGCCGCCGCCACCGGCTATGTCGTCAGCGCGTCGTCCACCGAGGGGCTGGTGCTGGTCTGGGTGCCGGCGCAGAGCACCGGCCTGACCAAGACCAGCGAGCGCCTCGCCGACGGCACTTACGCGGCGCGTCTGGCCTTCGACAGCATCGAACTGCCGGCCAGCCACCTGCTGGCCGCCGGCGCGTCGGCCGAGACCGCCCTGGCCGGTGCGTACGACGAAGCGCTGGTGTTCACCGGCGTCGAGCTGCTCGCGGTGTCGCGCCGCATGCTCGCGATGACGCTGGAGTATCTGCGCACACGCAAGCAGTTCGGCAAGCTGATCGGCAGCTTCCAGAGCCTGCAGCACCGGGCCGTGGACATGCTGATCCAGCAGGAGTTGAGCGACGCCGTGGTCGCGCAGGCGATCGCGGAGCTTGACCGTGGCTGCGGCGGCGATGAGCGCGCGCTGCTGGCCGCGCGCGTCAAGTCGCGCTGCTCGGAAGCCGCGTTGATGATCGGGCGGGAATCGGTGCAACTGCACGGTGCCATCGGCGTCACCGACGACTGCGACCTGGGCCTGTACCTGCAGCGGGCGCTGGTGCTGTCGGCCTGGCTCGGCAATGCCAGGATGCAGCGGGGTCGGTTCGCGTCAATGTGCCGGCAGCTCGCCCCGACAACGGAGGCGACGGCATGAGCACGGACTGGAACGCGCTCGACACCGAGACCTTCCGCGCGCAGGTGCGCGACTTCTTCGAGCGCGAGTATCCGCAGGAACTGCGCTACCCGAAGCGGCGCCTGCGCTGGGCCGAGATCCGCGACTGGACGCTGAAGCTCGCGGACCACGGCTGGCTCGCCCCGAGCTGGCCGACGCGCTACGGCGGCATGGGCCTGGCGCCGGAGAAGCTGATCGCCTTCATCGAGGAGCAAGAGCGCCACGGTGTCGCACGCGCGCCGGACATGGGCATCTCGATGGTCGGCCCGCTGCTGATCCAGCACGGCAGCGATGCGCAGCGCGTGCAGTACCTGCCGCGCATCCTGTCGTGCGAGAACATCTGGTGCCAGGGTTACTCGGAACCGAATTCCGGCTCCGACCTGGCCAGCCTGCGCACCGAGGCGGTCGAGGACGGCGACGATTTCATCGTCAACGGCCAGAAGACCTGGACCACGCTGGCGCAGGACGCCACGCACATCTTCCTGCTCGTGCGCACCGACAAGACCGCGAAGAAGCAGGAAGGCATCAGCTTCCTGCTCGCCGACATGAAAACGCCGGGCATCACGGTGCGGCCGATCCGCAACATCGCCGGCCACGAAGACTTCTGCGAAGTGTTCCTCGAGAACGTGCGCGTACCGCGCAGCCAGCGCGTCGGCGAGCTCAACAAGGGCTGGACCATCGCCAAGGCGCTGCTCAGCTTCGAGCGCATCTTCCTCGGCAGCCCGAAGCAGAGCCAGTACGCACTGGCCCGGGTGCGCGAGGCGGCCGAACTGCTGGGCCTGTTCGACGACGCGGTCTTTACCGACCGCTACACCCAGCTCGCGCTCGACGTCGCCGATCTCGGCACGCTCTACACGCGCTTCGTCGAGCAGGTCAAGCGCGGCGAGACACTCGGACCCGATGTGTCGATGCTCAAGATCTTCGCCACCGAGACCTACTCGCGCCTGGCCAACCTGCTGGTCGACGTGGCCGGTTCGAGCGGCGGCACGCCCGGCGACATCGACCTCGACGGCAACCACATCGACGTGCTGACCACGTTCTACAACGCCCGCCCCGCCACGATCTACGGTGGCAGCAACGAGATCCAGCGCAACATCCTGGCCACCAACGTGCTGCAGCTGGCGGGCTGACGCGGCACGCGCCATTTCCCATTCCATACCGAAGGAGTTTTCACGCATGAACAAAGGAACAATGCTGCAAGGCAAGGTCGCGGTCGTCACCGGATCGGGCCGTGGCATCGGCCGCGACATCGCGCTGCAATCGGCCGCGCAAGGCGCGAAGGTGGTGGTCAACGACATCGGCGCCTCGATCAGCGGCGAAGGCAACGATGCCAGCCCGGGCCAACAGGTGGTCGACGAGATCAAGGCGGCCGGCGGCGAGGCCGCGCTGAGCACCGACAGCGTGTCGGAGTGGACGTCCGCGAACCGCATCATCCAGTGCGCCGCCGACACCTTCGGCCGCATCGACATCGTCGTCAACAACGCCGGCATCCTGCGCGACCGCATGTTCTTCACGATGTCGGTCGAGGAGTGGAAGGCCGTGATCGACGTGCACCTGAACGGCTGCTTCTACGTCTCACGCGCCGCGGCGCCGCACTTCAAGACGCAGCAGTCGGGGGCTTATGTGCACATGACCTCGACCTCGGGCCTGATCGGCAACCTGGGCCAGGCCAACTACGGCGCGGCCAAGCTCGGCATCGTCGCGCTGTCGCGCTCGATCGCCGGCGACATGCAGCGCTACCACGTGCGCTCCAACTGCATCTCGCCGTTCGCCTGGAGCCGCATGATCGGCGCCATCCCGACAGAGACGCCGGACCAGCAGGCGCGCGTGGCCAAGCTGAAGAAGCTCGACACCGCGCAGATCGCCCCGATGGCCGCCTTCCTCGCCAGTGACGCCGCGGCCGAGGTCACCGCGCAGATCTTCGCGGTGCGCGGCAACGAGATCTTCCTGATGAGCCAGCCGCGGCCGGTGCGTGGCATGCACACCTCGGAAGGCTGGACGCCCGAGACCATCGCCGAGCGCGTGCTGCCGGCGATGAAGCAAAACTTCTTCCCGCTCGAGAGCTCGAACATCGTGTTCTCCTGGGACCCGGTCTGAGGCAGGGCGTCATGGCGATCGACCACGACAAACTGATGGCCTGGCCGTTCGAAGACGTGCGCCATCGCTACACCCAGCGCGACACGATGCTCTACGCGCTCGGCCTGGGACTGGGCGCCGACCCGACCGACGAGGGCGAGTTGCGCTACGTCTACGAGAAGGACCTGATCGCGCTGCCGACGCTGCCGGTCGTGCTCGGCTACCCCGGCATGTGGCTCAAGGACCCGGCCACCGGCGTCGATGCGGTGCGCCTGGTGCATGGCGAGCAGAGCCTGACGATCCATCGCCACCCGGCGACCGAAGGCGACGTGATCGGCCGTACCCAGGTCACCGGCATCGTCGACAAGGGCACCGGCAAGGGCGCGCTGATCTACACCGAGCGCCGCATCACCGACGCCGCCAGCGGCGAGTTGATCGCGACGCTCGGCTCCACCACCTTCTGCCGCGCCGATGGCGGCTTCGGCGGCCCGAGCGGGCCGGTCAAGCCGGTGCACGAACTGCCGACGCGCGCGCCGGACCGCGTCGTTGATCGCAAGACGCCCGCGGGCATGGCGCTGGTCTATCGGCTGTCGGGCGACTACAACCCGCTGCACGCCGAGCCGGCGATCGCCCGCGCCGCCGGCTTCGAGCGCCCGATCCTGCACGGCCTGGCCACCTACGGCATCGCCGGCTGGGCGCTGACGCAGGCCGCAGGCCAAGGCGATCCCGCGCGCATCGCCTCGATCGAAACCCGCTTCTCGGCGCCGGTCTATCCGGGCGAGACGATCCGCACCGAAGTCTGGCTCGACGGCAGCGTCGCGTCGTTCCGCGCGCGGGTCGTCGAACGCGACGTCGTCGTGCTCAACAACGGCCGCGCCACACTGCGCTGAGCCTCGGACTCTTCTTCCATTTCGCAACAGGACTTCACCATGAACTACACCGACTTCCAGTTCCTTCAGTTCGACCACAAGCCCAACGGCATCCTGCTGATCACCATCAACCGGCCCGAGGTGATGAACGCGACCAACGCGCGGCTGCACTGGGAGCTGACCAAGGTCTGGGGCGTCGCCAACGACGACGCGAAAACCAAGGTGATCGTCATCACCGGCGCCGGCGACAAGGCGTTCTCGGCCGGCGGCGACCTGAACTGGGTGAACGACATGGTCGGCAACCCCGCCGCCATCAGCAACGTGATGAACGAGGCCTCCGACATCGTCTACAACGTGATGGCCTGCGACAAGCCGGTGATCTCGGCGATCAACGGCGTGGCCGTGGGCGCGGGCCTGGCGGTGGCGATGATGGCCGACATCAGCATCATGGCCGAGGAGGCCAAGATCACCGACGGCCACGTCAAGCTCGGTGTGGCCGCCGGTGACCACGCCGCGATCTGCTGGCCGCTGCTGTGCGGCATGGCCAAGGCCAAGTACTACCTGATGACGGCCGAGTTCGTCTCCGGCAAGGAAGCCGAGCGCATCGGCCTGGTGAGCCTGTGCGTGCCGCGCGCAGAGCTGATGGACAAGGCGATGGAAGTGGCCAACAAGCTCGCCTCGGGCAGCCAGCAGGCGATCCGTTTCACGAAGCGCTCGCTCAACGGCTGGATGAACATGGCGCGGCCGATCTTCGAGAGCTCGCTGGCCATGGAGATGCTGTGCTTCTTCGGCGACGACGTGAAGGAAGGTGTGGCCGCGGTGCGCGAAAAGCGCGCGGCGAATTTCCCGTCGGCCAAGGTCTGAGTCCGGCGCAGCATCGCAACACGTCACAGGAGTAACGCATGGATTTCGCGCTCACCCAGGAACAGCGGATGATCTACGAGTATGGCGATCGCATCTCGCAGCGCTTCGACCACACGTACTGGAAAACCTACGCCGACAAAGGCCAACCGCCGGCCGAGCTGTACCAGCAGATCACGGGCGACGGTTTCCTCGGCATCATGGTGCCGGAGGCCTACGGCGGTGCGGGCCAGGGCATGACCGAGATGCTGCTGTTCATGGAAGGGCTGGCGAACAACGGCATTCCGCTGCTCAATCTGGTGGTCGGCCCGACGATGACGATGGGCCTGCTGGCCAAGCATGCCAGCGAAGACATGAAGCGCCGCCTGCTGCCGGGCGGGTGCGCCGGCGAGATCAAGTTCTGCTTCGCGATCACCGAGCCGAACGCGGGCTCGAACACGATGGAAATCACGAGCATCGCCAAGTCCGACGGCAAGGGCGGCTTCCGCCTCAACGGCCAGAAGGTGTTCATCACCGATGCCAATCACGCCGACTACGCGATGGTGGTGACCCGCACGACGCCACGCCAAGAGGTCACGAAGAAGAGCGACGGCTTCACGATCTTCATGGTGGACATGAAGAAGAAGGGCATCAGCAAGACCCTGATCCCGATCGCGTTCCCGTCGCCCGAGACGCAGTGGCAGTTGTTCTTCGACGACGTCGCGCTGACCGATGCCGACGTGCTGGGCGAAGTCGGCAAGGGCTTCGGCATCCTCTTCGACACGCTCAACCCTGAGCGCATCATCCTGTCGGGACTGTGCACCGGCATCGGCCGCTTCGCCCTCAAACGCGCGGTCGAGTACGCGAAGGATCGCAAGCTCTTCAACAACACGCCGATTGGCGCCTATCAGGGCGTTCAGCACCCGCTGGCGATCGCCCGCAGCGAGGTCGAACTCGCCTCGCTGATGGCGTTGAAGGCGGCCTGGACCTTTGACAACGGCCTGCCCGCGGGCGAGTTTTCCAACATGGCGAAATACGCGGCGGCCGAAGCCGGCATCCGCGCCGTGGACAGCTCGATCCAGGTCTTCGGCGGCAACGGCTTCACCAAGGAATACGGCATGTACGACCTGTATGGCCTGGTGCGGCTGCTGCGCACTGCGCCGCTGAACCGCGAGATGGTGCTGAACTACATCGGCGAGCATGTGATGGGCCTGCCGCGCTCGTACTGATTCCGGCCGGTCGAGCGCCGGCGCTCGACTCATCGCGGAGTCGGAAACGCGCGGACCGTGCTCCACCAAAATCAGAGGAGGCTCAAGATGTCCGTTTCACGCCGGCAGGTCGCCGTCGCCCTCGCCGCTCTCGGCCCTGCCCTGTTGGTATCGCGCAAGGCGGCCGCCCAGGACCCCTATCCGAACAAGCCGGTGCGCTTCATCGTGCCGTTCGCCGCCGGCGGCCCCGCTGACATCATCAGCCGCCTGGTGGGTTCGCGCCTGCAGGAGCAACTCGGACAGCCCGTGGTGATGGACAACATCCCGGGCGCCGGCAGCACGCTCGGCGTGGCGCGCCTGAGTAAGCTGCCCGCCGACGGCTACGCGATCGGCTTCGCCCACACCGGCTCGCTCGGCATCAGCCCACACCTGTACAAGAACGTCGGCTATGACCCGGTGCGCGACCTGACGCCGATCGCACGCCTGTGCGACTACGTCAACCTGCTCGTGGTCAATGCCGACAGCCCGTTCCGCACGCTCGACGAACTGCTGGCCGCGGCGCGCTCAAAGCCTGGGTCGTTGAGTTACGGCTCGGCTGGCATCGGCTCGTCCAACCATCTGTCGGGCGAACTGCTGGCGATCAAGGCTGGTGTGACGATGACCCACGTGCCCTACCGCGGCAGCGCGCTGGCGATGAACGATCTGCTCGGTGGCGGGCTGCAGTTCATGTTCGACGCCCCCAACACCTCGACACCGCACCTGCGCGCCGGCAAGCTGCGCGCACTCGGGACCACCGGGCGCAAGCGGCATCGCCTGTTCCCCGACCTGCCGGCGATCGCCGAAAGCGTGCCCGGCTACGAGTTCAGCGGCTGGATGGGGCTGATGGCACCGGCCGGCCTGGCGAAGCCGATCCAGCAACGCCTCGTCGCCGAAACCGAAAAGGCACTGGCAACACCGGGCACCGGCGACCGCCTCAGCGCACTTGGCCTGGACGTCAACTTCGGCGGGCCCGACGAGGTCGCCCGCGCCATCACCACCGACCTGGCTCTTTGGAGCCCGCTGATCAAGTCGCTCGGCGTGCAGGTCGAGTGAGTCCGAACGACGACCGCCGCGCACGACCCGCAACGCCGATGTTCGTCCGTGCAATCACACCCCCCGCTCCGGGCCCGCGAGCGCAGTGCGTCACGAGCTCGCGCAGCCGAAGAGCTTTGGAGGCGCTGACGCAGCGCCGCAAGGAGCCCACATGACCAAGACCCTCCAACTCGCGCTGGCCGCGCTCGCGATCGCGCTGGGTCCGTTGACGGCAACGGCCCAGTCCGCCAACGACTTTCCGAACAAGCCGATCCGCTTCATTGCCCCGATCCCCGCCGGCGGCAGCACCGACGTGCTGACGCGGGACGTCGCGCGCCGCCTGCAGGAGCGATGGGGCCAGCCGACCGTGGTCGAGAACCGGCCCGGCGGTGCCGGCAGCATCGGCACCGCCGTGGCGGCGCGCGCGCCCGCCGACGGCTACACCTTGCTGCTGGTCAATTCCGGCCACGCGATCAACGGGCACGTCTACGCCAAACTGCCGTTCGACCCGATCAAGGACTTCGCGCCGGTCGTCCACATGACGACCCTGACGATGGGAATGTTCGTGCACCCGTCGGTGCCGGCCAGGAACGTGGCCGAGTTCATCGCGCTCGCGCGCGCCAAGCCGGGCACGTACAGCTTCGCCACCTCCGGCAACGGTGGCGCGGGCCATCTCGGCGGTGAATCGTTAAAGGCCGCCACCGGCATCGAGATGGTCCACGTGCCCTACCGCGGCAGCGCGCCGGCGATCGCCGACGTGGTGGCGGGCCAGGTCCAGGTCTCGTTTGCGGACGTCCCGTTGGCAGCGCCGCATGTCAGAGCGGGCGCGTTGCGCCCGCTCGCGCTGGCGTCGGCCAGACGATCAACGCTGCTGCCGGACGTGCCGACCTTCGCCGAGGTCGGTGTGCCGGGCCAGGAGTACCCGGTCTGGGTGGGCATCCTCGCGCCCGCCGGCACGCCCAAGGAGATCGTCAACAAGCTCAACCGCGAGATCGTCGCGATCTTGCGCGAGCCGGCGATGATGGCGCGCCAGGCCGAGCTGGGCTTCGAGGTCGTCGCCAGCACGCCGGAAGAGTTCGCACAGACGATCAGGCAAGACCACGAGCGGGCGGGCGTGATCGTGCGCAACGCGAAGATCCGGATCGAGTAGCCGGACCGGCCCCGGCACTTCACGAGCGCGCGGCATGCCCATCACCCTGGCCGTCGACTTCGGCAGCACCTACACCAAGGTGGTCGCGATCGATTGCGAAGCCGAGACGCTGGTCGGCGTGGCGCAGTCGCCGACCACGGTGAGCGAGGGCGTGATGCTCGGGCTGGACCGTGCGCTGGCGCGGCTCGAAGCGGCGTGCGGCGTGCGGCGCGCCGACATTTCGCGTCGCGTCGCGTCGTCCAGCGCTGCCGGCGGCCTGCGCATGGTGGCGATCGGCCTGGTGCCCGATCTCACCGCCGAGGCGGCGCGCCGCGCCGCGCTCGGCGCCGGCGCCAAGGTCCTGCGAGCATTCGCCTATGAGCTGTCGCGGCGCGACATCGACGAGTTGCTGCGTCTCGCGCCCGACATGATCCTGCTGTGCGGTGGCACCGATGGCGGCGAGCGCAAGACCATCGTGCGCAACGCCGGCGCGCTGGCGGCGGCGAAGCTGCGCGCGCCGATCGTGGTGGCCGGCAACCGCGCGGCGCAGGACGAGGTCGAAGCGCTTCTTCGCGACGCCGGGCTCGACTGCACGATCGTCGACAACGTCCTGCCCGAGCTCGACCAGCTGAACGTGGAGCCGGCGCGCGCCGCGATCCGCGCGATCTTCATGGACCGCATCACCCAGGCCAAGGGGCTGGACCGCGCCGAGGCCTTCGTCGGCCGCATCGTCATGCCCACGCCGATGGCGGTGCTCGAAGGGGCGCGCCTGCTGGCAAGCGGCGAGCGCGACGACGGCTGGGGCGATCTGGTCGTTGTCGATGTCGGCGGCGCGACCACCGACGTGCACTCGATCGGCAGCGGCGCGCCGTCCACGCCCGGGCTGGTGCCGCGCGGCCTGCCCGAGCCGTTCGCCAAGCGCACTGTCGAGGGCGACCTGGGCATCCGCGTGAACGCGCCGACGATCGTCGAGACTGCCGGCATGGACCGGGTGCTCGCCGAATTCGGCGGCCGGCTCGCCGCCGCCGACATCCTGGCCCGAGTGCAGCGGCTGGCGATCGAGGTCGACCGCGTGCCGCACGACGCCGTCGACCACGAGCTCGACGCCGTGCTCGCCAGCCTGGCGGTGGACACCGCGCTCGAACGCCACGCCGGGCGCGTGAGCACCAGCTACACGCCGATGGGCCCGGTGCAGTTGCTGCACGGCAAGGACCTGACCGCGACGGCGACGGTGATCGGCACCGGTGGCGTGTTCGCCCACGGCCGCGATCCGCAGCGCATCCTGCGCGCCGCCCGCTACCGCGCCCAGTCGCCGACTTCGCTGCGACCGCGCGACCCGACGCTGCTGATCGACCGACGCTACCTGATGTTCGCCGCCGGGCTGCTGGCCCCGTTCGCGCCGCGCGCCGCCGTCAGCGTCATGCGGCGCCATCTCACCAACGCACAGGAACTCGACCATGACGACTAAGGGAACCCTGGTGCTCGGCGTCATCGGCGCCGACATCCACAACATCGGCATCACGATTCTCGCGGCCGCGCTGCGCGCCGGTGGCTTCAAGGTCGTGAGCCTGGGCATCCTGGTCTCGCAGGAAGAGTTCGTGAAGGCGGCGGTCGAGACGGCCGCCGACGCGATCCTGGTCTCCTCGCTGTGCGGCCACGGCGAACTCGATTGCCCGGGGCTGCGCGACAAGTGCACCGAGGCCGGCCTCGGGGACATCCGGCTCTACGCGGGCGGCAACCTGGTCGTCGGCAAACAGGACTGGGCGCCGGTCGCCGCGCACTTCGAGGCGATGGGCTACGACCGCGCGTACCCGCCCGGCACGTCGCCACAGCGCGTGATCGACGAGCTGTCGGCCGACTTCGAGAACGCCAGGAGGGCGCACCCATGAACCCGAGCCGCAACACCCCGAGCATGGCGCGCTGGGACGAAGACCGCTTCATGCGGATGCGCCAGGGTGTGCTCGCGAACTGGCCGACCGGGGCCGAGGTCGATCTCGACGAGGCCGCCGCGTACCACCGCGCGATGGCCCCGACCAAGAACACCGCCTGGACCCTGCGCCAGGCGCGCGCACACGGCAAGACGCTGGTCCAGCCACGGGCCGGCGTCGCCGATGTCGACGCGCAGATCGCGCTGCTGCAGCGCCTGCGCGGCGCCGGCGCCGACCTGCTGCCGACGACGGTCGATTCGTACACGCGCGAATGCCGCTACGCCGACGCCGAGCGCGGCATCGCGCAAAGTCGCGAGGCCGGGCGTTCGCTGCTCAACGGCCTGCCGGCGGTCAACCACGGCCTGCGCGAGTGTCGCCGCATCGCCGACGCGGTGGACGCACCGCTGTTCGCGCGCACCGCATCGCCCGACTGCCGCCTCACGCACGAGATCATGTACGGCGCCGGCTACACCTCGTGCACCGCGGGCGCGATCGTGTTCTCGCTCGGCTACGCCAAGGACTACCCGCTCGCGAAGGCGATCGAGTCCTGGCAGTACTCGTACCGGATGATGGGCGCCTACCACGAACGCGGCGTCACGCTCAGCGTCGAGCACTACCTGCCGATCTCGACGCTGGTGCCGCAGTCGATGTCGATGGCCTGCGTGCTGCTCGATTCGCTGATCGCCGCGGCGCAAGGGGTGCGCTGCATCTCGCTCGGCATCGGCCAGCAATGCCATCTGGCCCAGGACGCGGCGGCGCTGCGCGCCTACCCCGCGCTGGGCCGCCACTACCTCGACGCGTTCGGCTTCCACGACGTCGAGCTCAGCACCGTGATGTCGCAGTGGATGGGCGGCTTCCCGCCCGACGAGGGCCAGGCCTTCGGCGTCATCTGCATGGCGGCGCTCGCGGGTTATCTCGGCGGCGTGACCTACATGATCTCGAAGTCGCCGCACGAGGCCATCGGCGTGCCGACCACCGAGGCCAACGTGCACGGCCTGACCGCCTCGAAGATGGTGCTGCGCATGCTGGCCGACCAGCAGCTCGCGCCGATCGCCGAGATCGCCGAGGAGCAGGCGATCATCGAGGCCGAAACCCGCGCGATCGTCGACCGGGCGCTCGAACTCGGCGACGGCGACGCCGCGCTCGGGGCGATCCGCGCCATCGAGGCCGGCGTCATCGACGTACCGTTCTCGCCGCACCGCTCAAACGCCAACCAGGCATTGCCGGCGCGCGACTGGCGCGGCGCGGTGCGGCTGGCGCAGTTCGGCGGCGTGCCGATCCCGAAGGCGATCCGCGAACACCACGAGGCCGCACTGGCGCGCCGCAGCGCCGGCCGGGTGCAGCGCGCGCCGTGGGAGCTGCTGCTCGCCGACGTCAATGCCATCAGCGAGGGCATGCTGCTGCCCGACTGACCCTTTCGATCACCCGCAGATGACCCAGACCGCAGGCCCGCCGGCCGAGAACCACCAGGAGACTTTCATGACATCCATCTTCGTCAAGCGCTTCCGTTCGATTGCACTCTTCGTCGCCGTCCTCGGCGGGGCTGCGGCCGCCGGCGCGCAGGAGATCCGCATCGGCGCGCTGTTCGCGATGAGCGGCACGCAAAGCGCCTTCGGCGAGCTGATGTTCAGCGGCGCCGCGCTGGCGGTCGACCACGCGAACGCCGACCGCATGCTGTCGGGCAAGCTGACGATGGCGGTCGAAGACACCCAGGGCACGCCGCAGCTCGGCGTGATCGGCATGAACAAGCTGGTCAGCGTCGAGAAGGTGCCCTACGTGCTGACCTCGTACACCGGCGTCAGCAAGGCGGTCGCGCCGCTCGGGTTGCGCAGCAAGACCGTCGTTGTCAACGGCGGCGCGGTCGGCCCCGACCTGGCCGAACTCGGCGCGTACTTCTGGAACGTGATCCCGCTGGCGAACTTCGAGGTCAAGGCCTTCGTGCCCTACCTCGTCAAGCAGCGCGGCTTCAAGCGCGTGACGCTCGTGTACCTCGACGACCCGCTCGGCAACGGCATCCGCAAGGAGCTCGAGGCCTCGCTGCCTGCGGTCGGCGGCCAGCTGGTCGAGGCGCTGTCGGTGCCGGTGGCCGCGCAGCAGTTCGGCGGCGTCGCCGCGCGGGTGCGCGAGTCCAAGCCCGACGTGGTGTACATCGCGTCCTACGGCGCGCAGCAGGTGTCGGCAATCAAGCAGCTGCGCGACAACGGCGTGACGCAGCCGCTGGTGAGCTACGGTTCGTTCTCCAATCCGGAGATCCTCGCGCTGCCCGAAGCCAAGGGCGCGCTGTTCACGACCCAGCTCGTCGACTGGCAGGCGAGCGACGCGGTGACCAGGCGCTTCGTCGACGACTACAAGGCCAAGTACGGCAAGCCGCCCGGTGTGTACACGACCAACTACTACAACATGGTGCGCCTGTTCGTGCTGCTGGCGCGCGACCTGCAGAAGCAGGGCAAGCCGATCACCGGCGAGAACCTGCTGGCGCAGCGACTGGCCAGCAAGAGCTTCGACCTGGCCGGCAGCAAGGTCAGCTTCGAGGCCAACGGCACCGTGATGGCGCCGATCCAGATCAACGAGATCGACGCCGGCGGAGCGGCCAAGCCGGTGGCCGTGATCCCGGTCAACTGAGGCCGAGGCCGCGCGCATGCTGCTGCTTCAGCTGCTGTTCAACGGCCTGCAGGTCGGGGCGCTCTACGCCCTGACCGCGGCCGGCTTCTCGCTGATCTTCGGCACTACGCGCGTCTTCCACCTCGCGCACGGCTCGACCTTCGCGACCGCGGCCTACGTTTTCTACGGCCTCTACACGCTGGCGCACGCGCACTGGCTGCTCGCGGCGCTGCTGGCCGCTGCGGCAGCGGTGCTGTTCGGGGTGCTGCTCGACCGCCTGGTCTACGCGCCGATCCAGCGCCACGAGGGCTCGTTCTTCACGCTGTTCATCGCGTCGTTCGGCGTCGCGATCATCGTGCAGAACCTGATCGGCATGGCGTTCGGGCGCAGCTTCGTCACGGTGACCACGCCGCTGAGCCGCAGCGTCGAGATCGGCCCGGGTGTCTTCGCCGCGCCGCTGGCCGGCATCGCGATCGTTGGCGCGCTCGGGTTCTTCGGCGCACTGCATCTGTTCCTCACGCGCACGCACCTCGGCATCGCGCTCCGCGCCCTGTCGGAAAACCCCGAGCTGGTGCGGGCCTACGGCCTGAGCCCGCGGCGGCTGTCGGCGGTGGCGTTCGCGCTCGGCTCGCTGCTGGCGGTGCCGGCGGCGATCATCACGGTGGCCACCTCCGGCCTGAACCCGGGCATCGGCAGCCACGTGATGCTGATCAGCCTGGCGGCCACCATCGTCGGGGGCGTCGGCAGCGTGCGCGGTGCAGCCTGTGCCGGCCTGCTGCTCGGGCTGGCCGAGAGCCTGGCGCTGTGGAAGCTCGAGCCGCAATGGAGCGAGGCCGTGACCTTCGTCGTGCTGTTCCTGTTCATCGTGCTGCGCCCGTCCGGCTTCTTCGGCCGTGCGGCCGTGCACTGAGGGCCCCACCGATGCTCGCCTACGCGATCAACCTGGCGGTGCTGATCTGCATCAACGCCACGCTCGCGGTCACGCTCAACTTCATCATGGGCTACGCCGGAATCTTCTCGATCGCCCACGCGGTGTTCTTCGGCATCGGCGCGTACAGCGCCGCCTACGCGGCGGCGCATTTCAGCGCCTCGTTCTTCGTCGCGGTGCCGCTGGCAATGGCGGTTGCCGGCGTGCTGTCGCTGGCGCTGGCGCTGCCGGCGCTGCGGGTGCGCGGCGAATACTTCGTCGCCGCGTCGCTCGGTCTGCAGGTCATGGCCGTGACCGTGTTCTCGGAATGGAAGTCGGTCACCGGCGGCATCGGCGGCGTGATCGGCATCCCGCCGGTCGAGCTGCTCGGCCGCGCGGTGGCCGAGCCTCTCGAGTTCCTGCTGCTGGCGCTGGCCTGTCTGCTGCTCGTGATCGCCGGCACCGGCGTGCTGCTGCGTTCGAGCTTCGGGCGCAGCCTGCAGGCGGTGCGCGACAGCGAATCCGCGGCCCAGGCCGCGGGCAAGAATGTGGCCGCGATCAAGACGCTCGCGGTGGTGGTGTCGTCGGCACTCGCGGCCGTGGCCGGCGCACTCTACGCGTTCTACATCGGCTTCATCAATGTCGAGAGCTTCACGCTCGACACCTCGGTGCTGCTGATGGCGATGGTGATCATCGGCGGCACCGGCACGATGCTCGGCCCGATCATCGGCGCGCTGCTGCTGATGCTGCTGCCCAGCGCGTTCAGCTACTTGTGGTTCCTGCCGCAGGCGCAGATCGGCGCCTGCCAGCAGCTTGCCTATGGCGCGGCGATGGTGTTGTTGATGCTGTTCCGGCCCGGCGGCCTGGTCGCCGCGCGGCGCGACGGGGTGGTGAGATGACGGCCGCCGCGGGCGACGTGCTGCTGGCGATCCGCCATTTGCGCAAAAGTTTCGGCGGACTCAAGGTCGCCGACGACATCTCGCTGGACCTGCGCGCCGGCATCGTGACCACGCTCGTCGGCCCGAACGGCGCCGGCAAGACGACGCTGTTCAACATGATCACCGGCCTGCTCGCGCCGGAGGCCGGCACGATCGAATGGCAGGGCCGCTCGCTGCTCGGCCTGCCGCACTGGAAGATCGCGCGGCTCGGCATCGCGCGCAGCTTCCAGGACCTGCGGCTGTTCAGCCACATGACGGTCGAGGACAACCTGCTGACCGCGATGGAGCCCGGCGCCTGGCTCTGGCAGCCGGGCGGCCGCGCCGAGAAACAGCGCCGGCGCGACCGCGTCGCCGACATCCTCGCCGCCACGCGGCTCGTCGCACAGGCCCGCGTTCGCGCCGCCGACCTGTCGTACGCGCAGCGCAAGTTCCTGAGCGTGGCGCGCGTGATGGCCACCGGCGCGCGCCTGTGGCTGCTCGACGAGCCGGCCTCGGGGCTGGACCGCGGCTCCTACGAGGTCTTCCTCGAACTGCTGCGCGGCGAGGTGCGCAGGGGCGTGACGGTGTGCATTATCGAGCACAACCTGGACATCGTCATAGGCATCTCCGA
>Ga0209883_1000087_pt1 | contig 23687 bp, 23 predicted proteins | sample GWRWT4_21May14_FD_187196 | JGI IMG/M metagenome (GOLD analysis project Ga0209883, IMG submission 187196) | Sand microcosm microbial communities from a hyporheic zone in Columbia River, Washington, USA - GW-RW T4_21-May-14 (SPAdes) (version 2) | ecosystem: Engineered > Artificial ecosystem > Sand...
TGCCGTCGGCAGCGCCCGAAGCGCGCGCGCGAGGCCGGCGCCACCGGGGGTTCGGGTCGGGGAAGATCGGCTCATGGCGAGCCCTCGGTCAGGTGGAGCCGTTGGCAACGCAGCGGTTGCGGTCAGGCAAAGCGAACACGGGCCGGCTTGCGCGCCGACCCAATGCGCTTCTACCCCGCCGCGCGCAGTTCGTCTGTACGCCAGCACACACGCCACAAGCGCGCGTCGGTGCCCGCCTTCACCGCCGCAGCGGATGCTCGAAGAAGAAGCGCAGCATCTCGCGCGTGGCGTCGGGCCCCGCAGCATCGGTGTACGAGCCTGCGGCACGACCGCCCGACCAGGCATGGCCCGCGCCGTGCAGCAGCCAGTGCTCGGCCTGCGTCGTGCCGTTCCCGGCCACGTGGGTCGAGCGTGTGTAGCGCCGGCCCTGGCCCGACATGCCCTGCTCGATGCGTGCATCTGCGGCCACCACACCACCGAGCGCCGCAGCGATCACCTGCTCGCCGTTGCGCGGGTGCACGGTGCGGTCCTGCTCGCCGTGGAACACGATGGTCGGGACCTGCGCCCTGGGTGTGGCCTCGACGCGGCGGCCGCGCATTTGCGGACCGGCACCCTTCACGCCGCTGCTCATCACCGACAAGGCCTCGGGCACGCTGCTCGCCGCACCGCGCGGCAGGCCTGAGTGCACACCGACCGCAGCGAAGAGGTCGGGGTACGCCTCGGCCACGATGGCGGCCATGGCGCCGCCCGCCGACAGGCCGGCAACGTAGACCCGGCGCGGGTCGATGCCGCGCGCCTTCATCACCTCGCGTGTCATGCCGGCGATGACGGCCGGCTCGCCGCTGCCACGCTGCTGGTGGTTGTGCTTGAACCAGTTCCAGCAACGCGACGGGTTGGCGTCTTGCGCCTGCGCCGGGTACAGCACCACGAAACCTTCTTCGAGCGCGGCCTCGTTCATGCCGGTGCCGGCCGCGAAGTCGTCGGGGTCTTGCGTGCAGCCGTGCAGCATCACGACCAGCGCGCGCGGCTTGTCGGGCCGGGCCGGTGGCACGAAGAGTTTGCAGGTGCGCGTGAGCCCGGCGTGGGTTTGCGTGGCGCTGGTGAAGGTGGCCCCATGGGGCGCCGCAGCGGTCACTGGTGCGGCCGTCGTTGCCGCGCCGTTCACCTCGAACACGCAGCCGTCGAGCACCATGGCCGGGGCCTGCGGCCTGGCGGGTGTCGCCACGGCGCCCGCACCGCGCAAGGCACGCTGGATCGCTTCGGTGGCTTCGTTCAGGCGGCCGGCCTGCGTCAGCTTCGTGGCCGAGCGCATCAGGTCTTGCAGGGTTTCATTCATGGGGTCTTGTCCGGTCTGTTGTTCAGGGCGGCTTTCACCGCCGGGCTGGCGTGCAAGGCACCCAGCACGTCGATCGATTCGATGGTGGCCAGTGCGAGTTCGGGGCTCACGTCGTGCGCGATCGTCGCCAGGCCGAGCACGCGGATCTGCAGTTTTTGCCCTGCGGCTTTCAGCGCCTGCAGTTCGGCCGCGCTGAAGTGCTGCAGCCCGAGCACGAGCGTCTTGCGCGCCACCACCTGTTTCACGGCGTCGGCGTGCCGGCCGAGCTGGTTGCGGATGGCGGTGCGGATGAAGTCGCTGCGGTTGCCGTAGAAACCTTCGGCGACCAGCAGGTCGATCTGGCCGAGATCGACGAAGCCGAGATTGATCGTGATCTTCTCGGAGTCGGCTGGTTTGGCCAGCGGGGCACCCACGTTCTGCTTCATGAAACCATCCTCCAACCATCCATATGGATGGCGCCAGGCTGGTTTCAAGCCCTCAAGCAGCCAGATAGCGGTCGAGCGCGAACTTGCCGGCAGCCGCCGACACGGTGCTGACCGTGATGCCCCAGGCCATGTCGATCAGCGACATGCCCACTGGCCAGCCCTTCAGCGTGGCGAGGTTGGTCAGGTCGTAGGTGGCATACGCGAAGAAGCCGAACAGCGCGGCCGAAAGCAGCGTCTTGCTCCATGCGTCGCCGCTCGGGTGCGCAGCGATGGCGAAGTAGACCAGGCCCGCCGCGTACAGCGCATAGAACAGCACGGCCACGCCGATCTTCGGTGACTCGGCCATCAGGTGGCCGATGCCCTGCTGGTAGATCGGCTTGGCGATCAGGCCGAGCCAGAGCAGGTCGAGCGCGACCATCACGGCCAGGGTGGCGCCATAGGCGACGAAGTATTTGGTCATCGGCTCACGCTGGAGTTGAACGGTCTGATCAGTATGGCCGGGCCGCCGGTCAAGGCTTGGCGGTCACACGCCAGACCACGTTGCCGACGTCGTCGGCCACCAGCAGCGCGCCCTTGCGGTCGATCGCCACGCCCACCGGCCGGCCATAGGCTGCGCCCTCTTCGCTCAGAAAACCGGTCAGCACATCGACCGGTTCCCCAGCCGGCTTGCCGGCCGCGAACGGCACGTGGATCACCTTGTAGCCGCTGTGCGGGCGGCGGTTCCACGAGCCGTGCTGGCCGATGAACATGCCACTCGTGAACGGCGCCGGCAGCGTGGTGCCGAGCGACGATGCCAGGCCGAGCGACGCGGTGTGGGGCCCGAGCGCGTAGTCGGGCGCGATCGCCTTGGCCACCATCTCGGGCTGCGGCGGTTTGACGCGCTCGTCGACATGCTGGCCGAAGTAGCTGAACGGCCAGCCGTAGAAGGCGCCGTCGCGCACCGAGGTCATGTAGTCGGGCACGAGGTCGCTGCCGATCTCGTCGCGTTCGTTCACGACCGTCCAGAGCGCGCCGCTCGCCGGCTCCCAGGCCATGCCGTTCGGGTTGCGCAGGCCCGAGGCGAAGATGCGGCGTGCGCCGTTCTTCACGTCGACTTCCCAGATCGCCGCGCGGTCGGCTTCGGCCTCCAGGCCGCGCTCGCCGACGTTGCTGTTCGAACCCACGGTCACGTAGAGCTTGCTGCCGTCGGTGCTCGCGATCAGGCTCTTGGTCCAATGGCGGTTGATCGGGCCGGCCGGCAACTCCAGCACCTTCAGGCCCGGCGCCTTGATGCGCAACTCGCCTTCGGCATACGGGAACTTCATCAGCGCGTCGGAGTTGGCGATGTAAAGGTCGGCGCCGATCAGCGCCATGCCGAACGGCGAATTCAGGTTGTCGAGCAATACCGAGCGCAGGTCGGCCACGCCATCACCGTCGGTGTCGCGCAGCAGCGTGATGCGGTTCGCGCTGGGCGTGCCGGCGCCGGCACGTTTCATCACCAGGCCCATCACCCAGCCTTTGATGCCCTTGGCATCTTCGGGTTTGGGCGGCGCGTTGGTTTCGGCCACCAGCACATCGCCGTTGGGCAGCACGAGCAGCCAGCGCGGGTGGTCGAGCTTGTCGGCGAAGGCCGCGACCTGCGTGCCCGCCGCGGCTTTCGGCGTGGCGCCATGCGCCCAGCCCTTGGCCTTGGCGATGTTCACTGTCGGGATCAGCGAAGGCGCCGGCGCCGGCAGCGTGGGCTGCGGCCCGGTGCCGGCCGAGACCGGCAGCGTGGCCATCTCGCCGCAGGCGGCGAGCATGGCCAGCAGCACGCCGGCTGCCAGCACGCGCGCCGCCGTTGTCAGCGGCGCGGGCAGATCAACGAAGCCTGGCTTCAAATGCGCCCCATCAGCAGCAGCACGATCAACACGACGACGACGAGACCGAGGCCGCCGCTCGGGCCGTAGCCCCAGCTCTTGCTGTGACCCCAGCTCGGCAGCGCGCCGACCAGCATCAGGATCAGGACGATCAGCAGAATGGTTCCCAGAGTCATGGTGTTCTCCTCGTTGTTGTGGTGGGTCGCGCGGAATCAGTTCGATGCAGCGGAAGCCGCCGGCATCACGATGACCGTGGTGTTGGTGCCTTCGCCGGGCTTGCCGGTGGCACCGGTGTTGCCGTCGACACCCTGGCTGCCGGTGGCGCCGGTGGCCCCGGTCGCGCCGGCCGGGCCGGGAACGGCCACAGGCACCGGAACGGTGACCACCGTCGGCTTGTCGCAGGCGGTGATGGCGAAGGCTGCGAACAGCGCGGAGATCAGAAGGGTCTTGTTCATGTGGATTCCTGGGAAGGTTGTGGGTCGGTCACTGTGCCGACAGGTCGGTGAGCGTGGCGTGCTCGCCCATGCCGATGGGTTGGCCGGCGACCACCGAAGCCGCCATGGCGAAAAGGCGCACCATCTTGCTGTTGGGTGCGTCCCAGTACTCGGCGGTGTGGGGCACGAACTTCAGCAATGCCAGGTTGCGTGAAACGGGGCCGTCGGGAAACCAGGGTTTGGCGAGCGGTGTCCACAGGCGTTCGATCTGCGCGTGGTCGGAGCGGATCTCGCCGCGGCCCGACAGCGACACGTAGGTGCCGTGGGCGGCGTCGACAAAACTCAGGTTGACGACGCGCAGGAATTCGACGCGCGAGGAGCGCAGGTCCACGAAGAACCACACCGCGCCGGCGGCATCGACTTCGAGCACCGCCATCGGGCGGCTGACGAGCGCGCCCTCGGCGTCGATGTTGCCCAGCATGGCCACCGGGATCGGCTCGATCAGCTTGCACAGCTCGGCCATCTCGGGGCTGTTCTGGGTTTCGATGTTCATGGGGTTCCTTGAAACAAGCCCCCCGCGACGCCGTGCGTCGCGGGGGGCCCGAGCGGCTGTGCCGTCTTGATCAGACCTTGTCCTTGGCCTTGGGCTCGAACCACTTGTCGGTGGCGCTGCGTTCCCAGTCGGCGACTCGGCGTTCGGCTTCGTCTTTCGCGTAGCCATAACGCTCCTGCAGCTTGCCGGCGAGCTGGTCGCGGCGGCCGGCCACGACATCGAAGTCGTCGTCGGTCAGCTTGCCCCACTGCTCTTTCACGTTGCCCTTGAGTTGTTTCCAGTTGCCTTCGATGCGGTCCCAGTTCATGTGCAGCTCCTTGCGCAAAGCGCGTTGGTAGGTTGGTTCGCGTCGGGCGCTGGCGCTTGGCCTGCAGCTCGACACGTTGGCGGGGAGACCCCGTGACAGAACTCTAAAAACCGCGCCGCCTCGCGCCCATCAGCCGCAGGGCCGCGCCCTTGTAGGAAAGGCGGCTGTTCACCACGGCCGCCCGGACATGTCCTACCCCGGCGCCCGCTCTCGACTGACAGGTCGGGCCCGAGCCGCGCTCGACACTGCTTCATCTTCACTGGAGCCCGCCATGCCCTCGCTGCACGACCTGTTGCCCCGCCGCTTCGAGCTGCCGACCGCACACCGCCCGCTGATGGCCTTCGCGGCCATCGTGGCGGTCTCGCTGCTGTCGTTCTATGTGCACCTGCTGCACGAGTCGATGGCGCTGGGCGAGCAGATGCGCGAACGCCAGCGCAGCGCGTCGAACATCGGCCCGATGAAGACGGCGGCGCAGCGCGCACCGCCGCGCGGCGCTGCCCGGCAGGCCTCGTTCAACGGTACAAGACCTTGAAGGCCACTCGCCCGCCGCTGGAGACCGTTTCCACCAAGACCCCGACCGGCGTGGCGGGTTTCGACGAGATGACCGGTGGTGGCCTGCCACGCGGGCGCACCACGCTGCTGGTCGGCGGCCCGGGCTCGGGCAAGACCATCTTCGCGCTGCAGTTCCTGATCCACGGCGTGCGCGAATGCCAGGAGCCGGGCATCTTCGTGGCGTTCGAAGAAACCTCCACGCGCATCGTGCTGAACGCCGAAGGCTTCGGCTGGAAGCTGGCCGAACTGCAGGACAAGGGGCTGTACTTCTGCGACGCGCAGCCGCTGCCCGACCTGATCCAGTCGGGTGACTTCGACCTGAGCGGCATGCTCGCCGCGCTCGAAGCGCTGGCCAAGGACACCGGCGCACGCCGCATCGTGTTCGACGCGCTCGACATCGTGCTCGCGCTGCTGCCCGACGCGGCGGCGCGCCGGCGCGAGGTCTATCTGCTACACGACTGGTTGCTGGCCCGTGGCCTCACCGGCCTGATCACCGCCAAAGCCGGCGGCGAAGACGCGAGTTCGGGCCACCAGCAGCCGTTCGGGTTCATGCAGTTCATGGTCGACTGCGCCGTGATCCTGAACCACAGCGTGGTGCTCGGCGTGTCGCAGCGCAACCTGCGGGTGCAGAAGTACCGCGGCTCCAGCTTCGATGAGAACGAGTCGCCGTTCCTGATCGGCCACGCCGGGCTCGAAGTGGCCATCACACGCACGCTCGGCCGGGCCGACGCCAACGTCACCAATGCACGCGTCTCGAGCGGTGTGGAGCGGCTCGACACCATGCTCGGCGGCGGTTATTACCGCGGCGCGAGCGTCCTGATCACCGGCTACCCCGGCACCGCCAAGACCACGCTGAGCGGCGCGTTCGCCGAAGCCGCCTGCGCGCGCGGCGAACGCACGCTGTTCATCAGCTTCGACTCCGACGGCTCCGAGGTGATCCGCAACCTCGGCTCGGTCGGCATCCGGCTCGACCGTTATGTGAAGAGCGGCGTGCTGCGCATGATCTCGGCCGGCGCCATCACCGGCAGCGCCGAAACCTACCTGATGCGCATCAAGACGCTGGCACTCGAGCACGACGCCCGCTGCCTCGTGATCGATCCGGTCTCCACCCTGTCGAAGGCCGGCAACGAGCTGACGGCGCACCACGTGGCCGAGCGCCTGATCGACTGGCTCAAGGCCAGTGGCATCACGCTGGTCTGCACCAGCCTGCTCGACGAACTGACGAGCCAGGTCGAAGGCGGCTCGCTGCTGCAGGTTTCGGCGCTGGCCGACACCTGGATCCACCTCAACTACCTGGTGCAGGCCGGCGAGCGCAACCGCGGCCTGTCGATCATCAAGTCGCGCGGCACGGCGCACTCGAACCAGGTGCGCGAACTGATCCTGAGCGACGCCGGCGTCACGCTGACCGACGCTTACACCGCCGGTGGCGAAGTGTTGATGGGCACGCTGCGCTGGGAAAAGGAAAGCGCCGAACTGGTCGCCGACGAAGTGGCCGAAGTGGCCGGCAAGCTCAAGCGTGTGCGCCTCGACGCCGAAGAAGCCGAGCTCGAAGTGCGCGTCAAGTCGCTGCAGACCGAGCTCGTGGCCAAGCAGGTCGAGAAGGCGCTGCTGACCCGCACCACCGAGAGCCGCGAGCGCGAGCTGTCGCGCGGCCGCACCCGCATGCGCGAGCTGCGCGGTGCCGACGAGGCCCACCCCGGCGCCGGATCGGACACGCCGTGAACCCGGGCCCGCAATTCAAGTTCCGGCTCTACGTGGCCGGCAGCGCACCCAACTCGACCCAGGCCATCGTCAACCTGGGCGCGCTGTGCCGCGCCCACCTGATGAACCGGCACGAGGTCGACATCGTCGACGTGTTCGTCGAGCCACGGCGCGCCTTGGCCGACGGCATCTTCATGACGCCGACCCTGCTCAAGCTCGAACCCGCACCGGCCCGACGCATCGTCGGCACGCTCGGCCACGCCCACACCGTCATGCTGGCCCTGGGGCTGGAACCGCTGGTCACGCCATGAACCCGCGCCCGCCGGTGTCGGCAGCGCAAGCCCACCCCGAGATCCCGGCGCTGATCGAAACCCTGCGCCGCACCGAGCAGCGCCTCGAAGAGCTGACCGCCGGTCAGGTCGACACCGTGGCCGACCGCGACGGCCGCGCCTTCCTGCTCAGGCACGCGCAGGAGGGCTCGCGCGACAACGAAGCCGCACGGCAGGCCGCGATCCTGAACGCCTTGCCGGCCCACATCGCCCTGCTCGACGCGCACGGCCGGATCGTGTCGGTGAATCGGGCGTGGTCGGAATTCGCCGGCGGCAACGCGTTGCGGGCGCCGAACGCTGCGGTCGGCCACGACTACCTCGCCGTGTGCGACCAGGCCGTCGGCGAGGGTGCCGCCGAGGCCGTGCAGTCCGCCGCCGGCATTCGCTCGGTGCTGGCCGGCGAGAGCAAGCAATTCTCGCTGGAGTACACCTGCGACTCGCCGAGCGGCCAGCACTGGTACCGAATGACCGCCACGCCGCTGCGCGACGACGCGGCCGGCGGCGCGGTCGTGATGCACGTCGACACCAGCGACCGGCGGCGCGCCGAAGCCGCGGTGCAGCAGCACGCCGAGCTGCTCAACGCCGTGGCCTCGGGCACGACCGACACCGTCTTCGTGAAGGACCTGCAGGGCCGCTACCTGCTCTGCAACGAAGCTTTCAGCCGCTTCGTCGGCCGCACGGTCGAACAGATGGTCGGCAGCGACAACAGCGCGCTCTTCAGGCCGGGCGAAGCGCGCCGCCTCGCGGAAGACGACCGGCGCGTTTTCGATTTGGGGCAGGCACACACGAGCGAGGCCATGCTGACCGGCGTCGACGGCACACGAACTTTCCTGGCCACGAAAGCGCCCTACCGCAACGCCGACGGCGTGATCATCGGCCTGATCGGCATCTCGCGCGACATCACCGAGCGCAAGCAGGCCGATCTCGAGCGCGACCAGGAACGCCAGTTCCTGCGCACCCTGCTCGACGCCCTGCCGCTGGCCGTCTACACGAAAGACACCGCCGGCCGCTTCGTGGTCTGCAACCGCGCCACGCTGGCGCTGTTCGGCTTCACGCACGAGCAGCAGATGGCGGGCAAGACCGTCTTCGACGTGTTGCCCTTCGAAGCCGCCTCGGTGGTGCAGGCCGACGACCAGCACGTGATGAATACGCAGACCACCCACACCTGCGAAGAAGAGATCACCGACAGCGACGGCGCCACGCAGACCTACGTGCGCATCCGGGTGCCTCTGCGCGACAGCGCGGGCCAGGTCACGGGCCTGGTCGGCATCAACCGCAACATCACCGAGCGCAAGCGCGCGCAGCAGGCCCTGCAGGAAAGCCAGACCCTGCTCGCGATGGCGGGGCGCCTCGCCGTGGTCGGCGGCTGGTCGCTGGACATCCCGCCGACGCGGCTCACCTGGAGCGCGCCCGTGGCGGCGATGCACGACGAGACCGAGGGCTTTTCGCCGTCGGTCGAGCAGGCGGTCGCGTACTACGTGCCGGAGCACCGCGAAGCGCTGGTCGCCGCGTTCACCCGCTGCATCAGCGACGGCGTGCCGATCGACATCGCGCTGGAGATCATCACGGCCAACGGCCGACGACGCTGGGTTCACGCCATCGGCGAAGCGGTGCGCGACGAAGCCGGCGTGGTACGCCGCCTCCAGGGCGCGCTGCAGGACGTGTCGGAACGCAAACGCGCCGAGCAGGAAACCCTGGGTCTGGCGGCGCGCCTCACGAACACGCTCGAAAGCATCACCGGCGGCTTCTACATCGTCGATCGCGACTGGCGCTTCACCTACGTCAATGCACATGCCGAGCGCATGCTGGGCACGCCACGCGCCGCGCTGATCGGCCAGGGGGTGTGGGACGTGTTCCCGCCAGCGCTCGGCACCTTGTTCGAACAGAAGTTCCGCCGCGCGGTGGCCGACAAGGTGGCCGTCACCTTCGAGGCCCACTACGCGCCCTTCGGTGCCTGGTTCCGGGTCTCGGCCTACCCGTCGGAAGAAGGCCTGGCGGTGTCGTTCCGCGACGTGACCGCCGAGCGCGGCGAGCGCCTGCAGCTCGAACTGATGGAAGCCAGCGTCTCGCAGTTGAACGACATCGTGATGATCACCGACGCCGCGCTGCAGAACCCGGCCGGCCCGCAGATCATCTTCGTCAACGACGCGTTCGTGCGCATGACCGGCCATGCACGCGAAGATGCGATCGGCAAGACGCTGGCCATGCTGCACGGCCCGCAGACCGACCGCGCCGAGCTGGCGCGCATCGGCGCGGCGCGCGCCCGTTTCGAGCCGGTCCACACCGAACTGGTGGCCTACAACCGGGCGGGCGAAGCGCACTGGGTCGAGTTCGACATCGTGCCGGTGCGCACCGAGGGCAACGTGTATTCGCACTTCGTGCACGTGGCACGCGACATCAGCGAGCGCAAGCAGAACGAAGACGTGCTGCGCCGGCTCAACGCCGATCTCGAAGGCCGGGTGCGCGAGCGCACCGCCGAAGTGACGCAGGCGCGTGACGAAGCCGAGCAGGCGAACCGCGCCAAGTCGGCCTTTCTCGCGACCATGAGCCACGAGATCCGCACGCCGATGAACGGCGTGATCGGCATGGTCGACGTGTTGCACCAGACCAGCCTGAAGGGCTACCAGGTCGAGATGGTCGACCTGATCCGCGACTCGGCGTTTTCGCTGCTCGAGATCATCGAGGACATCCTCGACTTCTCGAAGATCGAGGCCGGCAAGCTGCAGATCGACTGCGCGCCGATCGATCTGTCGGGCGTGGTCGAGAAGGTGTCGGCGATGCTCGACCACATGGCGCTGAAGGCCGGCATCCGGCTGGCGCTGTTCGTCGACCCGCGCATTCCGCGCACGCTCTCGGGCGACGAGACCCGGCTGCGCCAGGTGCTCGTGAACCTGGCCGCCAACGCGATCAAGTTCTCGAGCGGGCGCGACCAGCTCGGCCAGGTCTCGGTGCGCGTGGAACTGGTCGCACGCGCGGCGCAGCGTGTGACCGTGGACCTGAGCGTGACCGACAACGGCATCGGCATGGACGAACCCACCGTGACGCGGCTGTTCACGCCCTTCACCCAGGCCGACGCCTCGACCACGCGGCGCTTCGGCGGCACCGGGCTGGGCCTGGCGATCTCGAGCATGCTGGTGAACCTGATGGGCGGCGAGATCGCGGTGCGCAGCGCGCCGGGGCAAGGCTCGACCTTCACGGTGCGGCTGCACTTCGACGCGCTCGCGGATGCCGGCACGACCATCGACCCCGATGGCTCGGCCTGGGCCGCGGGCCTGCGTTGCCGCATCGTCGGCACCGAGCTGCCGCTCGCCGACGATCTGGCCAGCCACCTCGTGCACGCCGGCGTGCGGGTCGAGCGTGCGGCGAGCCTCGCCGTGGCGGCCGCGATGCCGCAGGCCGCGGGGCTCGGGCTCTGGCTGATCCTGCCCGGGCCCGGGGTGCCGGCGGTGGCCGAGCTGCGCGCGATGGCACCGAACGCGCCGGTCGCCGACACACGCTTCGTCGTGCTCGGCCACGGCAAGCGGCGCCGCCCGCGCGCCGAGGCGAGCGACCTGGTGTGCGTGGACGCCGACTCGATGTTTCGCCGCACGCTGTTCAAGACGCTGGCGATGGCCGCCGGCCACGCGCCGGTGGAAGCTGCCAAGGAATTGCAAGGCCATGCGCCGGCGCCCGCGCCAGCGCCGAACTACGACCAGGCACGGCTGCAACGCCGGCTGATCCTGGTGGCCGAAGACAACGAGACCAACCGCAAGGTGATCCAGCAGCAGCTGCGCCTGATCGGCTTCGCGGCCGAGGTGGTGGTCAACGGCCGCGAAGCGCTGCAGCGCTGGCGCAGCGGCGACTTCGCATTGCTGCTGACCGACCTGCACATGCCCGAGATGGACGGCTACGCGCTGGCCGTCGCGGTCCGCGCCGAAGAACCGCGCGGCCAGCACACGCCGATCATCGCGCTCACCGCGAACGCGCTGCGCGACGAGGAGCTGCGCTGCCAGGCCGTGGGCATGGACGCCTACCTGACCAAGCCGGTGCGGCTGGAGCAACTGCGCGCTGCGATCGAAGACTGGCTCGGCCCGCTCGCGCAGGCCAAGGCCGAGCGCCGCGCCACACCCGGCTCGGTGGCCGCCGACCTGAGCGTGCTGATCGCGCTGGTGGGCGACGACCCGGCCGTGATCAGCGAGGTGCTGCAGGCGTTTCGCAGCAGCGCCGGGCAATCGGGCAGCGCGATGCGCCAGGGCCTGAACGACGGCCAGCTGCAGAGCGTGGCCGACACGGCGCACACGCTGAAGTCGGGCGCACGTTCGATCGGCGCGCTGCGCCTGGGCGACATCTGCGCGCAGATCGAGCTGGTGGCGCAGTCGGGCCGGCCGGAAGCACTGAACACCTTGCTGCAGCACTTCGAGACCGAACTCGCCGCGGTGCAGCAGTTCGTCGACACACGATAGACACGAGGAGCTCTCTTGGACATCTGGCCTTCCTACACCGACAGCCTGCCCGCGCCGCTCGACTCGAGCGCGGTCGAGCAGATCCAGCCCAGCATCATGCTGGTCGACGACGACTCCTTCATGCTCGGCATGCAGTCGCGCATGCTCGGCAGCATGGGCTTCACGCGCGTGGGCACGGCCGGCAGCGCGGAAGCGGCGCTGTCGCTGCTGCAGCAGGAGCCGCACGCCGTCGACATCATCATCTGCGACCTGAACATGCCGGGCATGGATGGCATCGAGTTCCTGCAGATCCTCAACCTCGGCGAGTTCAGCGGCAGCGTGATCCTGCTCAGCGGCGAAGGCGTGCGCATCATGCACACGGTGCAGAAGCTGCTCGGCGGCGGCCGCATGACGATCCTGGGCGCGCTCGAAAAGCCGGCCGGCCGGCCGGCACTGCGCGCGCTGCTCGACTGCTGGAAACCGTCGTCGACCGAGCATTCGGTGCAACGCATCGCCCTGGCCGTCACACGCGACGACCTGGCGCGCGCACAGCGCGAGCGCCAGTGGGTGCTGCACTACCAGCCGAAGGTCGACCTCGTGACCGGCGAACTCGCCGGCGTGGAAGCGCTGGTGCGCTGGAACCACCCGGAGCGTGGCCTGGTGTTCCCCGACAGCTTCATCGGTGTCGCCGAAGAGTGCGGCGCGATCGACGCGCTGACCGACTGGGTGCTGCAGGCCGCCACCACGCAGCTCGCGCAGTGGCACGGCGACGGCTTGCCGATCCAGATGGCCGTGAACGTGTCGATGGACAACCTGCGCGCGCCCGACTTCGCGCAGCGGGTCGGCGCGCTGGTGCGGCACAGCTGTGCTTCGCCGAATGACCTGACCTTCGAGATCACCGAAAGCCGTTTGATCTCGCCCTCGCCCGCGCCGCTCGAAAACCTGGTGCGCCTGCGGCTGCAGCGCTTCGGCCTGTCGATCGACGACTTCGGCACCGGCCACTCCTCGCTCGCGCAGCTGCGCGACGTGCCCTTCACCGAGCTCAAGGTCGACCGCGGCTTCGTGCAGGGCGCGCGCCACAACCAGATCATCCGGCCGATGCTCGAAGGCAGCATCGGCATCGCCAAGCGCCTGGGCATGCACTCGGTGGCCGAAGGCGTGGAAACCGAAGACGACTGGCACCTGCTGCGCGAGATCGGCTGCGACTCGGCCCAGGGTTATTTCATCGGCCGGCCGATGCCGAGCGAGCGGCTGCCGGACTGGATCGAGCTGTGGAAAACACGGCGCGCGCGCCTGATCGATTCATGAACCACCCGGCCCCGACCGCGGCGCGCGTGCTGGTGGCCAGCGACGACCAGGATGACGCACAGCAGATCCTGCGCCAGCTCGAGGGCGAGTTCGAGCGCGTGCAGACCTCGACCGACGCCGACCGTGCGGTTCAGGACTTCGGGCACTACCGGCCCGACGTGATCCTGATGGACGCGTGGCGATGCGCCAGGCCGCGCCGGCACCCTGCACCAGCGCGTGCAAGGGCGCGGTGACGATGCCGAGCGCGAGGTGCGCGCCCAGCATGCCTTCACGCCCGACCATGCCGACTTCGAGCGCGGGCGTGCCGGTTTGCCGGGCTCGCACAGCACCTCGGTGAGCACCAGGTGCACCGGCTCGCACAGCGCCAGCAGGCGCAACCGCTCCTTGCGCGCAAGGCGCTCGATGAGGTGGTTGTCGACGGTGGGCAAAGGACTCTCCGGTGGTTGCTGGCGCCTCCGAGTGACGGGGGCGCACTGCAGGAACGCGCTGTTTCCGGATGCCGTGTCGATGGGTGACGCAGCCCGCGCGTCTGCCGGGCTGGCAACCGTCGGCCGACCCGAAGGCGCGAAAAGAACCAGGAGCCGTCAGATCGCCTGGGTCGCCGGCAGCAGCCGGTCGTACTCTTTCTTGACGACGGCGTAACACTCGCAGGTGCGCATTTCCAGCCCCGGCCGGTCGAGCACCTTGATGTGGCCGCGCGCGTAACGAATCAACCCGGCCGCCTGCACCTTCAGCGCCGCCTCGGTCACGCCTTCACGGCGCACACCGAGCATGTTGGCGATCAACTCCTGCGTCATCACGAGCTCGTTGCCTTGAAGCCGGTCGAGGCTGAGCAGCAGCCAGCGGCACAGTTGCTGGTCGAGCGAATGGTGGCGGTTGCAGACCGCGGTTTGCGCCATCTGCGTGATCAATGCCTGGGTGTAGCGCAGCAGCACGTGCATCACCGGACCGGCGCGGTTGAACTCGTCTTTCATCAGCTGCGCCGCGAGCCGGAAACCGCGGCCGGCGCTTTGCACCAGCGCCCGGCTCGGCGTCGATTCGCCCCCCATGAACAGCGAAATGCCGACGATGCCTTCGCGGCCGACCACCGCGATCTCGGCCGACGAGCCGTTTTCCATCACGTACAGCAGCGAGACGATGGCCGTGGTGGGGAAGTAGACATGGCTCAGCGTGCTGCCGGGTTCGTAGAGCACCTGGCCGAGCGGCAGATCGACCGGTTCGAGCTGCGCAAGCCAGCGCTGCAACTCGGCAGCGGGCAGCGCAGCGAGCAGCTGGTTTTGTTTCGGGTCGAGCGCGGGGTTCATCGGGTAGCGGTGGTTCGACTCGGGGACTGGATAGAGTGTAGGCAGCGGAAGCGGCTTTGCATGTTCGCCAGCGTACAGCGCAACACCCCCACCGCACGAGTGAACCGGCACCGCAGCACCGCAGCAGGTGCGCCGCAACGATGTGCGCTGTCGAACAAACGGGCCGGGGCTGCTGCGCCCGTTTCCGGACGAGACTGAAGCTCGGGCTCGAAGCACGGCCGGGATACGGGGCAACCCCTAGTCGGCATTTTTGAAACGTTGACCGCGGTCAAGCCCGATTCAGAAGCGCTGGTCGCAGCATTGAACGGTTGGAATCTCCATCGGGCTTCCAAAGCAACGTGCACCTTAGCCACACAGGAGACAAGCATGATCAAGAACCTCTTCTCGACCTCCCGCGCCTGCCGCGCGAGCGTCTGCGCCGCCGCCGTGATGGCGCTCGGGTTTGCAGCACCGTCCTACGCCTGGGAGCCGACCAAGCCGGTCGAGTTCGTGATTCCGGCGGGCACCGGCGGTGGTGCCGACCAGATGGCGCGCCTGATGCAGGGCATCGTCATCAAGCACAAGCTGATGAAAGAGCCGCTCATCGTCGTCAACAAGTCGGGCGGTGCCGGCGCCGAGGGTTTCCTCGCCGTGAAGGAAGCCAAGGGCGACCCGCACAAGATCATCATCACGCTGTCGAACCTGTTCACCACGCCGCTGGCCACCGGCGTGCCGTTCAACTGGAAAGACATGACGCCGGTGGCGATGATGGCGCTCGACCAGTTCGTGCTCTGGACCAACGCCGACGAGCCCTACAAGACCGCGAAGGACTACATCGCCGCGGTGAAGGCCGCCGGCCCGAACAAGTTCAAGATGGCCGGCACCGGCTCGAAGCAGGAAGACCAGATCATCACCGTGGCGCTCGAGAAGGCGACCGGCACCAAGTTCATCTACGTGCCGTTCAAGGGCGGCGGTGAAGTGGCGGTGCAGCTCGTGGGCGGCCATGTCAACTCGACCGTGAACAACCCGATCGAAGCCGTGGCCCAGTGGCGCGCCGGCAAGCTGCGCGCGCTGTGCGTGTTCGACGACGAGCGCATGCCGTTCAAGGCCAAGGTCACCGACACGATGTCGTGGAACGACATCCCGACCTGCAAGGAAGCCGGCGTGCCGACCGACTACACGATGCTGCGCGGCATCTTCATGGCGCCTGGCGTCACGCCCGCCCAGCTGGCCTTCTACGTCGACCTGCTGACCAAGATCCGCGCCACGCCCGATTGGGCCGAATACCTCGAAAAGGGCGCGTTCAATCCGAGCTTCATGACCGGCGTGCCGTTCACGAAGTGGCTTGAAACCGCCGAAGGTGCACACCGCACCCTGATGACCGAAGCCGGCTTCCTGGCTCCGAAGTAAACCCGGCGAAAGCCACGGCAACAGAGGATCACCCCCGCGCCACGCGGGGGTGGATGGGCGGCGCATTGCCCGCCACAACTACAAATGGATGGGGGCTCCATGGAGCACGAAGAAAACGCCGGCGAAGAGACAGGCCGGCCAGTCATCGCCACGAACGTGGTCGAAGCGGTGGTCGCCGCGATCCTGCTGGTCATCGGCATCGTGGTCATCGTCGAGAGCCGCCGGCTCGGTGCCGGCTGGACCACCGACGGCCCGGGCTCGGGTTACTTCCCGTTCATCATCGGCACGATCATCGTGATCGCCAGCCTCGGCATGTTGTACGAGTCGCTGATCAGCAAGAAGAAAAAGACCGAGCCCTTCGTCGACACCGTGCAGCTCAAGCGGGTGCTGTCGGTGCTGGTGCCGGCACTGTTCTATGTGTTCGTGGTGAGCTTTCTCGGCCTGTACGTCGCCTCGGCGCTGTACATCGCGCTGTTCATGATCATCCTCGGCAAGTACTCCTGGGTGAAGAGCGTGTTCATCGCACTCGCGGTCAACACCCTCTTCTTCTTCATGTTCGAGGTGTGGTTCAAGGTGCCCCTGTTCAAGGGCTCGCTCGACCCGCTTCACTTTCTCGGCTACTGAGCCCCTCGGAGCAACGACATGGAAGAAATCAATGCCCTGATGCAGGGCTTCGCGGTGATCCTCACGCCGATGAACATCGGCCTGATGTTCGTCGGCATCATTCTCGGTGTGCTGATCGGCGTGTTGCCCGGCCTGGGCGGCGCCAACGGCGTGGCGATCCTGCTGCCGCTCACGTTCACGATGTCGCCGACCTCGGCGATCATCATGCTGAGCTGTATCTACTGGGGCGCCCTCTTCGGCGGCGCGATCACCTCGATCCTGTTCAACATTCCCGGTGAACCCTGGTCGGTGGCCACCACCTTCGACGGTTACCCGATGGCGCAGAACGGCCAGGCCGGCGCGGCGCTGACCACGGCGTTCACGTCGTCCTTCATCGGCGCGTTCATCGCGGTGGTGATGATCACCTTCCTGGCGCCGCTGGTCGCGAAGTTCGCGCTCAAGTTCGGTTCGCCCGAGTTCTTCGCGGTCTACCTGCTGACCTTCTGCAGCTTCGTCGGCATGGGCAAGGGCTCGCCGTACAAGATCCTGGTCTCGATGGCCCTCGGCTTCGCACTCGCCAGCGTCGGCATGGACACCGTGACCGGCCAGTTGCGCCTGACCTTCGGGCAGTCGGAGCTGATGCGCGGCTTCGACTTCCTGATCGCGGTGATCGGCCTGTTCGGCATCGGCGAGATCCTGCTGTCGATGGAAGAAGGGCTGAACTTCAAGGGCAAGAGCGCGCGCATCGACCCGAAGGTCGTGTGGCAGACCTGGAAGCAGCTGCCGAAGTACTGGGTCACCTCGCTGCGCAGCTCGCTGATCGGCATCTGGATGGGCATCACCCCGGGCGGCGCCACACCGGCTTCGTTCATGAGCTACGGCCTGGCCAAGAAGATGTCGAAGAACGGCAAGAAGTTCGGCACCGGCGAAATGGAAGGCGTGGTCGCGCCCGAAACCGCGGCGCACGCCGCCGGCACCAGCGCGTTGCTGCCGATGCTGGCCCTCGGCATCCCGGGCTCGCCCACCGCCGCGGTGCTGCTCGGTGGCCTGCTGATCTGGGGCCTGCAACCCGGCCCGCTGCTCTTCGTCGAGCAGAAAGACTTCGTCTGGGGCCTGATCGCCAGCATGTACCTCGGCAACGTGGTCGGCCTGATCGTGGTGCTGAGCACGGTGCCGCTGTTCGCGTCGATCCTGCGCATTCCGTTCTCGATCATCGCGCCGGTGATCATCGTGATCTGCGCGATCGGTGCCTACACCGTGCACAACGCGATGCTCGACATCTGGTTCATGATGGGCTTCGGCGTGGTCGGCTACGTGTTCAAGAAGCTCGACATTCCGCTCGCGCCGCTGGTGCTGGCGCTGGTGCTCGGCGACAAGGCCGAAGACTCGTTCCGCCAGGCCATGCTGGTCTCGCAGGGCGAGATGAGCATCATGTTCGCGAACCCGCTGGTCGGCAGCATCACCACGCTCGCGCTGACGCTGCTGTTCTGGCCGCTGATCTCGAAGCTGATCGCCCTCGTCAAGCCCCCCAAGGCCGACGAGTTCGCGGCCGAGCGGCCGGTGGACTGACGGCAGGCCGCTGCCGAACGCCGGCGCTGCGACGTGACTTCAGATCTTGCCGCTCTTTCTCAACCTGCTCAGCGTTTCGGCCGAGAGGTTGAGGTAGGAGGCGAGCTCCTTGCTCGGAATGCGTTCGACGAGTTCGGGGTGCTTGCGCAGGAAACGGTGCACGCGGCCCGGCGCGTCGAGCAGGTGCAGCGTGATCGTGTGGGCCATGATCTCGCTCATCAGCTGCATCACGGCGTACTCGAACAGTTCCTTGGTCGGCGCGTGGCGCTCCAGGAATTCGATCCACACGAGCAGCGGCAAGCTCGCGACGCGCGCCTTCGTGACGCAGACGATCCCGTAGGGCGTGGGCGTGCCCAGGCGCATGGCGGCGTAGCTGGTCTCCATGTCGTTCTCGTCGGCGAAGCGCAGGATCATCTCCTTGCCTTCGGGGTTGGAGACCACGCGCTTCAAGATGCCGTCGAGGATGAAGTACTGCTCCATCTCGCGCACCCCCTGGTGCAGCAGGAAATCGCCCTTGTTGCCTTCGACGATGACCAGGTGCGGCTCGAGCTCGGCGCGGTCGTCTTCGCTCAGGGCCCGCAGCACGAGGTTCTGCTTGAGCTGCAAGCGGATGACGTTGCGTTCGGGGTGCTGGGCGAGCAGTGTCATGGCCGACGCGCGGGGTCCGATTTTGGAGAAGTTGACCGCGGTCAATGGGTGGAACAAGGATCGATTCCTATGATACCGCGACAGTGCAGGACCACGAGTGACGCGGGACCTTTGTACGAGTAAAACGGAGAGACCTCTCAACATGGCAAACGACACACAAACCACCGCAATGACCGATGGCTTCCACCTGGTCATCGATGCGCTGAAACTCAACGACATCGACACCATCTTCGGCCTGCCCGGCATCCCGGTGACCGACCTGTGCCGCATGGCGCAGGCCGAAGGCATGCGCGTCATTTCATTCCGCCACGAGCAGCACGCCGGCAACGCCGCCGCCGCTGCCGGCTTCCTGACGCAAAAGCCCGGCATCTGCCTGACGGTCTCGGCGCCCGGCTTCCTGAACGGCCTGACGGCGCTGTCGAACGCGACCGTCAACTGCTTCCCGATGATCCTGATCAGCGGCTCCTCCGAGCGCGAGATCGTCGACCTGCAGCAAGGCGACTACGAAGAGATGGACCAGCTCGCGATCGCCAAGCCTTTGTGCAAGGCGGCCTACCGTGTGCTGCACGCGCAAGACATCGGCATCGGTATCGCGCGCGCGATTCGCGCCGCCGTGTCGGGCCGCCCGGGGGGTGTGTACCTCGACCTGCCGGCCAAGCTGTTCGCGCAGACGATGGACGCCGCGGCCGGCCGCGCTTCGCTGGTCAAGGTGGTCGACCCGGCGCCGCGCCAGATCCCCGCGCCCGAGGCCGTGAACCGCGCGCTCGACCTGCTGAAAGGTGCGAAGCGCCCGCTGATCATGCTCGGCAAGGGCGCGGCGTATGCGCAGGCCGACGCCGACATCCGCGCCCTGGTCGAAAAAACCGGCATCCCCTACCTGCCGATGTCGATGGCCAAGGGCCTGCTGCCCGACACGCACGTGCAGTCGGCCTCGGCTGCGCGTTCCTATGTGCTGGCCGAGGCCGACGTGGTGCTGCTGATCGGCGCACGCCTGAACTGGCTGCTGTCGCACGGCAAGGGCAAGACCTGGGGGAAAGAACCCAAGAAGTTCATCCAGATCGACATCGCGCCGACCGAGATCGACAGCAACGTGGCCATCGCCGCGCCGGTGATCGGCGACATCGGTTCCTGCGTCGCCGCACTGCTGGGTGGCATCGACGCCAAGTGGGCCAAGCCGCCGGCCGAATGGACGGGCGCCATCGCCGAGCGCAAGGACAAGAACCTGTCGAAGATGGCCGCCACGCTGGCCGAGCGGCCGTCGCCGATGAGCTTCCAGAGCGCGCTCAGCGTCTTGCGCGACCAGGTGAAGGCCCGGCCCGACGCGATCGTCGTCAACGAAGGTGCCAACACGCTCGACTTCGCGCGCAGCATCGTCGACATGTACGAGCCGCGCAAGCGCCTCGACGTGGGCACCTGGGGCATCATGGGCATCGGCATGGGCTTCGCCGTCGCGGCCGCGGTCGTCACCGGCAAGCCGGTGATCGCGATCGAAGGCGACAGCGCGTTCGGCTTCAGCGGCATGGAGGTGGAGACCATCTGCCGCTACAACCTGCCGATCTGCGTCGTCGTGTTCAACAACAACGGCGTGTACCGTGGCACCGACGTGAACCCGTCGGGCACGGCCGACGTGGCGCCCACCGTGTTCGTGAAGAACGCGCGTTACGACAAGCTGATGGAAGCCTTCGGTGGTGTCGGCGTCAACGCGACGACCACCGACGAACTGGCCAAGGCACTGACCGAAGCCGTGGCCTCGGGCCGGCCGACGCTGATCAACGCCGTCATCAATGAAGCCGCCGGCACCGAAAGCGGCCGCATCGGCAACCTGAACCCGCAAAGCGCCGTCAAGAAATAAAGCAGCGCAGAATTTCCCCGCCAACTCAAGGAGCACTCATATGAGCACCAAGGCACTAGACGACATCAAGATCATCGACTTCACCCACGTTCAGGCCGGCCCGGCCTGCACCCAAATGCTCGCCTGGTTCGGGGCCGACGTGATCAAGGTCGAGCGCCCCGGTTCGGGCGACGTGACGCGCAGCCAGCTGCGCGACATCCCGAATGTCGACGCGCTCTACTTCACCCAGCTCAACAGCAACAAGCGCTCGCTGACACTCGACACGAAAACCCGCGAAGGCAAGGAAATTCTCGAGAAGCTGATCAAGGTTTCCGACGTGATGGTCGAGAACTTCGGCCCCGGCGCGCTCGACCGCATGGGCTTCACCTGGGAGCGCATCCTCGAGCTGAACCCGAAGATGATCCTGGCTTCGGTCAAGGGCTTCAGCGACGGCCATCATTACGAAGACCTGAAGGTCTACGAAAACGTGGCGCAGTGCGCCGGCGGCGCCGCGTCGACCACCGGCTTCTGGGACGGCCCGCCGACCGTGAGCGCTGCCGCTCTGGGCGACAGCAACACCGGCATGCACCTGGCCATCGGCATCCTGACCGCGCTGCGCCAGCGTGACAAGACCGGCCGCGGCCAGAAGGTGGCCTGCTCGATGCAGGACGCCGTGCTGAACCTGTGCCGCGTGAAACTGCGCGACCAGCTGCGCCTGGACCGCCTCGGTTACCTCGAAGAGTATCCCCAGTACCCGCACGGCAAGTTCACCGACGTGGTGCCGCGCGGCGGCAACGCCGGCGGCGGTGGCCAGCCGGGCTGGGTGCTCAAGTGCAAGGGCTGGGAAACCGACCCGAACGCCTACATCTACTTCACGATCCAGGGCCAGGCCTGGGCGCCGATCTGCGACGCCATCGGCAAGCCGGAATGGAAGACCGACCCGCTGTACATGACGCCGAAAGCGCGCCAGCCGCACATCACCGACATCTTCGCGACCATCGAAGTCTGGCTCGCCGACAAGACCAAGTTCGAAGCGGTCGACATCCTGCGCAAGTTCGACATTCCCTGCGCACCGGTCATGTCGATGAAGGAACTCTCGGTCGACCCGTCCCTGCGCGCCAGCGGCACGATCGCCGAAGTCCAGCACAAGGAACGTGGTTCGTACCTGACGGTCGGCAGCCCGATCAAGTTCTCGGACATGAAGGTCGAGATCACCGGCTCGCCGCTGCTGGGCGAGCACACCGACGAGGTGCTGTCGGAGCTGGGTTACAGCGCCGACAAGATCGCCACGCTGCACGCCGCCAAAGCGGTCTGAGCCCGAGGCCGCCCGTGCACACGACAGTCGATCTGAGTCAACTCGTCGATGGCGCGGGCGACGCGATCATGGTCTGCGACGCCGCAGGCGCGATCACGCTCTGGAACAAGGCGGCCGAGCGCATCTTCGGCTTCACCGAAGCCGACGCGCTCGGCCAGTCGCTCGACATGATCATCCCCACCCGGCAGCGCGGCCGGCACTGGGAGGGTTACCACAAGACCATGGAAACGGCCGTCACCAAGTACGGTGCCGACGTGCTGCGCGTGCCGGCGCTGCACAAGGACGGCCACACGCTCTCGATTGCTTTCACCGTTTCGATGCTTTTTTCCGAAGATCACAAGGTCACGGGCATTGCCGCTATCGTTCGCGACGAGACCGCCCGCTTCACCGAAGAACGCAAGCTGCGTGCTCGGTTGATGGAAGCGGAGGCCAGGACCCAAGGAGAAAAGTGATGAGCAAGGCACTCGACGGCGTTCGTATTCTCGATTTCACCCACGTGCAGTCCGGTCCCACCTGCACCCAGCTGCTGGCCTGGTTCGGGGCCGACGTGATCAAGGTCGAACGGGCCGGCGAGGGTGACGCCACGCGCGGCCAGCTGCGTGACATTCCCGGTGTGGACAGCCTCTACTTCACGATGCTGAACCACAACAAACGCTCGATCACGCTCGACACCAAGAAGCCCAAGGGCCGGCAAGTGCTCGACACGTTGATCAAGACCTGCGACGTGCTGGTCGAGAACTTCGCCCCCGGCGCGCTCGACCGCATGGGCATCACCTGGGAACACATCCAGAAGCTCAACCCGCGCATGATCGTGGCTTCGGTCAAGGGTTTCGGCCCGGGCAAGTACGAGGACTACAAGGTCTACGAAAACGTGGCGCAGTGCGCCGGCGGCGCCGCCTCGACCACCGGCTTCGACGATGGCCCGCCGGTCGTGACCGGCGCGCAGATCGGCGACAGCGGCACCGGGCTGCACCTGGCGCTGGGCATCGTCGCTGCGCTGCACCAGCGCCACACCACCGGCCGCGGCCAGAAGGTGCTGGCACCGATGCAGGATGCGGTATTGAACCTGTGCCGCGTGAAGCTGCGCGACCAGCAGCGCCTGGAGCGCACCGGCACGCTGCACGAGTTTCCGCAGTACCCCGACGGCAAGTTCGGCGAAGCGGTGCCGCGCGCCGGCAACGCCTCGGGTGGCGGGCAGCCGGGCTCGGTGCTGAAGTGCAAGGGCTGGGAGACCGACGCCAACGCCTACATCTACTTCATCACGCAAGCGGCCGTGTGGCCGGCCGTGTGCAAGGTGATCGGCGAAGAAGGCTGGATCGACGACGAAGCCTTCGCGACGCCGGCGGCGCGGCTGCTGCACCTGAAGCCGATCTTCGCGCGCATCGAGAAATGGACCATGACCAAGACCAAGTTCGAGGCCATGGAGATCCTGAACAAGTACGACATTCCCTGCGGCCCGATCCTGTCGATGAAAGAGATCGCCGAAGACGCCGGGCTGCGCCAGACCGGCACGATCGTCGAGGTCGACCACCCGAAGCGGGGCAAGTACCTGACGGTCGGCAACCCGATCAAGATGTCCGACAGCGCGACCGAAGTGACCCGCTCACCGCTGCTCGGCGAACACACCGAAGAAGTGCTGGCCCAACTCGGCTACAGCGCCGACGACGTGGCCCAGCTGCGCGCCGAGCGCGTCATCTGACCCTGAATCGAGGCGTGCCTTGTGCACGCATCACCGCGAGCCCCAACCAGAATGAACAGCCAAGTCATCCCCCTCGCGGTATTGAAGGTCGAAGTCTCGAAGCAGCGCAAGCGCCAGGCCCCGAA
>Ga0209883_1000089_pt1 | contig 23092 bp, 17 predicted proteins | sample GWRWT4_21May14_FD_187196 | JGI IMG/M metagenome (GOLD analysis project Ga0209883, IMG submission 187196) | Sand microcosm microbial communities from a hyporheic zone in Columbia River, Washington, USA - GW-RW T4_21-May-14 (SPAdes) (version 2) | ecosystem: Engineered > Artificial ecosystem > Sand...
GTACGGCTTCAGCGCCAAGACCGTGGACGAGAAAGACGCCAACGGCGAGGTGATCGGCAAGAAGGTGGTGTATGGCTTTGCCAAATATCTGCGCGATGCGTTACCCAGCGCGACCTATCTGGGTTTCACCGGCACACCGATTGAAAAAACCGATGTGAACACACCGGCGGTATTCGGCAATTATGTGGACATCTACGACATTGCACAGGCGGTGGAAGATGGCGCGACGGTGCGAATTTATTATGAAAGTCGTTTGGCAAAAGTCGGCTTGAGCGAAGAAGGAAAAAAGCTGATTGAAGAGCTGGACGAAGAATTTGAAGATGTAGGGGCAGACCCCCGTGTCTGCCCAGAACAGGGCGAACACAGGGGTTCGCCCCTACCCGACACCCAAAAAGCCAAGGCCAAGTGGACAAAGATGGAGGCGCTGATCGGCAGTGAGCAGCGCATCAAGAATATTGCCAAAGACATCGTGGCGCACTTTGAAGCAAGGCAGGAAGTGTTTGCAGGCAAGGGCATGGTGGTGAGCATGTCGCGGCGCATTGCCGCAGAATTGTATAAAGAGATTGTTATGCTCAAGCCTGAGTGGCACTCCGATGATTTAAACAAGGGCGCAATCAAGGTGGTGATGACGGCTGCCTCCAGCGATGGCCCGCTGCTGGCGAAACACCACACCACCAAGGAGCAGCGCAAGCAGTTGGCCGAGCGCATGAAGAACGATGACGATCCGCTCAAGCTGGTGATCGTGCGCGATATGTGGCTGACCGGTTTTGATGCGCCGAGCATGCACACGCTCTACATCGACAAACCGATGAAGGGTCACAACCTGATGCAGGCAATTGCGCGGGTGAACCGAGTATACAAGGACAAGCCGGGCGGCCTGGTGGTGGATTATTTGGGCATCGCCGCCGACCTGAAAGAGGCGCTCTCGTTCTATTCCGATGCGGGCGGCAAGGGCGACCCGGCACTGGCGCAGGAGCAAGCGGTCAGCTTGATGCTGGAGAAACTGGAGGTGGTGTCGGCCATGTATCACGGCTTTGCCTATGAGAACTATTTCGAGGCTGAGACTGCGCAAAAGCTGTCGCTGATTCTGGCAGCGGAGGAACACATACTCGGGCTGGAGGATGGCAGGAAGCGCTATATCAACGAGGTGACCGCACTCTCTCTGGCTTTTGCCATCGCTGTGCCGCACGAGCAGGCCATGGATGCACGCGACGAAGTGGGATTTTTTCAGGCAGTGAAAGCGCGCCTCGCCAAGTTTGACGGCACGGGTGCAGGGCGCAGCAACGAAGAGATTGAAACCACGATACGCCAGGTGATAGACAAGGCGCTGGTGTCGGAACAGGTGATCGACATCTTCGACGCGGCGGGCATCAAGAAGCCGGATATTTCCGTTTTGTCCGATGAGTTTCTGGCCGAACTGAAAGGCTACAAGCATAAGAACGTAGCGCTGGAAGTGTTGAATAAATTACTCAACGATGAACTTAAAGCCCGCGCAAAAAAGAATCTGGTGCAGAGCAAGAGTCTGATGGAGATGCTGGAAAACGCCATTAAGAAATACCAGAACAAGATACTGACCGCCGCCGAGGTGATGGAAGAGCTCATCAAGATCAGCAAGGAAATCGTTGCTTCCGACGAGGAGGCCAAGCACATGGGCTTGAGCGATTTTGAGTATGCGTTCTATGCGGCGGTGGCGAATAACGACAGTGCGAAGTCGTTAATGCAACAGGATAAGCTGCGCGCACTGGCTGTGGTGCTGACGCAGCGTGTGCGTGAGAATGCCTCCATAGACTGGACAATCAAGGAAAGCGTGAAGGCAAAACTGAAGGTGATTGTGAAGCGCACCCTGCGCCAGTTTGGTTACCCGCCGGATATGCAGTTGCTCGCCACCGAGACGGTGTTGAAGCAGGCAGAGATGATTGCCAATGAACTTACGGGCACTCACAAAAATTTTTGAATTAATTGCAACTGCTTTGCCAGCGCGCCCCGATTCTGGCGCACTACGGCTTCCGCTTTTTGGCCCATGGCTTTTGCCAACTCGGGATGATCAAACAGCTGTATCACCTGCGCAGCCAGGGCATCGCTGTCTTTCACCAGTTGCAGCCCACCGGCGGTCACCAGCAAGTCAGAAATAGTCTGAAAATTAAAAAGATGCGGGCCGGATAATACCGGCAAACCCCAGGCGGCGGGTTCAAGCACATTATGCCCGCCTTGCGACACCAGACTGCCACCCACAAAAGCCACATCGGCGCAGGCGTAGAGCATCAACAATTCGCCCATGGTATCGGCCAGTAACACCTCGTTTTCCGCTGTAAGCACCTGTCCCTGACTACGACGCACCAGACTAAAACCGTATGACTTTATTTCCTCGGCAACGCGGTCAAAACGCTGTGGATGGCGAGGCACAATAATCAACAGGGCATCTGGATATGCTTGTTTGATTTTGCGAAACGCGGCCAATACGCTGTCCTCTTCACCCTGATGTGTGCTCGCTGCAATCAAACAGGGACGTCCGCTCCATTGGCGGCGCAACAATCGGGCTTCGGTTTTTATTTCCTCCGTCAGCGTTAAATCAAATTTAACACTTCCTGTTACTTGCACTTTTTTCGCATCGGCACCCAAGGTAATAAAACGTTCTGCATCGGCAACAGATTGCGCCGCAATAAAACTCAATTCCCGCAGCAGGGTTTGCGTTAAAGCGGGGAAACGCCCATAACCTCTGGCGGAAGACGCTGACAGACGCGCGTTGATCAATAACACCGGAATATCTTGCTGGTAACACAAATGAATTAGATTAGGCCAGAGTTCCGTCTCAAACAACACGAGCAAACGCGGCCATTTGGCACTGAAAAAACGCTGAATCGCAGCAGGCAGATCGTAGGGTGCGTAACAATGTTGCACCCGATCACCAAACAGTTCTTTGACCCGTTCCGAGCCGGTGGGCGTCATGGTGGTCACCACGACCTGATACTGCGGATAATAATCCAGTAGTTTTTGAATTAGCGGCGCACTGCCCAGCACTTCACCGACTGACACGGCATGCACCCACAGCGTGGACGCTTCTATCGGTGACAGACCAAAACCAAAACGCTCGCGCCAGCGGTGGCGGTAGGCCGGAACCCTGCGGCCATTCCAATACAGCCGCAACACAACAAAGGGCAGTAGCAGGTAGAGTAAAAACGTATAAACTAATCTCACAATCCGGTATCTCTTTAGGCAATCCAATCTCTATAACTATTTCTATAACAATGTCTACAACAGCATCTACAGCAGCGACAGCATTCAAAGGCATCATGTTACACTGCTTTTCTCTCTCGCTCCTCCCTTGCGTTCCTGGCAGGGTTAAATAAACGGATCCATTCACCCATGGCAAAACAGCGAATCCCTGAAGAACTTTTTACACCCAAACACTGGCCAGCATGGATCTTGGTGGGTTTTCTCTGGCTCATCACCCGTCTGCCCTACCGGGTGCAAATACATCTGGGTGCCTTGCTGGGTCATATGTTGTATCACCTTGCGCGCGATCGACGACGGGTGACAGAAGTCAATTTGCGCTTGTGTTTTCCTGGGCTGGACGAAGAGGCCTTACAAAAACTGGTCAAAAAAACCATCGTCTCCAATGGCATCGGTCTGATTGAAACCGCCATGGCCTGGTGGGTCGATCCGAAAAAACTGGATCATTTGATTCATATCGAAGGTTTGGAGCACTGGCGCAGCGCCATAGGCAAACAACGGGGTGTTATTCTGATTGGTGCGCATTTCACTACGCTGGATCTGGCCGGCAGTTTATTGTCATTATTTATCGACGTTGACCCGATGTACCGCAAGTCCGGAAACCCGGTATTCGAGTGGGTAATTACCAGCAATCGCGGCAAACGCTTTAAACATCTTATTGAACGTTCCGATATTCGTCGCGTGTTAAAAACGCTCAAAGAGGGGCGCACCTTGTGGTACGCACCCGATCAGAATTACGCGGCCAAACACTCGGTTTTTGCGCCTTTTTTTGGCATTGAGGCATCAACCATTACCGCCACCACCCGTTTTGCGCAGCTGAATCAGTCGCCACTGCTTATTTTCAGCCATGTCCGTCGTGAGGATGGCAGCGGTTACACCCTGAAAATTTCCCCGCCCATTGAAAATTTTCCCACGGGTGACGAACGCACTGACGCCACACTGATCAATCACTTGCTCGCGGAAGAAATTCGCCAGCAACCCGATCAGTACATGTGGGTACACCGACGCTTCAAAACCCGCCCCGAGGGCGAGCCGCCTTTGTACCAGAAAAAGAAAAAACACTTACGGCCCGAAGAACAATCCTGGTTTCAAAAACTGCTCAAAAAACTAAAACACTAAAAACATCACGAATCGCCAGACACTGCCGATTCAATATTGATATCCGGCAAGCTGCTGAACAGTTGATTCAAGCCTCTCGACCACGCTTTACTCAGTTGCTGCAAATAGGGGTCGTGCTCTTCAAAACGGTAGGGTTCATGAAACGAATAATCATCGCTACGGTGCAGAAGTAAATCAATGGGCGGTGCTACAGAAATATTGGACCGTATTGTCGAATCAAATGAAATCAGTGCACATTTTACGGCTTGCGCCATCGGGGTTCGTGCAGTGATCACACGATCAATAATCGGTTTACCGTATTTGCTTTCACCAATCTGAAAATAAGGCGTGTCATCCGTTGCTTCAATAAAATTACCCTGCGCGTAGACATTAAACAAACGTGGTTTTTCACCGCGAATTTGTCCACCAACAATTAAACTGCAACTGAAATCAACGCCATTCTGCGCTTCCTGACCCGAGTCACGTTTGATCACATCGCGAACGGTTTTACCCACCAGAGTTGCCACATCGTACAATGAATGCTGACTGAGAATATTCTCGTCATCCTGACGGATATTTTTTTGCAGTTGGCTGATAACCGATTGCGTGGTCGCAAGATTGCCGGCGCTAACGATAGAAATACTTCGATCACTGCCGTCCTGAAAAAGATGCATTTTGCGAAAGGTGGCAATGTGATCCACGCCAGCATTAGTGCGTGAATCTGACGCGAACAACAACCCTTCTTCCAGTCGCATCGCAACACAGTACGTCATATTATTTTCTCCAAGATGAGCGCTTGCTGGTAAACATTATTGATTCATCGATGTCACGAGCGCATTCGCAACCATGATTTCACTGCCACCTCCGCTGCGTATGCCACGTACGGGACAGGCTTCGAGATAATCCATGCCCACCGCCAATTTCAGATGGTGATGACCGGCTTCAACGCCATTGGCGATATCCAGCCCCCACCAATAATCGTCTATCGCCACTTCCACCCAGGCGTGACTGGCAACATGTTCTGTGCGATCGGTGAAGAGATAACCACTAACATAACGCGCCGGCAAACCGAGGACATGTGCACAGGCAAGATAAACATGACTGAAGTCCTGACACACACCTTGTCGTTTGGCGAAGGCCTCTGCTGCGTTGGTGCAGACATCGGTTTCGCCCGCTTGAAAGCGCATTTGTTCACGCAATCGCAACATCAGCTGCCATGCGGCATCGCGCGGACACTCCTGGGCCTTGCTGGCCAAGGGCAACGCCAACGCAGCCAACGCATTGTCGGGGGTGGTCAAGGGCGTCGATCGCAGAAAGAGCAGTGGCGACAAGGCATCCATTGCTTCTGTTGCGCAGTCATCAAGATCAACAAAACCTTCGGCCTCAAAAACAATAGACTGATGGGGAAAATCAACCGTGATCACGTGCATCACATTGCCGTAAGCATCCAGCGTGCGTGATGCCGCTGCGGGTAATCGTAAATCCCATGACAATATTCTCTGACGCGCAGAGTCGTTTGGTGTCAGACGCAGATATTGCGTACTGTGTGCGACACTGCTTTCATAGCGATACGAGGTTGTATGGTGAATATGCAATTTCATAGTGGCCTTCCTTTATGCGTTAATGCGTTGATTTTTACAAAATCTATAAAGCTTCAAGGTAACTCTGGCGGATTTCATCACCGATGCTGTCGATGGTTTTCAGAAAAGATTCTAGAAACACACTTAAACCTTGCTCTTGTAATTCGGCTATCGAGCCAAATTCCAACTCGGCTAACAATGTTTTGGCAATGCCTTTTGCACGTCGGCCTTGAGGCCCGCGAATTTGGGACAAAATGCTATTAATTTCTTCCACGCAGGCACGCAAGGAGCGCGGTGCATGGGAACGCAGAATCAGCAGTTCGGCTACGGTGCCGCTGTCGAGGCGGCCGCCATAGGCATCCTGATGGGCTTCCAAGGCACCCAGGGCTTGCAGCAAGGCCGTCCATTGGTAGTAATCACGCAGGGAATTGTTTTCATCAATGGCATCGAATTGTTTTACACCCAGCAGGCGGGCACTGTTATCGGCCCGTTCCAGAAAGGTTCCCAAGCGTAAAAAATTAAAGGCATCTCCTCGTGCCAGCGTGCCATAAGTCACTCCCCGCCACAGATGCGAGCGCTCTTTTACCCAGTCACAGAAGGGTTTCAGATCTGGAGGCGAATTGCGCATCCGATTCAACTCTATCCAGGTGGCATTGATGGTTTCCCACATTTCTGCCGTAATGCGGCCACGCACGGCGTGGGCATTCTCCCGTGCACGGCGAAGACAGTGATAGATGCTTGCATGATGATGGGAATTCCATGCCAGAAATTTATACAACTCGGCAAAATTCAAGCGCGAATGTTCCGCCCAGAATTCATCGACGGAACCCGTTGCGCGCAGCGGTGCCGCCAGCTCCTGTTCCGCCGAACGACCAGACGGCATCATGGCCATCGAGTGACTCACTTCCAGCATGCGGGCGCTATTTTCTGCACGTTCGAGATAACGTGACAACCAATACAAGTCAGACGCCGTGCGACTCAGCATAACGACACCTCGACCTTGGGCTCGTCCATCAACACCCAAGTGTCCTTGGTGCCACCGCCTTGCGACGAGTTGACGACCAGCGAACCTTCTTTTAACGCCACCCGCGTGAGACCACCAGGCACAATGCGTGTTTCTTTTCCGGATAAAACAAAGGGACGCAGATCAATATGGCGCGGCGCAATACCTTCTTCCACGAGCGTGGGGCAGGTCGATAGAGACAGCGTGGGTTGTGCAATATAGTTGTGTGGGTTGCGATGAATCAGTCCACGGAAATGTTCAATTTCCTCCGCCGTGGCCGCTGGGCCAACCAGCATGCCATAGCCCCCAGCACCGTGAACCTCTTTGACCACCAACTCTGACAAATGAGCATCAACGTAAGCGAAATCCTTTGGCTTGCGCAAACACCAGGTAGGCACATTGTGCAGAATCGGTTCTTCGCCCAAATAAAACCTCACCATATCCGGCACATGTGGATACATGGATTTGTCATCGGCCACACCCGTGCCAATCGCATTCGACAACACCACATTGCCGGCACGATAGACTGAAAGTAATCCCGGCACACCGAGCATGGAATCGCTACGAAAGGCGAGCGGATCCAGAAACGCATCATCCAGACGGCGATAAATCACATCAACCTGACGCGGCCCTGTGGTAGTGCGCATAAAAAGTTTTTCATTTTTGATGAAAAGATCTTGTCCTTCGACCAGCGTGACGCCCATCTCACGAGCAAGAAATGCGTGTTCAAAATAGGCACTGTTGTAACGCCCTGGCGTGAGCACCACCACGGCCGGATCCTCAACCGGCGAAGATTCACGCAGCGTTTTCAGCAAAAGATTCGGATAATGTTCCACCGGAGCAATGCGGTGTTCGGCAAATAAATCCGGAAAAAGCCGCATCATCATTTTACGATTTTCCAGCATGTAAGACACACCCGACGGAACGCGCAAATTATCTTCGAGCACATAGTATTCGCCATCGCTGTGGCGGATCAGGTCGATACCGGCGATATGGGCATAAATGGAACGGAACAGTTTGATTCCCTGCATGGCAATCTGGTATTGCGCGTTACACAACACATTATCAACCGGCACAATGCCGGCCTTGATAATATGTTGCTCGCTGTAAATATCACTCAGGAATGCATTCAGTGCGGCCACACGCTGACGTAATCCGCGTTCAAGCAAGCGCCACTCTTCTGCAGGAATAATTCGCGGTACAAAGTCGAAGGGAATCAATCTTTCTGCGCCCTCTTCCTCACCGTAAACGGCGAAAGTGATACCAACACGCTGGAATAACAATTCCGCTTCGTTGCGTTTTGCGCGCAACTCTTGTTCGGCGGTTTTCGCTAGCCAGTGATGATAAGAACTGTACGCAGATCGTGGAGTGTTTACGTCGAGAAACATTTCATCAAAAACGCCCTTAGGCGTTGGCAGTACAGTGCTCATGGCTGTTTCCTTGCTGATCCAGCAGAAGAAAAGCAAGTGTCGCGCCACTTATGAAGTACTAAATCAATACTGTTTGAATTGATCGTCACGTGATACAGCATGATTCTGGTGCACAAACACGCCGGAGCACGCGCCGCCATGGTGCAGATTCGCATTGATGACAGATCCAGAGTATTAAGCGCCGAAAAGAACGATCATCTAGCATCAAAAAAAGACACCGCTAAATTTTTCAACGCAATGTCATTAAGCACAAACACTCGAAGCACCCATCGTTTTGCCGGGAATGCGGACCTACTCGTCTTTTTTGACTAGTGCTAACAACACAGCGTGGTAATATACCGGCCTGCTGCATAGAATCACCGACTGACGTTTACCATTCACCCTTTACGATTAACGGCTGACCATGCTCAACATACAGATACAGATCAAACTCAATCCGCGATTTCAACGCGCCATTCTTCTCTCGTCGCTGACACTTTTTTCCATGGTCGGTCAGGCTAACAGTCCGACTAACAACCCAACCCTGATACCTGCTGCGCCCCAAATTGCGGCAAAATCCTATTTGCTAATGGATGCCAATACAGGCGATGTGATTGTTGAACACAATGGCGACTTGCAGTTACCCCCTGCCAGTCTGACCAAAATGATGTCGACCTACGTGGCCTCGCATGAACTCGCAAAAAACAATATTCATCTCAATGACGAAGTGCGTGTGAGCATCAATGCCTGGAAGGCAGAGGGTTCACGCATGTTTATAAAAGAAGGCACCACCGTTTCAGTTGAGCAATTGCTCAAAGGCATTATCATTCAATCCGGAAATGATGCCACCATTGCGCTGGCAGAACATATTGCCGGCAGCGAAAGCGCCTTTGCCGACTACATGAATCGTTATGCAAGCAACATCGGCATGACCCACACCCACTTCAGCAATGCCACGGGCTGGCCTGCACCCGATCATGTCACTACCGCTACCGATCTGGCCAAACTGGCTCGGGGCATTATCAATGAATTTCCCGATCACTATGTGTGGTATTCAGAAAAGGAATTCACCTACAACAATATTACCCAGCCTAATCGCAATCTGTTGCTGTGGCGCGACCCCAGTGTTGATGGCATCAAAACTGGTCATACCCAGGATGCCGGTTACTGTCTGGTTGCATCGGCCAAAAAAGACGATATGCGACTCATTTCAGTGGTCATGGGTACAGCCAGTGAAGAAGCTCGGGCCGGTGAAAGCCAAACCCTGCTGACCTACGGTTTCCGTTTTTATCAAACACTCACCTTGCTGGAAAAAAACAAGGAGATCACCAAAACCAAACTCTGGATGGGTAAGCAGAATGAAGTAAAACTCGGTGTTTTAGACGATGTGCTGGCAACCATTCCACGGGGTAAACAGGGTCTGGTTGAAACAGCCTTTGTGGTGAATAAAACCATCAAAGCACCGGTCAAGACGGGCGATGCCCTGGGCACATTAACCTTGACGCTTGAGGGAAAAACTCTTAACACACTCCCCCTCGTCGCACTTGAAGACGTCGAGAAAGGCAATATTTTCAAGCAGCTGATTGATTACGTTATTTTGCTGTTTAAAAGCCTGTTCTAATGCATTCAGCACCCGCGCCAGCAACACCCCAGCGCCTTGTTTATTTAAACGGCACTTACCTTCGCCAACAGGACGCCACGATTTCCATCTTTGATCGAGGTTTTCTTTTTGGCGACAGTGTGTATGAAGTGATCCCGGTGTATAACGGCCATCCTTTTCGTCTTGACGAACATTTGCAGCGACTGGATTACAGCCTGAGCGCCATTCGACTGAAAAATTGTTTCAGTCACAAAGAATGGTCAGACATTATGACGCGAGTGATTGATCTCAACGGCCGAGGGTACCAGTCCTTGTATCTTCAAGTGACCCGTGGTGTCGCAGCCACACGAGATCATGCCTTCCCTGAAGGCACCCCGCCCACGGTTCTGGTCGTCAGCACTGCCGTCAGTCCACCCTCAGCACAATACATAGAGCAGCCCAAAACACTGGCCGCCATTTGCGTAGACGATTTTCGCTGGGCGCGCTGCGACATCAAATCAACCTCATTGCTGGCCAACGTGCTTTTGCGTCAACAAGCCATTGAAGCGCAAGCCGACGAAGCCATTTTGTTGCGCAATGGCGAGCTCACCGAAGGCTCGGCCAGTAATATTTTTATGGTTAAAGACGGCATCGTGTACACCGCGCCGAAAAGCCACTATTTGCTGGGCGGCATCACGCGGGACTTGTTAATTGAGCTTATGGCCCAACATCACATAGAATGCCGGCAAACTCAGGTAAGCGAGAACACTCTGCGTAACGCCGATGAGATCTGGTTAAGCAGTTCTTCACGCGAGCTTGCACCGATCACCCGTTTAGATGGCCAGGCGGTAGGTACGGGGCAGGCAGGGCCGCTATGGAAACAGGTGGCCGCCCTGTTTTTTGCCTACAAACAGCAGCTGTGCAAACAGTTACCTACGAGTGCATCTTGATGAAACTAGACGAAACCCTATGGGAATTTCCCTGCCAGCTGCCCTTGAAAATCATGGGGCCAGCCGATGCGCCGCTGCGCGAAGCCGTGGAACGTATTGTGTTAACGCACACCCCTGACTTTGATATCAACACCATAGAGATTCGTATGAGCCGTGGTGGAAAATACCAATCCATCACCATCAATACCTATGTCACCCACAAAGACCAGGTGCTGGGGCTTTACACTGACCTGGCGAAACATCAAGAAGAAACCGGCCATATCTCGCTCGTACTCTAAGGCTCTGCTTTAATTACACTAACCGTTTAAAACACCCAAGGCCCATGACTACACTGCTTGTTCGAGATCTTGGTTTACAACCTTACACCGAAGTGTGGCAGGCGATGCAGGAATTCACCTCGGCACGCAATACGGACACACCGGACGAGCTGTGGTGCCTGCAACATCAGCCGGTACTCACACTGGGTCAGGCAGGCAAAATTGAGCATGTGCTGAATCCCGGCGCCATTCCTGTGATTCAGGTCGATCGAGGCGGACAAGTTACCTATCATGGCCCAGGGCAACTGGTGTGTTATCTGCTGATCGACTTGCGTCGACGCGGACTGGGTCCACGTCAACTGGTCACTCAGATTGAAGAGGCGCTGATTCGCTTGCTGGCGCTCTACAAGGTTAATGCGGCGAATCGAGCCGATGCGCCGGGCGTATATGTCGACGGCGCCAAAATTGCTTCACTGGGCTTGCGCATTCGCCGTGGTTGCTCCTTTCATGGTCTGAGTTTGAATGTTGATATGGATTTAAGCCCCTTTAACACCATCAATCCCTGTGGTTACGCGGGGCTTGCGGTCACCCAGCTCAAACACTTCGTACCGGACATTCAGCTCGACGTGGTTAAAAAACAATTGATCGACATCCTGCAACAGCAACTGGCTTATGCTGTTCTCCTTCCACTGGACAAGCACTTACTTTATGACAACTAATTCCTTACCACCAACTGAAACGCCCAAGTCACCCCAAAAAATCGAAGCTGGTGTAAAACAACGCGGCGCGGAAAAAATGGCGCGCATTCCGATTAAAATCGACGTGACCGAACAGCCGCTGCGCAAACCCGACTGGTTACGCATTCGCTTGCCGTCAAGCAACAAGGGTGTTGAGCGCATCAAGGGTTTACTGCGCCAGCAAAAACTGGCCACCGTCTGCGAAGAAGCCTCCTGCCCAAATATGCACGAGTGCTTCAGTGGCGGTACGGCCACCTTTATGATCATGGGCGAAGTCTGCACCCGCCGCTGTCCCTTCTGTGATGTCGCCCATGGCCGCCCTTTGGCGCTGGATGAAAATGAAGCCCGCCACCTGGCTGAATCCATCGCCACCATGCAGTTGAAATACGTTGTTATCACCTCGGTAGACCGTGACGACTTGCGCGATGGCGGCGCCCAGCACTTTGTCCATTGTATTGAGGAAACACGAAAACTTAATCCTCATACCCAGATTGAAGTTCTGGTTCCTGATTTTCGCGGTCGAATGGACGTTGCACTCGACATTTTGTGCAAAACACCGCCCGACGTGTTTAACCATAATCTGGAAACCGCACCCAGACTCTACAAAGCCCTGCGGCCCGGTGCCGATTACCAGTGGTCACTCGACTTGTTAAAACGCTTTAAAGAACGCGTGCCTCAGGTGCCGACCAAATCAGGACTGATGCTTGGCCTGGGTGAAACCATCACTGAGGTGGAAGAAGTCATGGCCGATATGCGGGCGCATCATATCGACATGCTGACTCTGGGGCAGTACCTGCAACCCAGTCCGCATCATGCCCCGGTAAAGGATTTTATTCATCCAGAGGAATTCGAACGTTTGGGTAAACTGGCCACAAGCATGGGCTTCAGTCGCGTGGCCAGTGGTCCATTAGTGCGTTCGTCGTACCATGCTGACAAACAGCACGCGGGGGATAAAATCTGTTAGGTCTGGCGTAACGCTTAGGATTTGCTCGGGCTTTTTCTGCCACGCAGCTTCAACCAGATGACAAAACCTGAGCCAGCACCTGAAACCAAAAGCAGCGCGAACAGATCCAGCATCAACCACGACCAGGAACCAAACAAGCGGCCGCTGTGCAAATCAAGTACCAGTTTTTCCAGGGTAATCTCGCCACTGTCACTGCTTGTTGCAGAGGTAATGACCGACAAGCGCTCAACCAATTCCAAGGGCAAAGGACTGCGCTCACTCCACTGCACCGCACTCACCGGTGCAAACAGCGGCTGCCAAGAGACTGCATCAGCACTGCCAATAAACATGCCGGTGCTTGTTCGCAACACCGGCTGACCCTTCCACAGGCCCAGTTGCTGGAACTGACCCGTTAAGCCATGCACGGTGCCGAGGGTTTCAACCGGCTCACCTTCTGCGGTCAAAACAATCACCGCGTCAGGCGTCGCCACTAACAACAGATCTGGCAAGGCCACGCCGCCAACTAGATGTCCCTGATGCTCGGCAACAAACAACCCGTCAACATAGTAGGCATCGGGCAACTCAACCCACCATCGCTGCTGCCAGTGATAGCCCTCTTTTATGGGCTCGGACTCCAGACCGTATAGTTTCAACACCCAGGCTGCATGTATTTTGATGTCTTTGAGTTGCAGTTGATCGCTGTGGTTTAACAACACACCTGTTATTGCCAGCCAGACCGCAATCCACACCAGCACAACACCAATGCGTCGATGCAGCAGTAATAAACGGAAGAAATCTTTCTGTGCTTTTGTTTTCAAGAGTTTGAACTTGTTTTTATAGACGGCGGAATCGTATTCTCCAGTCGATGCTTGTCAAGATACAGTGCCACACGCGCCATTTTATCCATGGCCCGAACTGAAAGCGTGGCACCACTGATGCCATCGACTTGAGCACTCAATTGATCATTGTTCACTTGATATAAACCCGCATACTGGACAAGAAAACGGGGATGTTTTATTTCCCAGCCCCGATTTTCGCGAAATACCAGAACACCGGCTTCTTTAATCACACCCTTTTGCAGCCAGAAACCTGCCGTAATCGGTTTATGTTTGCCAATTTCGTCAAGAATCCAGACACTATCACTACCACGCTGCCAATAACGCAGCCTTTGGCGCTTTAAGGGGTGTTGGAGAATAGCCTCTAAGTCGCGTTTTTCTGCTGGCGTAAACGTCAACACTTGAGCCACTGGAAGCTCCTTGCCAAAAGCCTTGGCAAGGAAATCTTGCGCTGCGGACGCATCATCAGCATACGCCCGACCCAGAATCAAAAATATCCCTATAAGACGCTGACTCAACCAGATAATACTTTTCTTACAGCGTTTACCTGTCATAAACACCGACTTTTAAAACTGATAACCCAGACCCAGATTAAATCCGTTCGCATCACCTGCATCCTTGTTTTGCCACTGAATGTCGGCTTTTAACACCACGTCTTCATGAGGCCAATAATTCACACCCACATTCTGCTGCTGCTCATCCAGTTCAAAACCAGCCCCATCTCTTTTATATTGCAGGTCGTTATGACGAAGGAACACACCCCACTGCGGCGTGATTTTGTAACTGCCTTCAAGATAATAACCCTGTTGCTGGTCAAGATAGGGCATGCCCGGATCACCGGAAATATCCCACATTGCATACAGCGCTCGAAGATCCCAGGACCCGACGCGCCAAATCACATGTGACTCCAGCAGAACTGCCTCGTCTACGCCGCCCTTGATCTGATCCAGATTTGACTGATACTGCGCGCTGGCGGCTAATTCCAAACCGGGTATGGCCGTATATTTAACCCGTGCGGTTGCAGCTTTGTTTTCAGCCTCTGCTTTGGCAGCATTCTGGCGCCCACTGCGAATATTGGCGCCTTCATCCAAACCAGTGTGGTAGGCAAGATCATAACGCAGCCCAACATCAGGCAGTGTACCGGTCAACATCACTCCGGCCTCGCGCCAGGTCGAAGGGATGATACGTGACTCCACCGGGTTACGTTCCACCCCGTAAAACGTGTTTGGCTCATGGGTTTCATTGATGATGCCCACCGGCACCAAAAACACCCCGGTAGAGGCGCTAAACAGGTCATTGAGCTGGAACTGCAAATACGCTTGTTCGAGTTCGACTTCGCCAGGCTCACCTTCGCCAGCATAGGCATGCTCCAGCTCCACTTCAGAATAGAACTGTATTGCGTCGCTGAACTCATGACCAAAAAACAAGACAAAACGATGAAAATCAATCAGTTCATCACCATTCACACCGGGGGCCGGTACGTTGGCGTAGTGCAGCTCGCCGTAGGCACCAAAGTTATTCACACCTTCGACGGCATGAGCCGCCCAAGGCGCGCTAATTCCACACAGTGACAACACAGCAGGCAGGGCTATTTTTTTCAGCGTACGCATTACAACTCCTTTTTATTTAATCAAATTCACACAGCACAAAATCAACTGTGGCGATTATAATGAAGTTGAAAAGCAAATGTAAATGATATTAATTATTATTTAGATTTGAATTAAGCGCCGTCTGGTTCTGCGCCAATTAAAGAATATACCGGCAACATGCCTTCACGCCCCTTGACCTGCTGCATGCCTTGAAAGTGCATGGTTTGACTCAGATCCATCGGTAATTGCTGCGCAGTGTCTCCGCTGATAAGCAGGTGCGTTTGAAAGTTTTTGTTGAGTGCCTCCAAACGTGCAGCAACATTGACTGTGTCGCCAATCACGGCGTATTTCATCCGCGATGCACAGCCCAAATTGCCGGCCACGACGGCGCCACTATGAATGCCCATGCGCATGCCAAGTAATTGATAATTATCCAAAGGCACATAATTGGCCAGGCTTGTATTTTTCCATTCCTCAAGCAAGGTCTGAAAACGTTCATACATGGCCAGGGCACAACGCACAGCCTGTTCTGCATGATTATCCAAGGACTGGGGCGCGCCAAATACAATCAGAATGCCATCGCCGAGAAATTCGATCACGCAGCCACCATATTGATCAATAATCGTGGTCATTTCGCCAAAATAATGGTTCAACAGTTTGACCAATTGCGCAGGCGGTAAATGTTCACTGATGGTGGTGTAAGCCTGAAGATCGGAAAACAGCACAGACACCACACGCTCCTCACCACTCATGGTGGTGTCCGAGGTCGTTGTCAGCAATTTTTCGGCGACCGCTTCGCTGACGTACTGTCCAAAAATCTGGCGAATAAATTCCCTTTGTTGCAATTGGGAGGCCATGGCATCAATTTGCCTGCCCATGATGCCAAACTCATCTTTGCGCTGCAGATCGATGCGCGCAGCAAAATTCCCCTCTGCAATAGCCGCTGTGCCAGCAATAATCTGACTCAAGGGTTTGCGAATATTACGCGCCACCACCAGCGACAACAGCGCCAGCACAATCATGGTCGCACCAAAGACCAGGCCGGTATTTTGCAAAAGCTCCTTATTAAGCGCATATATCTCGCTGGCACTGATATCCGCACCCAGCATGCCAATCGAACGGCCATCACTGCTGCGGATCGGTGCATAGGCTGACAGACTGCTGCCGAAGGCATCACGATAAGGCTGCTTCTCAACCACCGTCCGGGAGAATCCTTGCAGTAGAATTAATAATCGACTGGCATCGTATTTTTCGCCTGGTTTTGCCGCTTCGCTGTTACGTGTGACATCCACAAAAAAACGCAACTGCGTGGGCTCTTCTGTTTGCCGTAGTATATAAATACTTTCCAGACGTTTATCTGCGGCCATAACGCGGGAAAATTGCGCCTGCATACGCCGATGAACCAGGCTCATATCGGTATTATCAATAGGGGTCTGCGCAATAGACTGTTCATCAACATTGTCAGCCAACACCGTCACAAGGAGCAACAAACGCTTTTGCAGCGCTTCGAGCTCACTGCCCACGCGCAGCTGATACATTGTGTTAGCCAGAAACAGCATGGCCAGCACAATCGCCAGGCCATACAACAAGGTCAAATGAATATGATAACGCTGCCAGACGCGCAACTCATTCAGGGGATTTGATGCTAAGGTTGTTTTAACCGCTTGGGTCATCTTGCTTCCTTGATAAGATGAGGGTGTCCGCGATTTTGTGTCATCGGAGGGGTTTAATGTTGAGGCATGCGCTCATCAAGCCTGATGGTAAACCGATTCAGGGCCGCCTTCCAGTTCTGGAATGGTCCTTGCCCATTATTTGCGAATGCTGCGTCTGCCGCAAATAATGCGCATCCGAGCCTTTTTATTGTGCGCGGCAAACAACGCTTAATGGTGCAGCAGTTTTTCTTCCAGCAGATCCAGATCCGGGATAATGGCAACATTACCATTGATCAGCACGTGGTATTTATTAATGCCTGTCGTGGTTTCCTGTTCGACCAGATCTTTTTTATTAGCACGAAGCAAACGAGGATGCTGCGTGCTGAGTAAGGCATAAAACGGGAACGTTCGCTGTGCTTTGAGGGAGTTAAGCACAATCAGGCAACTGCTGTGCGTGGGGGCGGTGTAGCTGCCATCGACAAGATTTTCATACGACAACACGGGGATTTTCAAACCCCGCCATTCAGCTTGTCCCAGATACCACTCCGGCATGTCGGGTAATTTTTCGGGGCGAAGATCACCCACCACTTCGGCCACGGCTTCGTTAGGAAGCATCAAGGTGACCGATTGCATGGGAATCATCAGGCAGGCAATTTTATCAGGCAAGGAATCGTATTCGGTTTGAGCAGGGACGTTCATAGCGGTTTCTCTCGTAATTTCGCACTAATGAGTTGGGTGCAGCCATTAAAATGCCACAGGTTGTTTAATTGCTTGTTCATCATTTTTAAGTTCGCGGCGCACATGGGCAATCAATTGCAATGCGAGCTGTTTAGGCGAGCCACTGTAGCTGACACAGCCCGTTTGTCGTGCAGAATCGGGCATACTGCTGCTGGCACAGGTGTCGGCTGTTTGTGCCCACACACATCCACCGTTTTTGACTTGCTCAGGGGCGTAAATCGCACCATCACTGCCCATGCCACTAAAAAGTATAGTGCCGCAATGCGTACCATAGTACTCACTGCAGATGCGCATCACTTGATCAATGCTGGGAGCATACGGCCCTTGCCATGTTTCGTTTTTGCCCACAATACGACCGGCCTCGAAATCAATGACCTGTTCGACCGGGGCAATATAGACTTTGCCGTATTCCACTTTCTGACCGATCGTTTCTTTGCATACCTCAAAATGACTGTGACGCGCGAGCACTTGCGACAACACTTTCTGAAAACCCTTGTCGATGTGTTGTGCCAGAATAAATGCAATGGGCAGGGTTTCGGGCATTACATCGAGAAATTCCTTAACCGCCGCAGGCCCTCCCAGCGAGGCACCAAGCACCCAAACACGGGTCACTTCATCGTTATACTGTGCGCAACGGCTGGGTGTGTTTCTGCTCGTCGGCAGTGACGGCTTAATGCGCTCTAACGCATTATCCAACGTGCGTCCTGGCGTGGCAGAGGCCACAAGATCCTGACGCAGTTCTAGAGTGCGTAATTTCTGCGTTGTATTCTGGAGCAAGGCCAGGGTGGTTTGGCCCTGACTCGAAGGAGGTCCCACCTGTTTGGTAATTTTTTCCAGTAGATGACGATTCCAGCGCATAAGATCTGTGCTGTCGTGAGGTGGAATATTGGTATTACCAAAGAGGGTAGGCGCATCGCTGTGCTCAATGATCTGGTCAACAAAATCGGCCCAGCGATCTTCATCGGTCAGATACAACAACCACAGATCAACCTTGATTTCATCCGACAAGGATACGTCCTCGGGTCGAGCTTCCAGGCTCACCGCATACCCCATACCCAGAACCGTGTCCTTTAAGCGCTGTAGACACGACTCGTTGTCTGAAATAATGGCGAGCTGGATGCCTGATCCGTTCATTATCTACTCTTAAGCCGTTTAAGCGCTGACACGTACGCTAATACATTTTTCAATGAGATTAAGGAGCTCGGTTTCCTGGAACGGTTTACCCAGGTATTCGTTAACACCAATTGAAAACGCACGCTCACGGTGTTTCTGCCCGGTTCGCGAGGTAATCATAATGATGGACACATCCTTCAGACGTTCCTCGTGTTTCACAATACTGGCCACTTCAAAACCATCCATACGCGGCATTTCAATGTCTAACAGCATGACATCCGGCGTGTGATCCTGCAGCAAGGAGATGGCATCCATACCGTCTTTGGCCAGAATAACTTCGTAACCATTGCGCTCTAACAAACGTGACGTAATCTTGCGTACGGTGATGGAGTCATCAACCACCATAACAATAGGAATAGCATTCGTGGTTTTTTCTGTTGTTTTTTCGATGCGGGCATGGCCGTACAAACGCTCAGCCCAATCGGAACGAATCATGGAAATCAGATCAAGAATGATAACCACGTTACCATCACCCAGAATGGTTGCGCCAGACAAACCTGTCACCGAAGAGAGCTGCGGCCCCAAGGACTTCACCACCACTTCACGGCTGCCGATAAGCGAGTCGACCTGGAAGGCCATGGCGCGTTCCGTACCCCGAATCAGAATAACCGGCAGTGCTTGTGTTTGCCCCTGCAAGATGGGTGTAGAAATATTTTTAACATAGGCACCTAGGTACTGCAGGGTGTAATCACGCTCTGCATATTTGAACAGATCCTGATTGCCCGGCTGGTAGTAATTTTCCAATTCATAGGGACTGATCCGTACAATACCTTCGATATGCGACAAAGGTATGGCATAGGTATCTTCGCCGACACGCACCATCAGGGCGCGGTTGACCGACACGGTGAAAGGCAAACGTATGGTAAATTGCGTGCCTACACCCGGTGAGGAGTGAATGCGGGTTGATCCGCCCAGCAATTTGATTTCGTTGTTCACCACATCCATGCCCACACCACGGCCGGAGATTTGCGTCACTTTTTCAGCCGTGCTGAAACCGGGCTGGAAGATAAACTGCAAGGCCTCGCTGTCAGAAATGGAGAGTTTTGAATCAAGCATTTTGAGTTCAATGGCTTTTGCTCTGACCTTTTTGGCATTGATACCGGCACCATCATCGGACAAACGCAAGACCACATCGGCACCTTCACGGGTGAGGTGCAACGTTATTTTACCCGTTTTATTTTTGCCCAGACGCTCGCGTTCCTGCGGCGATTCAATACCGTGATCGATGGCGTTGCGCAACATGTGTTCCAGGGGGGAAATCATGCGTTCCAACACGCTACGATCCATTTCGCCTTCAGCGTTTACGATTTGCAAATCAACATTCTTACCTAATTCCTGAGACACCTGCCGCACCGTTCGACGTAAACGTGGTGCCAGACGAGAGAAAGGAACTAAACGAGTACGCATCAAGCCTTCTTGTAATTCTGTATTGATGCGCGCCTGTTGCAGCAATAAGCGCTCAGTATCGCGCGTTTTATTCGCCAAGGTATCTTTTAAGTCGGTCAAGTCATTACTACTTTCGGCCAGTGAACGCGACAACTGGTGAATCAATGAGTAACGGTCCATTTCCAGTGGGTCAAAGTCCTCGTATTCCTCACCTTTATCCTGATGGGTGGTTTCATGACTGAACAGGATCTGCGCCTCGGTTTCGATATTGAGGCGGCGCATCTGCTCTTGCAGACGTTCAATGGTGTCGTTAATTTCAGTGAGCGTGTGTTTAAAGTCGGCCACTTCTTTTTCAATACGTGCCCGGCTGATACTGGTTTCACCGGCCAGGTTAACCAGATTTTCCAGCATATCTGCAGGCACACGCACCATTTCCTGAGCAACGGCCCTGCTGCTTTCTTGCTGTTCCTCCGCCTCAGTAATCGGTTTTTCTTTGGCCATGCTGGCCCGACGCGCAATCTCATTCGCTTGGGCAATAAGCTCCTTGCTGCGCTCGGTGTTAGTACGCTCTTCTTGTGTTTTAACACGTGCTTTGAGCTTATCAACCCAGCTGACCAGGCCGTCGTATTTCGCTTTGAGTGTAGTGAAGAGTTTTTCTGTATCGGTCTCAGGCGCCGTATCCAGATTAATGATATAACTCTCAAATGAATGGCTCAGATCACCCAATGGGCTCAGACCGGCCAAACGCGAACTGCCTTTTAAGGTATGTAGCAGACGTTTGAGCTCATGCCGTGGCGCAAGAATGTCTGGTTCGACTTGCCATTGTTCAATACTGCCTTCGATGCCTTCGAGCAGTTCACGTGCTTCGTCTATGAATAAGTGAATAACCTCGTAGTCGCTGATATCGACAACAAATTCTTCTTCAACCTGAACCGTCTCAAGGGGCTGTGTACTATCAGCACGATCAGCGGATTTAAACGGTAAAATGGCCGCGGTGGAAACTGTTTGCTCTGTAGCGTCAGGCAATGATTCCATGCTGGCTGCTGTAGAAAACGTGTGAGGGATATTGCCTGAATCTACAAACGCAAGCACTTGGCTGATCAGTGTTTTAGCTTCAGCCGGTGCCTTGCCTTTTTTAACCTCACCCACCATATCGGCGAGCGTGTCATGGCAGCGATGCAACAGCATTCCCATGTTTTCAGAGTAATGCAAGTCACCGCGCACGCTGAGTTCGTAGAGCGATTCCAGCTCATGCGCTAAATTACCAATGGCTTTAAGTCCAGCCATACGCGCACTGCCTTTGAGCGTATGCAGGCTGCGTTGCAAGGATTCAATTTCTGTGATGTTTTCCTGATCTGCCGCCCAGTTATCCAGATTGCCTGACACCGTATCAAGAATTTCATCCGCTTCTTCGAGGAAAATCTCCACAAGTTCTGGATCAAGATTCAGCGCATACGTATTCGAATCTGACTGCATTTCGGTGCTTTCATTGCCATTCAACACCGTTGAAGCGACTTCATGCGGCGCATTTGAAACTGCCTGAGTGTGCTCTGTGTCGGGTTTGATTGTTTGAAAGGCTCTAACTCTGGCAATAAGTTCAGCCACCTCATAACACGACGCACTGCGTCGAATCGTATCGACCATATGTGACAAGGCATCATTCACTTCATGCAGCAGCGCTTCCAGTGAAGCAGAATAGGCTAATTCGCCTTTGCTGCATCGTTCATACACGCTTTCAATTTCGTGCGCCAAATCGGCAATAGGCTTGATCGCTGCCATGCGGGCACTGCCTTTAAGCGTATGCAAACTACGCAGGAGCGGATCAATGACCTGGGTGTTTTCAGGTTCGGCCACCCACTCGTGCAGGCTCTGTTCTAATGCCAAAATAATTTCTTGTGCTTCTTCAAGGAAAAGAGTCACCAACTCGTCATCAAGCTGTACAGAACCTTGCTCATTCTGCGACTGGCTTGCGACAAAAGAAGGCTCATTAGCTACAACAGAAACACTATTTTCAGCAATGGCATGCTCACTCGTTTCATCGGCCAGTAGTTCAGGCAATACGCTTACGCGATTCAGCAGTTCATTTAATTGGGCTTCAATATCGTGCGCCGCTTCAATGGGTTGATGCGCAGCCAGCCTATCGACAAATTCAATCAGCTTTTCATGTGCCTCATGGGTCACGACAAAAAATTGTTTGTCTGTATGCAGGGTGTGTGCCTGAACCGCCTGATAACAGCGCGACAAAGCGGCGCACAAACTTTCAATGCCTCGAATATTGGCAGCACAGGCCCGTCGTGCAATCGATTGCACTTCGTTATCCAGATTACTGACAAAACTGTGATCATAGGGCGATTGCTCCCATGAATCGAGCAAACTCGCTGCCTCGAGAATGACATCCATTTCTTCGGCAAGAAAAATATCGATGAAATTCTTATCATTGATTTTACTGACATGTTCGGTTTTTTGTTGATGGTATTTTTCTTCGAGTCGACTGATGAGTACCAGGAGTGAATGATCGTCGGACACTATATCCGTCAGTGAACCCGCTCTGAGCTGTTGCAGCTGCTCATTAAGCACTTCGGTAAAATGGACGAGCAATTCCAATAAATCGGCCTGTAATAAATAATCGATACTGGCGACCTGTTTAATTAATTGCTCAACGGGTGAGATAAGTTGCGCGATAGCGCTCACACCGGCCATGTAGGCACTGCCCTTTAAGGTGTGCAGTGCACGCAGGACATCACCGCTGACTTTAACGGGCGCAGACGTAAGCGGATTTTGTTCGAGAAAGTACTGAATCGTAGCAAGATGTGTACTTGCCTCCGCAGAAAATATTTCTATTAATGCCGGATCAAGATAGGCGTTACTGATTTGTTCTTCTTCCACTGGGCTTTCATAGACTTCATCATTATCACTATCAAGCGCGTCACT